>Ga0194132_10007364_pt1 | contig 16453 bp, 16 predicted proteins | sample TA2KigOf80mmetaG_FD_148612 | JGI IMG/M metagenome (GOLD analysis project Ga0194132, IMG submission 148612) | Freshwater microbial communities from Lake Tanganyika, Tanzania - TA2015054 Kigoma Offshore 80m | ecosystem: Environmental > Aquatic > Freshwater > Lake | place: Tanzania: Lake...
CAAGAATGGAAAGTCTACCTACTGTTATCAAGGAAGCATTCTATCTCAAGATTCCTGTAATTGCGACAAATGTTGGGGGAATACCAGAATTAATCACTGACAAAAAGAATGGTATTCTTGTGCCATCAGATGATCCACAATCATTGTTAACTGAAATCAATACGTTATTGGAAAACCGTGAAAAAATAGAAAAAATATCAGAATCTGCATTTGACTTTGTGAACAAAAATATGACTTGGGATGTCTGGCTACCAAAGTATGTTGAATTTTATGATTATTTAGTTGACTCAAACTAAAGTGAATATCTATTAACTATATTTATAAAATCACTCCCAATCTTTTTCCAGCTATAGTTTTCTTCTACAAACTTTTTACCAAGTAATCCCATGGAACTACGTTTTGGCTCATCATTTAACAATAAAGAAATTTTCTCTATCAAACTCTGAGAATCTCCTTTCTTAATGAGAAATCCCGTCTGATTATCCTTCATCAGCTCAGGAATGCCTCCAACCTCGGTTGCAATAACAGGTTTTTCCATCAATTGTGCCTCAAGAAGTGTTAGTGGAGACATGTCAATTCCACTGATTAGTGCATAGATGTCTATTTCTGATAAGTAGTCTCGTATTATGTCTGGGTATTGCAGATGACCTAACCATTTGAAATTTTCATATTTTTTTAGTGCAGACAATACATAATCGCGGTAAGGACCATCACCTACCCAGTAAAATGTAACATTGGGCATGTTTTTCAATACGGGTTCTATTGTGAGCATTTCTTTTGTCTTATCCCAGATATTTGCACTTTGGAGCAGACCTACGCACGGATGTTTCAAGTTCATACCGTCTGTTTTGTACCAGTTTGATGGTTGTATTCCTTGGTATAATGTGGAGACACTCTTTGACGGATATCTTTCTCTTACTAATCTTTCCAAATAATTACAAATTGGCAAAATTAATGAAGAATTTTGAAAACATTTTTCTGCAATCTGTTCCCATTTTTTCAGCACATAGTTCTTTGGAAATGATTTGTACAATGTTTTTCTTGCCATCTCTATCTCACTCCAATGATCGCCTCTTAGATGAACAATCAAAGGTAATTTTGCCTCAATTGTGGCTAGTCCAAAGTGTCTCTGTCTGTCTATGAAAACGGCGTCTGGCTTGAATTCTTTTATTATCTCATTGAATTTTGATTTTGATTGAAACCAATGACTAATTTTTCTACTTGGAAACCCATCATAGATATCAGCATCAAAAACAACCTTGCATTCTATGCCAAATTCATTTAGTATGTCTGCAAACTCTCGTAGATGAAATAGTTTTGAACTTGAGCCTCCGATTAACAATCTATCCATATTAATCTGAACATTACATTAGGTTACTAATTTGTAATAAGGTCAAGATTTGTTCTTGCAGTAATTACGTCCCTTAACCATTCTTTTATGTCTACTTTGGGTTGCCAATCAAGTAGTCGCTTTGCAAGTGAAATGTCTGCCTTAGTTATTCTGACATCGCCAGGAAGATCTGGACCGTGAATTGGTTTCATGGAAAGCCCAAATACATCTATGATGTGATCTGCTAATTCTAATACAGAAATCGTAGTTCCAGTTCCCACATTAAAAAATTCGTGATTTACGTTACTTTTCATGGCAAGAATATTTGCTTGTGCAACATCACCAACATAGACGAAGTCTCTTGTCTGAGAACCATCTCCGTTTATGATTGGCGCTTGACCGTCTTTTGCCCTCTTGAGAAACTTTTTGATGACTCCAGCATATGTCTGAGACTGTCTCTCTCCAAAGACATTAAAGTATCTGAGGCCTATGACACGAACTCCATCGCCAGCATATTTTCTTGCCATTTTTTCATCATCAAGCTTGGTTTGAGCATATGGGTTTATCGGATTTTTTGGATCATTTTCTTGTATTGGAATTTTCACCGGATTACCATAGACACTAGATGAGCTTGCATACACTACCTTAATTCCAAATTCTTTTGCAGTTTCTAGAACATTTTTTGTTCCTATTACATTCACCATATGGTATTCTTGGGGTTTTGAAAATGATTCCTGTACAGATGCCAGGGCCGCTTGATGAAATATTCCGTCCTTACCTCTGGTAAGATTTCTCAAGAGTTCAAAATCATTAATGTTTCCATGGTGTAGTTCAACTTTATTGATGATTTTAACAAGGTTTTCTTTTTTTCCGGTTGTGAAATTATCTAATATTGTTACATCATTTCCTTCGTTGATCAACGCTTCTGTGATATGACTTCCAATGAATCCACCACCACCAGTTACAAGGAATTTCACAAGCATCGTCATGATATGCAGTAATTAAAGGAATCTTAGAATTGGTATTGTGACTATTGATCTTGCATATACCTAATACTACCTTTAAACTAGATTATTGAAACTTTAACGTTCGTCTTTTGTTGGTTAAAATAAATATTGTTTACAGTAAATATGAGAGTAAATGTCCAAGAAAATAAAGGTCGCATTCGTCTACAAAGCGTCAAATCCATATATGTCAGGCAAAGCCTGGGCTACCACATATTATCACTTTTTTATGGATGCGCTCAGGCGTCATTCCGAACTTGAAATGTCATATTTTCCAGCAGAGGAGAAATTTGATACTTCCAAACTAAAAAATAATTTTGACATTATTCTTTTATGGGAAAATCATCCATGGGGAAGCCCTGATGAATTAATTGGGATCAAAAATTTAGATATTCCGGTCATATGTAGAATTAATGATGCACATGATGCTATAGTGAAAGGAAAAATCCAATATCATGAAAAATATAAAATCGATCATTATTTTGGATATTTACCTGAGAGATTTTTTTACAAATACTATCCAAAAAATTTCAAATACAAAGTGATAGTTTATGGTGTTGAACCATCGTTATATGAAAATGTGATGCCATTTTCACATAGAATAAAAAACAAAATTTTGTGTTCTGGAGCAACTGCAAACACCAAACTTGGTACACAAATGTTTGAACGTTTGATGCGCTTTAGAGGAGAATTGAGTATGTACAAACATTATAAATTAAGAACTATGTGCATAAAACTACCTTATGTTGATTATACTACCACACTACACCATGAGTATGTTAATGACAAATATCCATTATTGTTAATGAAATATGCTGGTTCTATAGCTGCACATTCATTATATCCTGTCATCAAATATTGGGAAAATACTGCAGCAGGCTGTTTGACTTTTATGGAGGTTACCGAAAAAAATCAAGCTCACATACTTGGCTTTAAAGATGGAGAGAACGCAGTTTTTATTACTGAAAATAATTACAAAGAAAAACTTCAACAATTTATCGATGATCCAAATAACTCAAAATGGGAAGAAATAGCAAAAGCGGGAAGGGAGTATACATTGAAGAATCTGACTAATGATACCGCGGCGGAATCTTTAGTTGCAGTTATGAAAGAATTGATTTAGTGCAATAAGTGATCGATCAAGATATTTCAGATAATGTTGCAACCTTATCTTCCTATTCCAATTGCATAGTAATTCAACTTCAAATTCTTTTTTGCCAATATTCTTCTGCTGTCTATAACTAGCTTGTTTTTCATAAATCTGAAATCTTTGTTGGTCAACTTCATGTAATCATTCCAAGCAGTCATTATTATTGCACAATGGCTTCCGTTAAGAGCATCATTGATCGACTCTGTATATTTTATTTTGGAACCGAAAATTTTTTTTGTATTTTGTATTGCTTTTGGATCGTGAACAACAACCTTGACCCTATTTTTGAGCAATAATTCAATCATTTTAATTGATACTGAATCTCGTATGTCATCTGTATCTGGCTTGAATGCAAGTCCTAAAACAGTAACTGTTTTTTTTGATATTACACCAAGATTCTTTTTGATAATTGATATGGTTCTTAACAACTGTTTATTGTTAATTAATTCGACAGCGTTCAAAAGGGGTGAATCTACTCTGCACTTTCTTGAAAAATCCATTATCGCTTTGACATCTTTTGGAAGACAAGATCCTCCATATCCAGGCCCGGCATTTAAAAATAAACCTCCAATACGTGGGTCTAATCCTATTGTCCTTGCAACATCATCTACATTTGCACCTGGTACAGCTTCACATATTCTGGCAATTTGATTGATGAAGCTTATCTTGGTTGCCAAAAATGAATTATTTGCATATTTAATCATCTCTGCAGTTTGATGATTTGTTTTCACAATTGGCACATCTAAGTGAAATTCAATGTAGAATTTTTCAATTTTTTTCGTAAATCTATCATTAAAACTTCCTATGACTACTACATGAGGATGTATGGTGTCTTGTATTGCATTTGTCTCTCTGAGAAACTCTGGATTGGTTACTAATCCAAAACTCTTCCCAACTTTTTTCCTTGATTGTTTTTCTAATATTGGTAGAACTACATTGGTAGTTGTTCCAGGTACTACTGTACTTTTGATAATTATTATAGGGGAATTGTTTGTCTTTGCTAGAATTTTTCCAATCTTTTTTGAAACTGCTTTGATCGTATCTAGATCAATACTTCCGTTTTTTTGTTGTGGTGTACCTACAGTTACAAAGATAAGCTCACACGTAGCTATCGAATTAATATCATCTGTTACAATTAGTCCATTTTTCAAGCCTTTTTGTAGCGTTTTATCTAGATCTTTTTCATAAAAGGGAGCCGTACCGGACAAAATTTGATTTATTTTTATATTATCCGAATCAACTCCTATTACCTTGTGACCATTTGAGGCAAGTACTGACGCAAAAGAAAGTCCAACAAAACCTAAACCAATAATTCCAATTTTCATGTTTTACAGATTTTTTAAATGTTAAAAAATCATGCGATTTTGTATGACAAATTAAGCGTGTCTCTATATGACTCTACAGTTCCAACATCTAACTCCCTCTCATTATCTTTAAGAGGTATAGCAACCACCTTGTGATTTTGCTCTATTAATTTTTGAATTGCGTCTGTTAGTTGATATTCATTTCCTTTACCAGGTTTGATCTTTTTCAAACAATCAAAAATAACTGGTTTGAAGAAATATAGGGGTAGTAACCCCAAATTTGATTTTGGCTTAGTCGGTTTTTCTTCTACCTCCTCTACTTCATAAACTCCATTAGACAACGGCTTAACTTTAGGAACTCCGTATCTTTTAGCATCATTTATCTTCTTGCAAAGAAGAACAGCACTTATTGACGGATCTGATTCTGCAGTTTCAATTAATCTCATAATTGGATGTTTTGTCTTACTGATTATCACCACGTCTCCAGCATGAACAATGAAATCATCTTTTCCAATATAGCGCTCAGCTCTTAATACTGCATCACCAAATCCTTTTGGTTTGTTTTGGTTAACCCAAACTAGATGAGAATTTTCTAGCTTTTCATAAAATCCTGATATCAAAGATTTGTTTTTATCAGATAGTTCTCGGAGATAGGTATCATGAGGCGTAAAATGATCTTCAATGGATCTTTTTTCACGTCCAACTACAAAACAATAATCTCTTAATCTCATTGAATATAGCTGTTCGAAGATATACTGGAGTAATGGTATGACCACTCTATCCTTACTATATCTGCTTGAAAATATGGGCATCATTTCTTTTGGAAGTTCTTTTGTGATTGGAAGAAGTCGTGTACCTTTACCGGCTGCAGTTATTACTGATTTTATCATAAATTAAGTAATTTTCCTTTAATGTATTTTTAAATTTTGATGTGATTTTTGATAAACTTAATAATTGTTTAAAAGTAGAAGCAATGAAATTTACAAAAAGAGGCATGAAATTGATTTTTGATGAAAACCCGGTAAAAATAATGTCAAGAGAATTGCCAGAGATAAAAAAATTATTGACTTCTGGCAAAATCAAAGTTTGTATTATAGGTATAGGAAGAATTGGACTCCCTACGGCGCTATCTTTCGCAAATTCGAATTTGCCTACTGTCGGAGTTGACATCAATACTAACTTGGTCAACATGATAAATTCGGGAGAATTCCCTCTCAAGGATGAACCTGGATATGCAGAAATATTCCAAGATGTAGTTAAAAAAAAGAAATTTTTTGCAACTACACAACTTGAAGTAGTACAAAAATCTGATGTGATCCTACTATCCTTACCTACCCCAATGGATACAAATGATAATCCTAATTATTCGGCACTAGAATCTGTGGGGAAAAAGCTTCATGATCTGGTGCCTCGCGATTCATTAATAATAGTAGAAAGCACTGTTGAACCAGGATACATAGAAAACAATTTTATCAAATTTTTGGAGGGTGATGACAAAAATTTGATCTCTGGTAGGGATTTTGGGTTAGGTGTGTGCCCCGAAACTGCAAATCCTGGAGAGATCCTCAAGGATTTTAAGAGTCTGCCTAGACTGGCTGGAGGATTAAATGATAAAACAGCAAATATGATAATTGAGATTTACAAGCATGTTTTTCCAGTAGAGATTGTTAAGATGCCTGACTGTAAAACAGCTAATGCGGCAAAACTTACTACAAATGTCTTCCGCTACATCAATATTGCATTTGTGAATGAGCTAGCAATATTATGTGAAAAGTTAGGAATAGATATAATGAAAGTCTTAGAGGCAGCTGACATGAAATATAATTTTCAGGTACATTACCCTGGACCTGGAGTTGGTGGACCATGTCTTCCAGTAAATTCTGTACAAATACTGCATTCAGCAAAATTAATTGGCAATAATCTTCTACGTATGGTGTCTCTTAGTCAAGAAATCAATGATGGTATGGCATCACATGTGATTGATCTGACCTCTGATGCTCTACAGTCTGTAGGTAAAAAGATAGATAATAGTAGAGTTCTGATTCTTGGAGTTTCTTACAAACCTAATGTCAAAGATATTCAAATAACTCCAGCAGAGCCTGTGATAAAAAAACTGCAAGAAAGAGGAGTTACCGTCAAAATTTATGATCCACACTTCAAATCTTCTTCTGTTTTTGGAATAACTACGGAAGGAAATCTGGCTGACGCTATTTCCAACATAGACGCTGCAGTTCTGATCACGGGTCATGATGAGTTTAGACATATTGATCCTGCATTTCTTGCCTCTAAGTCAAAATCATTGGTTTTTGTAGATACTAGAGGTGTTATAGACATACATGTAGCGAGAAAAGCGGGACTCATAGTTAGAGGAATTGGACGTGGTGGAAACTAGTCCAGTTCTTGAGGCAAATACAATAATTAACATACTGACCCTTAGATACAATCAAACTGTTGCTTCTCTTCTACCAAAAACATCTGCCAAAGATTTTACTCCAACAAATGATAATCCCTCAATTGATTTTATTCAAAACACTATGGAAAAAGAAATCCGTTCAAAAATTGAAACCAATACCGGAAAGATTGCAATTGCCCTGAGCGGTGGAGTAGACTCCACTCTAGCATTATGCGTTTTAAAAAATTGCGTCCCAAATGAAGTTGAAGCTATATCGATAAAGTTTGCAGACAGCGTGGATGAAACACCTGCAGCTGCAAAAATCGCAGAAAGACTAGATGTAAAACATAACATAGTTTACGTGGAAAACTATTTGGCAGAACTTCCTAAGGCCATAAGTATAATCAAGTTACCGTTCTGGGATTTGCATTGGTATTATGTTACAAAAAGAGCACAAACAATTTCAAATTATATTGTTGCGGGAGATGGCGGGGATGAACTATTTGGAGGATACACATTCAGATATAACAAGTTCTTGAGTCTAGTAGATAATAGCTCTAGTCCACTCGATAGAGTAAAATCATATCTGCAATGTCATGAAAGAGACAATGTACCGGATCAAGACAAGATATTTGGTAGTAAAACCCGTTTTTCATGGAAATTTATACATGATCAACTTATGCCGTATTTTGATAACAATTTACCTCTCTTAGACCAGGTAATGCTTGCAGATTATAATGGTAAACTGTTGTATAATTTTCTTCCAGTTAATTCTGCATTACACCATAATTTTGGCCTCAAAGCAATTGCTCCTATTCTGTCAAAGGAAATGGTTTCATATGCTACACATATCCCGTATTTTCAAAAATATGATAAAACAACAGATACTGGTAAAATATTATTGCGTAAATTGCTTACTGAATACAAAATGGATGATCTTATTTCAACAACAAAACTAGGTTTCAATGTGAACACAATTAATCTGTGGAAAAACTTTGGATACAAATTATGTAAAAAGTACCTTGAAAATTCTAGAATAGTACAAGGTGAATGGATAAACCAATCTTGGATAGATATGTATTTGGATAAACGAGACAATTTAGAAATACGATACATAAACAAGTTTCTTGGTTTGCTTGCTCTTGAAATTTGGTATAGACTGTTTATTACTAAAGAGATGAACCCGGAAACAACACTGTCTTGATTTTTTATTAATGAGAATTTATACATCAATGAAGCATATACTAGTATCTTAATCATAATCTTCAACTAAATTATATCATTATTTTCCAAAATGGTTGTAATATTATCAAATAGATTATAATTAATTATATCATGGCTAAACAAATTATAGATCTTTAAAGAATATCTGGTGATTCAAAATTATTCTATATCATAATTGCTGTCAGTTATTGTTTTGTGCTTAAAATGTTCTTTTATTTTATATTGAAGTTTTTCATGCCTCTCTATTTCATCTTTTGTCAATTTTTCATCTTTTAACATTTTCATCATTAATTCATTAGAATACATGTATGCCGCAATAATTACTTCGGTATTAAGTAAATTTCTTCTAGAATGTGGATTTGTTTCAATTGAGACATCTGCTTCAGATTTAAACCCAGCACTCCGTTTAAAATGAACATATCCCGCAAACACCAGAAAGGGTATTCCTATTGTAACTGTGATTATTACATAATGCGTAAATGTAGGAAATATTTGTTGTAATGTCGGTATTTTATCTATTGCCAAATAATATGTCACAACTAATGTATTAACGGCTGAAAAAATAAATGCAAAGTATACACTCCATCCAGTTCTAAAATAAAACCATGTTCTGAAACCTTTTGAATTAGAGTTAACTCCTGTCATTATTCTCACCAAATTGAATTATGTGATCAATTTCTATCAGTATTGGATTTGAAATTGTTCTAGTATTTTTATGAACTATTATCGCATTCTTTAGTTTATTCATCTCATTTAATTCTGAATCTGACAACTTTTCGTTGTTTAATTTTTTAACTAATAATTTATTTAATCTATAAATTGTTGCCAAAATTAATTCAGTATTTTTTAATATTCTGTACTGATGAGGCTGACTTTCAATTCTTATATCTGATTCTGCTTTAAATGCAGAAGTTTTTTTAAAATGAACATATCCCGCAAACACCAGAGAGGGCATTCCTATTGTAACTGTGATTATTACATAATGCGTAAATGTAGGAAATATTTGTTGTAATGTCGGTATTTTATCTATTGCTAAAAAATATGTTGTGACTAAAACATTTGCTGATGAAAAAATCAATGTGAAATATGTAGACCACCCTGTTCTGAAATATACCCAAATACGAAAAATTGTGCTGGGGTCATTTGCTTTAGCAGTAACATTTACTCCCATGTTTATTTCATTACGCTCAACTATATCAAGTACACTACATTTCTTTCAAAATATTTTTCTTAAAAACACAAATTGAAATATACTGAGAAATCCTTTTAATCAGGTTTTAGTAAACAAGTTAGAAATTAATTTGAAACCAAATATTTTGTTTTTTGTCATTGATTCTCTTCGTGCAGATAGAGTATATGGACAGAAAAAAGTCTCTCAAATTCCAAACATTGAATCATTAATTAAAAATGGGGTTTATTTTTCAAATGCAATAACAACTAATCAATATACGGCACAAGTCATGCAAAGCATTTTTTCTGCCAGATTCCCTCTGCGTAATACGAAAAAAAAACTTTATCAAAAATCCAATAATTCAACCAGTCCTCTATCTATCTTGAAAAATTCTGGATATGCTACTATTGCAACTATTCAAGAAGATATCATATTGCATGGTTTCACTGAGACGTTTGATAATGATGACGTGGCATTTCACAGCCAAGAAAATATATACAATGGACTAGGAGAAAAAATTCTTCAAAAATTTGATTCTATACCAGAACCGTGGTTTTATTATATACATCTTTCAGATTTACATAAACCATGTGAAGTGCCACAAAAATTTCAACATCTGAAATTATCTGAACGATATGAACATAATCTTTCTGAAGTTGATTCATTGATTGGAAAAATCCTCTCTAAAATTAATCTTACTGAAACATTAATTATAATAACCTCAGATCATGGTGATTATATTTCAGTTGCAGATGGACCAAGAGGAGAATCTAATCGAGGTAAAGTAAAAGTAAAAAATTCTCTTAAAAAATTAGTTCCTAAACTGTTATTAATTAAAATACATCTTAAAAAACAAAAAATCCTTCAACAATTTTATTCAATCAGGGCTAAAACTTCTCATGAAAAACGAAATCTTGATAGTCATAAAATGACATTAAATAATAATTTGTATGATGATATTGTCCATGTCCCTTTAATTTTTTCAGGAGCTAAAATCAATTCTGTTCCTCCAATTTCTCAACAGATTTGTAATGTTGATATCTTTCCAACCATTTTGGAATATCTGGACATTCCAACCGATAAACTAAAAATTAATGGAAGAAGTTTACTTCCATTTTTTCATGGAAAAAAATATGAGTCGTCTCCTATTTACCTGACAAGTCAAGCAATTATGAAAAAACTCTATCTTAGTATTCTTGTACCTGAGCACACTCAAAGTCCTTTAGTTGGTATTAGGACAGAAAATTACAAGTATTTCAGAGATTATAATGACTCAAAGAAAAATATTCATCTATATGATTTGATCAATGATCCTTTAGAAGATGAAAATATCTATAAAACCAATCCAACTAAGATCGAAGAAATGGAATCAATAATCAGTAAAATCCAAAAAAATTATTATCCTTTATTAGATATTGATATTGATATTGATATTGATGAGCAACAAATCAGTGAAATTCAAAACTCTTTAAAAAAATTAGGATATATACAATGAATTCTATTAAATATGTTAAAAAAGAAGATCTGTACCTCACGTGGTTGTATTTGAGTCTAAAAGAATTGCGATCAACTAATTATTATTGAATCATTCAACAAAAATACTACCTTATGATATCACACTACAATTAAATAAAATCTATTTAGCAAATTCAAAATTTTACATCTACATTTAGCTGGATTGATATTTTGCTTCATGTATGGCACTATTCTTTACCTTGATGCCTGGTTTCCTTTCATTATCTGGAGGAAAATCATGCCTTTTTTTACCCAAGTAATTAACTCTGTGACTACCATCGGAAACTAAATTATATGTTAGATAAATGTTGCTTCGTGGTTTATCGCTCATGTTTGGTTTTGATTGATGAGGCGTAAAATGATCAAAAAATAAAACATCACCAATTTCTGTGGGTATCATTTCAAATTTCATACCATCTAGATCATCTCCTTCCAAAGGTCTATTGTATTTTCCTATTAATCCACGTTTGTGATGACCAGATGCAACTTCTAAACATCCGTTCTCTGGCGTACTACGATCTGTTGAAATCATTACACTCATTGAATATTTAACAAATTCATCCCATCCTGCTTGTACATCTTGGTGAGGTCTAAATCCTCCAGCTCCAGGCCTTTTGAAATTTATTTTATCTTTAAAAAGTACACAAGGTCCACCCATTAAATCTTCTAAAACCTTTAAAATTTTTTCAGACTGTGCTAATTTTTGGAACTCAGGATGATAGTCCACAAATTTTTCAACCCTACATAGAATGCGGTCGTCTTTATTTTCATTACTTGTTTCATAATATGCCATTTCTTTTCCTGGCTCCCAAAAATTATATGGTAACTCAGCAAACCTATTGATGGATTTTATAGCTGGTTCTAGTTCTTCTTTACTAAGGAGTTTTTTAATAAGTAAAAATCCATCCTTGTTATACTGGTTAATTTGAAATTCATTTAAATATTTCATACAAAAAAATTTCGGTGTAAACTTAAAAACGTTTCGTAGAAATTAAAAAATAAATTATAGATACTTTTATTTGTTTTTGTTGACTTTGAAAAAAAATGTCATAATTATTCTCATTGATGGGGGCAGAATTGATTTTGCCATGAAATCACCAAGTTTTCTAAATCTGCAATCAAATTTTGTATTTTTTTCTCAGAGTATTACATATGCTCCGTATACCTTAGGCGCAATGCACGCAGTTTTCTCTGGTTGTTATGGTAATAGAACTGGAACAAATAGTTATTGGTCCTCATACAAATTTAAATCGCAAAATTTTGTAACACTAACAGAATATTTAAGCGCATTTGAATATTACACTTGTGCAGATATTCATAGCGAAATTATAATTCCTAAACAGGGATTTGATGACTTTATAATTTATAATGAAGATAATGAAGATGTAACAAAAAGACATTGTAATTTGATAGAAAAAATATCTAATAAAAATAAAAGATTTTTCTTATATTTACATTATAGTAAAATTCATACTGAAATTAAAAATGAGGTTTTGAAAAAATATACAAATTTTAGTAATGAATATTTCGAAAATAAAGAATTTAACACACAACGTTATGCTGAATTATTTAGGAACGCTGAAATTTACATAGATCAAATTATGAATACAATTGAGGATTTAGAATTGTTAGAAAATTCGGTCATTCTAATTTTATCTGATCATGGTACTAGCGTTGGTGAAAAAATTGGAGAAAGAGCATATGGGGCATTTTGCTATGATTATACATTGAAAACATTTGCATATCTATATACACCTGATATTACGCCAAAAACAATATCATCTCAAGTTAGACATGTTGATTTTATGCCCACAATTTTAGATTATTTAAAAATTGAATTAGATTTAGATTATGAAAATTTAGACGGTGAATCACTTTTACCATTAATTCATGGAAACCAGATGCCAGAAAAAATTGCTTTTTCTGAAACAGGTAATCCTAGAAATGAATCACAGCCTCCAAAAGAACCGAATGTTAAGGCAATAAGAACATCAAAATGGAAATTAATTCACAATGACTATGATAAAACTGATGAATTATATGATTTAGAAAACGATCCATCAGAAGTAAATAATTTAATTGGAAAAAATTTAGAAATAGAAAAAGAACTTTTTAGTGTGCTTTTGACATATACTAATAATAAAAATTAAGAAAACAATTTAATGTATTTTATTGAATGATACTAATGAGAAAAACAACAATATATGATGGAAGGATGATTAGTCTGGATATATATAATGTAAAAATTCAAAAACGTAAAATCCGTCGTGAAATTGTTAAACATCCTGGCGTCGCAGCTATACTGGCCTTTGATGAAAACAATAATGTTGTTCTAGTTGAACAACCACGCTTTCCACGTGGGCGCATTATAGAAATTCCTGCAGGAACTCTAGATAATGATGAAACACCTAAAAATTGCGCTTTGCGTGAAATTTATGAAGAAACAGGATATAAAGCTAAAAAAATTTCTCATTTAATCACTTACTCTCCTTCTGTAAGTTATAGCACTGAAGAAGTTCACTGTTTTGTAGCCTCTGTTGTTAAACAAGGAAGAAAAAAACTAGATCCTGATGAATTTATAACAGTAAAGAAAATGGCAATATCTAAATTGATTAAAATGATAAAATCCGGCAAGATTGTGGATTCTAAAACAATTTGTACAGTAATGGTATATGCTGCAAAAAAACAATTAATATGAACGTAATAATCTTAGCTGCTGGTCAAGGTACACGTTTGAGACCTGAAACAATTAATGTGCCTAAAGGCATGGTAAAATTATTTCAAAAAAGTTTATTAGAAATACAGATTGACATTTTTAAAAAACTTGGAATAACTGATATTAGTATTGTGAGAGGTTATTTAGCAGAAAAAATAATCTTTCGATCTATTAATTATTTTTATAATGAGAATTATTCGACTACCGCAGGCAATGTGAGTCTTTTTTGCGCAAAGGAAAAATTACAAGATAGTGCGATAATCACGTATAGCGACATAGTTTTTGATGAATCTATCATTAGACAAATGATTAATTTTTCAGGAGATTTTGGAATAGCAGTAGATTTAGATTGGGAAAAAAATTATGTCGATAGGGATCAACACCCTAAAAGCGAAGCAGATAATATTTTGTTTAATAAAGAGAGAAAAATTATAGCATTTCAAAAAAATTTACAAAAATCACATTCCATAATAGGTGAATTTTCAGGCATTGTAAAATTATCAAAGAAAGGCTCACTCATATTTTCCAAAAAATTATCTGAATTATATATTTCACACAAAGGAAAATTTCATGGTTCATCTTCATTTGCACAGTCTATAATGCCTGATATGCTACAAGAGTTGATTGACTCTGGCATTGAAGTAGAACCCGTATTCGTTTCAGGTAAGTGGTGTGAAATTGATACTCCTCAAGATTTAGAAAGGGCTAGAAAAATATTTTCTTAGTTTAAAAAATAAAAATTAACTATCTTAATTAAGCACAACGATACACAGAAATAATTGCAAAAAGATGAATCGTTTATAGATCCAAATGTAGCACGTAAAAATCAATATAGTTTATTATTCGAAAATGAAAATACTAAACCACATGAACCGCCATTATTTTCCTGGATTGAATTTAATTTAGTTGGATTGTGTAACCGTCGATGTGTTTTCTGTCCATGGAGTAATCCAGATTGGCGTGCTAATCATGTTCCAAAAGTGTCTACTAGTAACGATATTTTACACATGCCAGTTGAGTTATATGAAAGTGTAATGACAGATTTGAATAAGGCTCAGTTTAAAGGCGGAGTAATTTTTTCTGCATTTTCAGAGCCTCTTTTGTACAAACATCTTGAAGAAGTTATCAAAATTTCAAAAGAACAGTGTCCACAATCACGCATTGAATTGAATACAAATGGAGATTTTCTAACAATTGATAAACTAAAATCACTTTTTGATGCCGGACTTTCTAGAATGGATGTTAGCATTTATGATGGCCCTGATAAAGTAGAACGTTTTCAAAATTTGAGAATGGAAGCGAATCTAGATAAAGAACAATTTCACATTAGAGAACGATGGTATACACCAGAAAAATATTTTGGAATTGGAGCTCTTACAAATAGAGCTGGTGCAGTCGTCCTATCTGAAATTAATGTGAATGAAATTAAAATACCGCTTAAAAAGAAATGTTATTATCCATTTTATCAGCTTATTGTTGATTACGATGGAGGAGTCCTTCTGTGCAATCATGATTGGGATAAAAAATTAATCATGGGTAATGTAAAAAATGAATCCATTCTTAATATTTGGAACTCTGCAAAATATCAAGAAGTAAGAAGAAATTTAGCCGCAGCTAACAGAAATCACTCTCCGTGTAATAGATGTGATGCAAATGGAACTATGATGGGAGGAGAATTTGTAGAAAAATGGGAAAATTATTATGCAGAACAAAAAACAATTTAAAAACAAATTTGTGCTTGTTACTGGTTCAAGTAGCGGCATAGGGTTTCAAATAGCAAAAGATTTTCTTTTAGAGGGAGCTTTTGTTGGAATACATTATCACAACAATCCAAATGGTGCAAAAAAATTACAGAAGTTTGCTAAGAATAAACAATGTAAAATTTTTCAATCTGATTTTTCCAATACTGATGAAATACTATCTTTTTGGAATAAATTTATCTTATGGAGTAAAGGACAAATTGATGTATTAGTCAATAATGCAAGTTTTGTAAAATTCATATCTTTTGAAAATCTTTCTGAAGAAGAATGGGACAAAACTTTTCATGTGAATCTTAAAGCTCCATTTGAATTGAGTCGAGCAGCTTTTCCTATAATGTGTAAGAAAAAAAGCGGAAGAATCATCAACATAAGTAGTGGAGGTTGGACATATGGGGGAAATAAAAATACATTTCACTTCGGTGCATCTAAAGCAGCTCTTGAGTCTATGACGATGGCTTTTGCAAAGATCGGAGCTCCACATAATGTTTTAGTTAATGTAATAAGACCAGGAGCTACAAAAACACCTGGGCATCTTCAACGTTATCCTAATCCAGAAAATTTTTCAGCACGTAATAATTTAATTCCATTAAAAAGAATGGCTCATCCTTCAGAAATATCAAACATGGTGTTATTTCTTGCAAGCGCAAAAGGATCTTTTATCACCAACACAATAATTAAAGTATCTGGCGGAGAATAATTCCAAATTTGCAAACAATTGTTTTTATTAAAAGTTGCTATAAAAACTATATTTCGCTATTTGAATATTTTTCTAGCCCTTTCTAAATCTTGAGGAGTATCAATTTCACACCACTTACCTGAAACGAATACGGGTTCTACTTCAATGCCAGAGTCAATCAACTCTTGTAGCATATCAGATACGATAGCTT
>Ga0194132_10007367_pt1 | contig 16449 bp, 20 predicted proteins | sample TA2KigOf80mmetaG_FD_148612 | JGI IMG/M metagenome (GOLD analysis project Ga0194132, IMG submission 148612) | Freshwater microbial communities from Lake Tanganyika, Tanzania - TA2015054 Kigoma Offshore 80m | ecosystem: Environmental > Aquatic > Freshwater > Lake | place: Tanzania: Lake...
TCGCGCTCGCAGTGGTGCGCAGGGGGGCGCGCCGCGCCGCCGCGGCGCCGCCAATCTTGGGGGGCTCGCCAACCGCCATGCCTGCCACCATGAACGCGGGCGCAAGCCCGCCGTCGGGATGTTGAGGAACGTTAACCGGACGTCGTTCACGGGTAGTTAACGCCGGCGGCGGCGCGGGGTGCACGCCTCCCCTATAATCGCGCGCGGTGCATGGCACAGGGGAGCCGAACGATGGTGGCAAGTGCGGTCGCGATTCTGATGGGCAGCCAGTCCGACTGGGAGACGATGCGCGAGGCGGCGGCGCGGCTCGATGAGTTGGGCATCGCGCACGAGGCCCGCGTCATCTCGGCCCATCGCCGGCCGCACCGCCTGATCGAATACGTCGGAGGCGCGCGCGAACGTGGCTGCAAGGTCATCATCGCCGGTGCTGGCGGCGCCGCGGCGCTGCCCGGGATGGTCGCGGCGCTGACCACGCTGCCGGTGTTCGGCGTGCCGATCCAGAGCGCCGCCCTCAACGGCCTCGACAGCCTGCTCTCGATCGTCCAGATGCCGCGCGGCGTGCCGGTCGGAACACTTGCGATCGGCAAGGCCGGCGCCGCCAACGCGGGTCTGCTGGCGGCGGCGGTGCTGGCGTTGGGCGACGCGCGCGTTGCCGCCGCGCTCGATGCCTACCGCAGCCGGCGCAATGCCGCGGTGTCGGAGGATCCGGCGGCCAAGCCCTGATCAGGCGGCGCGGCGGCGCTGGCCTCGCTCGGCTCGCGCGCCGCCCCGGCGGGAGCGAAACCGTCCACGCACCTGTTGGATGCGCAGGACATCGGCGATGCGACGGTCGAGAAAGGCCCACGTCGCGGCGCGCCCGGGCGAGTCATCGCTCAGCCAATAGAGGAGCGTGCTCGCGTATACCCCGCCCAAAAGCAAGCGCTTGGTATAAAAGCTGAAATCGGCCGAGCGGTCGCCGATCGCGTACCACATCGCATCGACCGTGCGATAGAGGCTCCGGGCGGAGCGCGATCCGTGACCCGGGAGGGCGAGGAGCGCGACCGCCCGGCGTACCGCCTCGCGGTGCGGCGCCTGCTGCTCGAGCCGGACACGAACCGCACGCGCGATGCGCTCGCGGATCTTGAGCTCGGCGAGCGGCTCCTTCGCCAGCGCAGCGGTCATCAGCCGGTCGGCCTCGTGTGCGAAGAACTCGACAACCTCACCGGCGCCGCCGGGAAACGCGAGGCGGGCTTCGGCTTCATTCAGGCCGGCGTCCGCCGCGGCGGCCTTGAGGCAGCGGTCGGTCCAGCCATCGAACGGCGCATGGCGCAGCGCCGCCGCCAGCAGCCGCCGGCGGCGCGCTTCAGTCGGCACGCTGGGCCGCCTCGCGCTCGGCCGGGTCGTCGATGAGGTGGCGGAGCTCCGACTCGAACACCAGGAGCGACAGGTCGGTCATGCGCTGGGGGTAGAGAATGCCATCGAGATGGTCGCATTCGTGCTGGATGACGCGCGCGTGGTAGCCCTCGGCCACGCGCTCGATCACCTCGCCAGCGAGGTCGATGCCGCGATAACGGACGCGGCGAAACCGCGGCACCTTGCCGCGCAGCCCGGGGAGCGAGAGGCACCCCTCCCAGCCCAGTTCGAGCTCGTCCGTCAGCGCCTCGATCACCGGGTTCACGAGCACCGTGAGCGGCACTTCCTCGCCGCCGCCGCGCTCCTCGGCGATCAAGCCCGGGACCGAGAGGAGGACCACGCGGCGCGAGGCGTGCACCTGCGGCGCGGCCAGTCCGATACCTTCGGAATCGGCGAGCGTTTCCAGCATGTCATGGACCAGCGCGGCGACCTGGGGATCGCGCGGGTCCGCGACCGGCGCAGCCCGCCGGCGCAGCACCGGATGCCCCATCTGGGCGATCTTGAGAATGGCCATGGCCGGAATATGGTCTTGCCTCCTGGTACGGTAAAGGCCAAAGCGGCGGGCGCCTCTTCCCTTCGCCGGGGCGCCGTGCTATCAACCCGGGCCGCCTCGCGTGGTAACCCGGCAATTCTGGAATGGGAGCCTGTCAGGCCTTTGCAAGTCACCGTTCGCGACAACAACGTCGATCAAGCCCTCAAGGTGCTGAAGAAGAAGATGCAGCGTGAGGGCATCTTCCGGGAAATGAAGCTGCGCAACCACTACGAGAAGCCGTCGGAGAAGCGCGCCCGCGAACGGGCCGAAGCGATCCGGCGCGCACGCAAGCTGGCGCGCAAGCGGGCGCAGAAGGAAGTCTGAGTGTTGGCGGCCGCGGCTTGCCAGCGGTGATGCCGCCGCAGGCGCCCTGGCACGCCAATCCGCTGGTCGAGTGGCTGGCGCGCGAGGGCTGGCGGATCGGCGATCCGGCCACCTACTTCACGCACCTCTGCGAGCAGATCGTGGCTCAGCGAGTGCCACTCGCCCGCCTCGCCTGCCACATGCAGTTCCGTCATCCGCAGCTCGTCGGCCTCACCTACGCCTGGACGCGCACGAGCGCTACGACCACCGAGGTGCCGATCCGCCACGGGGTGGTTCGCTGCCGATCTGGCCGAGCCGCTGCGCTCGCGCGGGCACTTCCCGCTCGCCGGGATCGCCGAGCCGGCCGAGGCCTTCACGCCGGACGCCGGCGCCGCTACAGCGCCTTGACGATGGCCTCGGTGACCTTCTTGGCGTCGCCGAACAGCATCATCGTGTTGCCGCGGTAGAACAGCGCGTTGTCGATCCCGGCATAGCCGGGCGCCAGGCTGCGTTTGACGAACAGCACGGTACCCGCAAGCTCGACGTCGAGGATCGGCATGCCGTAGATCGGGCTTTGCGGATCGGACTTCGCCGCCGGATTGGTAATGTCGTTGGCGCCGATCACGTAGGCGACATCAGTGGTGCGGAAATCGCTGTTAATGTCATCGAGCTCGAACACCTCGTCGTAGGGCACGTTGGCCTCGGCGAGCAGCACGTTCATGTGCCCCGGCATGCGGCCGGCGACCGGGTGGATGGCGTAGCGCACCCGCACCCCGTTGCGGGCCAGCGCATCGGCCATCTCGCGCACCGCGTGCTGGGCCTGCGCCACCGCCATGCCATAGCCCGGCACGATGATCACCGAGCCCGCGTTCTTGAGGATGAACGCGGCGTCCTCGGCGCTCCCAGGCTTGGCGCTCTTGTCCGCCGCCCCCGCCGCCGGCCCCGCGCCCTCGCCGCCGAAGCCGCCGAGGATGACGCTGATGAACGAGCGGTTCATGGCACGGCACATGATGTAGCTGAGGATCGCGCCCGAGGAGCCGACCAGCGCGCCGGTGATGATCAGCGCCGTGTTCTCGAGCGTGAACCCGATGCCGGCGGCGGCCCAGCCCGAGTACGAGTTGAGCATTGAGATGACCACGGGCATGTCGGCGCCGCCGATCGGAACGATGACCAGCACGCCGACCACGAAGGCCAGCGCCGTCATCACCCAGAAGGCGCCCGTCGACTGCTCGGCGCAGAAGGCGGCGGCGGCGGCGAGGATCGCCAGCCCGAGCGCCAGGTTGAGCCAGTGCTGGCCGGGGAACACGACCGGTGAGCCACCAACGATGCCCTGGAGCTTGGCGAACGCCACCACCGAGCCCGAGAAGGTAACCGCGCCGATAGCGACGCCGAGGCTCATCTCGATCAGGCTGGCGAGGCGGATGTCGCCCGCACTGCCGATGCCGTAAGCCGCGGGGTTGTAGAGCGCGGCTGTGGCGACCAACACCGCCGCCATGCCGACGAGGCTGTGGAACGCGGCCACGAGCTGCGGCATGGCCGTCATCTGGATGCGCAACGCGACGAAGGTGCCGATCGCGCCGCCCACAAGCAGCGCTACGGCGATGAGTTCATAGCCCACGACGCCCGGATCTGCGAGCGTCGTCAGCACCGCGATGATCATGCCGGCGATGCCGAACACGTTGCCGCGGCGCGCGCTGACCGGCGAGCTGAGCCCGCGCAGCGCCATGATGAAACAAACTCCGGCGATGAGGTAGGCGAGCGCCGCGAGGTTCGCCGGCATGCGCTATCTCTTGGGCTTGGTCTTGAACATCGCCAGCATCCGTTGGGTCACCACAAAGCCGCCGGCGATATTGATGGCTGCGAGCACGATGGCGGCGAAACCGAGCCACTTCGAAAGGCTCGGGTCGGCCGGCCCGGCCGCGAGCAGCGCGCCGACGATGATCACACTGGAGATCGCGTTGGTCACCGACATGAGGGGCGTGTGCAGCGCGGGGGTGACGCTCCACACCACGTAGTAGCCGACGAAGATCGCCAGCACGAAGACCGTGAGGCGGAAGACGAAGGGATCGACCAGTTCCATGGCTAGCCTGCCCTGGCGAAGACCGGATGGACGACGGCGCCCTCGCGCGCCAGGCACGTCGCGCGCAGGATCTCGTCCTGCCAGTCGAGTGCCAGCGCGCCGCCGGTGCCGATCAAGGGGGCCAGGAAGTGGAGCAGATTGCGGGCATAGAGCTGGCTGGCATCGTGGGCGATGCGGCTCGGCATGTTGCGGTAGCCGACGATCCGGACGCCGTGGACGGTGACAACCTCATCGGGGCACGACAGCGCGCAGTTGCCGCCCGCATCGACGGCGAGGTCGACGATGACCGCGCCCGGTTTCATGTCCTGCACCATCGCCTCCGTGATCAGGACGGGCGCGCGCCGGCCGGGGATGAGGGCGGTGGTGATGACGATGTCCTGTTTCTTCAGCGTCTCGTGGATGAGTTCGGCTTGGCGGCGACGGAACGCCTCGTCCATCTCGCGGGCGTAGCCGGCGGCCGTCTCGCCGCCCTCGGTTCCGGCCACGGCGAGGAACCTGGCGCCGAGGCTCTCGGCCTGTTCCTTGACCGCCGGGCGGACGTCGGTGGCGGAGACGATGGCGCCTAGGCGGCGCGCCGTTGCGATCGCCTGCAGTCCGGCGACGCCGCCGCCGATAACGAACACCCGCGCCGCCGGGATCGTGCCAGCAGCCGTCATCATCATCGGCAGCGCCCGGTCGAACGCCGCCGCCGCCTCGATTACCGCCCGATAGCCGGCCAGGTTGCTCTGCGAGGACAGCGCGTCCATGGTCTGGGCGCGCGTAATGCGCGGCAGGAACTCGAGTGCCAGCGCGGCGACACCGGCCCGGGCGTAGCCCTCCAGGAGCGCCGGATCGGCAAACGGATCGAGGAGGCCGACGAGGAGGGCGCCGCGCGGTACGCTCGCCAACTCATCGGGGCCGCCTTCCGCCGTAGTCAGCGGACGCTGCACCTTGAGGACCACGGCAGCGCCCTCGAGCGTCGCCCCTTCGTCGCGGGCGATCATGGCGCCGGCCTGGAGAAAGGCGTGATCGACGATGCCGATGGCTGTCGCCGCACCAGCCTCGACAGCCACTTCGGCACCGAGCGCGCAGAGCTTGCGGACGGTTTCCGGCGTCGCCGCGATGCGCCGCTCGCCCTCTCGCCGCTCCCGTGGCACCGCTATGCGCATAGCCCCGACGTGCACCTCGCGCCCGCGGGCGCCGCTCCGGCCCGCCGCCGTCGGTCGCAACCGCGCGCCGGCACCCGACCGGTGGCGGTCGCCCGGAACGCTGCGGTCCGAACGTTCAGAGAAGTGTCAGAGCCATCAGCACGAGCACCACGGCGACTAGGACGATCCCGGCGACCGTCAGCCGCGTGAAGCGGCGCCATGTGCTCTGATGCTCACTTGCGTCGATGTGGCTCATTGTGCGCTCGTGCTGCCGACGTCGAAGACCACGGCCCCCCGGCCGCACGCCGTACTATAGCAGACGCTTCCGCCCGATCAATTGTGCGGCGCCTCCGGACGGCTGCCCTGCCGCGGTTGATTTCATGGGGCAATGCGGCTATCCCTTGCCGGCGTTCGGCGTCGTACGAGGTTCCGGCATGGCATCGTTCGAAGATCGCGAGAAGGCTCACGAGGCGAAATGGGCGCACGACCGCGAGCTGGGCTTCAAGGTTCAGGCCCGGCGCAACAAGCTCTTCGGGCTGTGGGCAGCCGAGCATCTGGGCCTGGAAGGCGCCGCGGCCGATGCCTATGCGCGCGAGGTCGTGCGCTCCGACTTCGCCGAGCCGGGCGAGGAGGATGTGTTCAAGAAGGTGTCGGCCGACCTCAATGCCAAGGGGCTCAAGCTGTCGGAGCACAGGGTGCGCAAAGAAATGACCCGGCTCCTCGATGTCGCGCGCGAGCAGGTGATCAGCGAGAAATAGGCCCGCCCGGGCCGAACACGCGGGCGAAGATCGTCTCGACGTGGCGCAGGTGCGGCGCAAGGTCGAAGAGCAGCTCGAGGCGCTCCGGGGCCAGCACGGCGCTGACCTCGGGATCCCCGGCTAGAAGCCGCAGGAACGGCTTCTCGCCGCGCCCTGCCGCCATGGCGTGGCGCTGCACGATGCGGTAGGCGTGCTCACGGCTCATGCCCGCCTCGGTCAGCGCGATCAGCACGCGCTGCGAGTGCATCAGTCCGCCGCTGGCCTCGAGGTTGCGCCGCATCGCCTCCGGATAGACGACCAGGCGCTCGATCAGGCCGGTCAGGCGGGAGAGCGCGAAGTCGAGCGTCACGGTGGCATCAGGCGCGATCATGCGCTCGACCGAGGAATGGGAGATGTCGCGCTCATGCCATAGCGCAACGTCCTCGAGCGCAGGAACGACGGTGGCGCGCACCACGCGGGCCAGCCCGCACAGGTTCTCGCTCAATACCGGATTGCGCTTGTGGGGCATCGCCGAGGAGCCCTTCTGGCCCGGCGCAAAGGGCTCCTCCGCCTCGCCCACCTCGCTCCGCTGCAGATGGCGAATCTCGGTCGCTAGGCGCTCGATCGAGCTTGCGATCACCGCTAGCGTGGCGAAGAACATCGCGTGCCGGTCGCGCGGGATGATCTGGGTCGAGATCGGCTCGGGCGCAAGCCCGAGTCCCGCCGCGACGGCGGCCTCCACCCGCGGATCGACGTGGGCGAAGGTGCCGACGGCACCCGAGATCTTGCAGGTCGCGATGTCCGCGCGGGCGGCGCTGAGCCGGGTACGCTGGCGGGCGAACTCGGCGTAGGCGAGCGCGAGCTTGAGGCCGAACGTCGTCGGCTCGGCATGGACGCCATGGCTGCGCCCGATGCACGGGGTGTGCTTGTGCTCGTACGCCCGCCGCTTCAGCGCCGCCAACAGATCATCGAGGTCGCGGAGCAGGATGTCCGCGGCGCGGCTGAGCTGCACTGCCAGGCAGGTGTCGAGTACATCCGAGGAGGTCATGCCGAGGTGGATGTAGCGCGCCTCGGGCCCGACGTGCTCGGCCACGCTGGTCAGGAAAGCGATGACGTCGTGGCGCACCTCGCGCTCGACCTCATCGATCCGCGCGATATCAAAGGCGCCCCGCGCCCGCACCGCCCGCGCCGCCGCCTCGGGCACGACGCCGAGCCGCGCCTGCGCCTCGGTCGCCAGGGTCTCGATCTCGAGCCAGATGCGCAAACGCGTCTCGGGCTTCCACAGGTCGGCCATTTCCGGACGGCTGTAACGCGGTATCACGGGTCGGCTCCCCGGGGGTCGACCCGGCTCTTGTAGCACATCGCGCTGGGCGCGGTTCCGCTGTAGCCTGTCCGGCATGAACGAGCCTGCCAGCGCCCGCATCGCCGCAATCCTCGACTTCTGGTTCGAGCGGCGCTCGCCCGACGACTACGGCAGATTCCGCCGGGCGTGGTTCGAGAAGAACCCGGCGTTCGACCAGATCGTGCGCGAGCGTTTCCTCGGCGACCATGAGCGTGCCTGCGCCGGCACGTTGCGGTCCTGGCTGGAGACCGCCGAGGGCTGCCTCGCGCTCGTCATTCTGCTTGATCAGTTCTCGCGCAACATGTTCCGGGACGATCCGCGCGCCTTCGCCATGGATGCGGCGGCGCTCGCGGTGGCGAGCCACGCGGTCGGCCGCGGCCACGATGCGGCGCTGCCGCCACTCGCCGCCTCGTTCCTCTACATGCCCTACATGCACAGCGAACAGATTGAGGATCACGACACCTGCTTCGCGCTGATGGACCGGCTGCCCGCGGGCGAGGCCTTCGAGGGGTACCGGAAGGCCGCGCGCGATCATCGCCACATCATCGCCCGCTTCGGCCGCTTCCCGCACCGCAACGCGGTGCTCGAACGCGAGACGACCGTGGAAGAAGCCGCGTTCCTGAAGGAGTCCGGCTCGTGGTTCTAGTACCCGCTTTCGCGGGAGCGGGATTCGTGATTCAGCATAGGGATGTTTCCCGATGGGAGAAAAGTTCGGCTTCGGCCGAAGGAGCGCCCCGAGCTGGAAGCTCGGGTTGCGCTGGTCGCCAGCTGCAACAGAACCGCAACGCCTTTCTCCTGGACCGCGGCAACGGTCCATCAGAAGCCCCTTGGTACACGTGTAACTCACCCCTGATTCCGGGCACTAGGCTAGTCGAAACGAGAACGTCCGACACGGGGCCGGGCGTTCACATCGCGCGCCGCGCCGGGGCTACTCGCGCTGCTGCCCGAACAGGCTCAGCAGCATCGTGAACAGGTTGATGAAATCGAGATAGAGCCGGAGCGCGCCGAGGATCGCCTTCTTGCCCGCGATCTCGGCGCTGTCACTCTCCAGGTACTCGCTCTTGATGCGCTGGGTGTCGAAGGCGGTCAGCCCAACGAACACCAGAACGCCGATCACCGAGATCGCGAAGTGCAGCGCCGAGGAGGCGAGGAAGAGGTTCACCACCGAGGCGATGATGATCCCGATCAGCCCCATGAACAGGAACGAGCCGATGTTCGTCAGGTCGCGCTTGGTGGTGTAGCCATAGAGGCTCATCGCGCCGAACGTGCCCGCGGTGATGAAAAAGACGCGTGCCACGCTCACGCCCGTGTAGTGGGCGAACACTGTCGCGAGCGAGAGCCCCATCAACCCTGCGAACACCCAGTAGCTGGCCTGGGCCGCCGCCGCGCTCATCTTGTGCACCCGGGCGCTCAGGAGGAACACAAGGCCGAGCGGCGCCAGGATCACCACCCACATCAGGGGCGTCCCGAAGATGGCGTTGAACAGCGCCGGCGTATTGGCCACGACATAGGCAACGATGCCCGACAGCACGACGCCCGAGGCCATGTAGTTGTAGACGCGCAGCATGTAGGCGCGGAGGCCAGCGTCGATCTCCGCTCGTGCGGCTCCGCGCACCGTAGTGAGGGGGATACCGTAGTCTTCGGCCATGATAGTCCTCGCCCTTCCTTCAGTCGGTTGCAGCACCGAGTATATCGACCAATTGTAGCGTAAAATCAAGACTGTGTGGCCTCGCGCAGCGCGGTTGCCGCCTTGTGGCCGAGGGCGCGGAGGCTGCCGAGCAAGCCAAACAGCACGGCGATCGCCATGCCGCCCACTAACGTGAGCGCCGCCGGGCGAACCGCGAAGAGCCAGTCTGCTGCCATCACCTGGACCACGACGACCCAGGCCGCCACACTGCCGAGCCCGAGCGCGATCGCTCCTGCGGCGAGGCCGGTCAGGCCGTGCTCGATGAGCTGCGCCGCGAGGATGTCCTTGCGTTCCGCCCCGAGCACCTTGAGGACGACCGCTTGGCAGGTGCGGCGGCGGTGCTCGGCCGCGATCGCTCCGGCCAGTACCAGCGCCCCGGAGGCCAGGGCAACGGCGGCGGTGGCGTCGACGGCGAGGCTGATACGGCGGAGCAGGTTCTCGACCGCCGCCAGCGCCTCGCTCATCCGGATTGCCGTGATATTGCCGAAACGCCCGGTCACCGCCCGCTGCAGGCGCTCTTCTTCCTCTGCCGGCACCCGCACGGTCGCGATGTAGGTGTGGGGCGCCGCGGCGAGGGTGGCCGGGTCGAATAGGAGCGTGAAGTTGAGGCCGAGCGTCCCCCAGTCGATCGCGCGCAGGCTCGCGATCGTGGCGTCGATATCGCGTCCGAGGACGTTAACCGTGAGCCGGTCGCCAATCGCAAGCCCGAATCCCTGAGCCAGGTCGGCATCGAAGGAGAGTAGCGGAGGCCCGCTGTGGTCGGCGCGCCACCAGGTACCGGCGACGACCCGCGCTCCCTCCGGCGGCTCGGCCGCGTAGGTGACGCCGCGGTCGCTCCCCAGCGCCCAGCGCGCGTTGGGCGCCACCTTGGCCTGGGCAGCGTCGACCGGCACGCCGTTGATCGCCATGATGCGACCGCGCAGTGAGGGAACACGGGTGAATCCTTGGACGCCCGGCGTCGCCGCGACGATGGCATCGAAGCCGGCGATCTGGTCGGACTGGATATCGACGAAGAAGAACGAGGGCGCCGCAGCCGGCAGGCGTTCGCTGACCTGGCGGACCAGGTTGGCCTCGATCAGCGCGATGGCGGTCAGAAGGGTAAGACCGAGCCCGAAGGACAGCATGACCGCCGGCGTCGGCGTGCCCGGCCGGTAGAGGTTGGCGAGTGCCAGACGAAGGTGCGGCTGGCGGGGCCGTCCCACCGCCCGGGCCGCCACCATCAGCAGCCAGGCCGCGGCGCGGAAGGCGGCAAAGCTCGCCACGGCGCCGCCGACGAACCACAATGCCAGAGCGCGGTCGGCGGCGCTGACCACGGCGAGCCCGGCCAGGGCCGCGAACGTCAGCACGATGGCCAGCAGAAACGACGGGCGGGGCCACCGGCGGGCGGGGCTAACGGCGTCGCGAAAGAGCGCGGCGGCCGGCAGCTCGCACGCGCGGGCGAGCGGCCAGAGCGCGAAGGCAAGTGCCGTCAACAGCCCGAAGAGCGCGGCCAAGCCCAGGGGTTTCAGGTAGATCCCGAAGCCCAGGGCCACCGGCAGGTCGCCGGCGAGCGCGCGCGACACGGCGAGCGGCGCCAGGGCGCCCAGGGCGAGGCCGATCAGAATCCCCGCCAGCGCCAGCGCCAGCACCTGCCACAGGTAAATGCGGAAGATCAGTCCTGCCGGCGCGCCCACGCACTTGAGGATGGCGATCGCCGCCGTCTTGGCATCGAGGTGTGCTTTCACCGCGTTGGCCACGCCGACGCCCCCGACCAGCAAGGCGGCGAGTCCTGCCAGAGTCAGGAACAGACCGAACCGCATGACGAAAGAGCGGATCTCGGCTGGCCCGTCGCGGTAGTCGCGAATACGCCACCCAGCCTCGGGGAATCGCTTCTTGGTCTGTTCGATCCACGCGGCGAGATCGCGCTCAGGCGACAGCGCGAGCCGGTAGCCGTGGCGAATCAGGCTCCCTTTGCGGAGGAGCCCGGCCGCCGCCAGGCCGTCCATGCCGATGAGGAGGCGCGGCCCGAGCTGAAAACCGGAAGCCGAGCGGTCGGGTTCCGCTACGATCGCGCCCCGCACCAGGAAACGCGCCTCGCCGACGATCACCGGATCGCCGACGCGCAGGCCCAGGCGAACGAGCAGGTCCGGATCGGCGGCGACGCCGAACCCCCCGCCGTCAGCGCCGAACGCCTCGCTACCGGGCCGCGCCGGGTCGAGCGTCAGCGCTCCGTACAGCGGGTATGCGCCATCGACGGCCTTGAGTTCGACCAGCGTCGAGCGGCCCGCCACGGTCCGCGCCATCGCCCGCATCGTGGTCACAGCGGATAGGCGTCCCGCTGCCGCGAGATAGCCGAGCTCCTCGGCGGAGGCGCTGCGCTGGGTCAGCTCGAGCTCCACGTCCGCGCCCAACAGGAGGCGGGAATCCTGGCGCAGCCCCGTCTGCACCGCCTCGGTGATCGCGCCGATGCCGGCGATCGTCATCACGCCGAGGGTGAGGCAGGCCATGAACAGGCGGAACCCGCGAACCCCGCCGCGCAACTCGCGGCGGGCGAGTCGCAGGGCCAGCGCTTGGCGGCGCAGCTCGGCCGCGATCATGGCCGCTCTCCGGCCGGTTCGGGGTCCGGATCGTGCATCGAGTCAGCGACGATCCGACCGTCGTTCAGCCGCACGATGCGATCGCAGCGGCCCGCCAGATCGGCGTCGTGGGTGATCAGCACCAGTGTCGCGCCCACCCGAGCGCGGAGCGCGAACATCAGGTCGATGACCGCGCGCCCGGTTTCGCCGTCGAGGTTGCCCGTGGGCTCGTCGGCAAGCAGGAGCTTGGGCTGGATCACGAGCGCGCGGGCAAGCGCCACGCGCTGCTGCTCACCGCCTGAGAGCTGGGCCGGATAGTGTCGCAAGCGCGGTGCCAATCCGACCCGTTCGAGCTCGCGCGCGGCGGCGGCGAACGCATCACGCCGGCCGGCGAGTTCGAGCGGAATGGCGACATTCTCGTGCGCCGTCATCGTCGGGACCAGGTGGAACGATTGGAACACGATGCCGACGTGATGGCGGCGAAAGCGCGCCAGCGCATCCTCTGACAGATCGTTCAGGCGCGCCGCCGCCACCTCCACCGTTCCGCTGCTCGGCCGCTCCAATCCCGCGATGACCGCCATCAGGCTCGACTTGCCCGAGCCCGAAGGGCCGATCAGCCCGACGCTCTGGCGCGCCGGGATGGACAGGTCGATGCCGTGCAGGATGTTGACGAGCCCGGCCTCGCTTCTCAGACTGAGCGTCACGCCCGTGAGCCGCACCATCGACCCAAGCCGAGTATCGGTCATGCATGCACCCTTCGACCCCCCTGGTCGCCCCCTTTCGAGCGGCCGGGTCCGACCGGCCGCATCTTATCCGAGGCGCGCCGCCGGCGCGGCGTTCCTCGGCATGGTCATCGCCCCGACCGTGCTGGCTTCCGCGCTCGCGCGGGCCGCGCTGGCGGCGGACAGCGCCATCGTGCTCTGCCTCGGCGATAGCCTTACCGCGGGCTACGGTCTGAGCGCCGCCGAGGCCTTCCCGGCGCAGCTCGAGGCGGCGCTGCGGAGCGAGGGCATGGCCGTGCGGGTCGTCAACGCGGGGGTCTCGGGCGATACCACGGCCGGCGGCCTGGCGCGGCTCGACTGGGTGCTGGCCGAGCGGCCGGACCTGGTCGTGGTCGAACTCGGCGCCAACGACGCGCTGCGCGGCTTCGAGCCCAGCCTGACGGAGGCAAACCTCGACGCCATCCTGAGCCGGCTCGGTGCCGAGCGGTTGCCAGTCGTCTTGGCCGGGATGCTGGCACCGCTCAATCTCGGGCCCGATTACGGCAACGCGTTCAACGGCATCTACCCGCGCCTTGCCGCCAAGTACGGCACGACGCTCTATCCGTTCTTCCTCGACGGGGTGGCCGCAGAGCCGGCGTTCAACCAGGACGACGGCATCCACCCGAACGCGGCCGGCGTGGCGCGCATCGTCGCCGGCATCCGACCGATCATCGCCGAGCTGTTGCCGAGATCATGAACATGGCTCGCCTGTTCGTCGGGTTGCCCCTGCCGGAGGCCGTCGCGGACCGGTTGGGTGCGGTTTGTGGCGGCGTACCCGGCGCCCGCTGGTTGCGGCCCGATCAGTTTCACCTGACGCTCCGCTTCATCGGCGAGGTCGATGGCGGCGTGTTTGACGATCTGCGCTTCGAGCTCGGCCGCGTCCGGTCTGCGGCCTTTGCGATGGGGCTCTCGGGCATCGATCTCCTCGGCAATCGGCGGCGCGCGCACGTCCTGTTCGCCGCTGTTCCGTCTTGTCCGCCAATGTTCGAACTGCAGGCGCGCATCGAGGCCGCGGTGTGCCGCGTCGGCTTGCCACCGGAGCGGCGGCGATTCGCCCCGCACGTCACGCTGGCCCGCCTCAATGGCGCGCCGCCCGCCAAGGTCTGCGACTACCTCGGCCAGTTCGGCCTGTTCCAAGCCGGTCCGTTCGCGGTCGAGCGGTTCGCGCTGTTCTCGTCTCACCTTTCGCGCTCGGGTTCGATCTACCGCGCCGAGGCGACCTACCCGCTGCAGCGCCAGCACGCTCTTACCGGCGCGTGGGCCTCTTGAGGGCGCGGACGCGCGAGGCCGCGGCAACGGCCAGTTCCGCCCACGACAGCAGCGCCTCAGACGCGGCGAGCGCGCCCTCCGGCGCCAGCCAGTACGACATCTCGATCCGGCGCTGCGCGCTCTGGTAGACGAACGGCCTGCTTCCGGCCGCAGCAAAGCGCCCCCTGGTGTCGCCATCGACCTTGAGGTAGAGCCGCTTGCCGGCGATCAGGCCGAACATCAGATCGTCGCGATAGACGCCCCAGCCGCCGAACATCGCGCGCGCCCGCACCAGCCCGAGCGGCACGAGCCGGGCGACGACCGCGCGGACGAACGGATCGTCGCGGCGCCTGTGCCGCCCTGCTGGCACCGCTCAGGGGGCCTCCGCGATCCGGCAGATCACGGCGCCGACCACGGTCGGGGACGGCGCCGGGACGACGATCTCGGCGACGCGTCCCGGCGCGCCGGCCTCGATCTCGACGGTGGTTTTTTCCGACTCGACCTCGGCGACGATCGTGCCGGGCTCGACCCGATCGCCGACCGCCACGCGCCAGGCGATCACATCGACCTCGACGGTCGCCTGGCCGAGCTTCGGGATCACGACGTCGTGCATCGCCCCCTCAGCCGCACACGACGCGGATCGCCGCGCCCAACCGCTCCGGCCCCGGCAGGGCCGCCTTCTCCAGCGGGGCGCTGAAGGCGATCGGCGCATCGGCTCGGGTGATGCGCTTGATCGGCGCCTTGAGCGCGCCGAACACGCGCTCGGCGAGCAGCGCCGCGACCTCGGCGGCGAAGCCGCAGGTCCGGTTGGTGTCATCGTAGATGACGACCCGCCCGGTCCGCGCCGCGGCCGCGCACAGGCCGTCCTTGTCGAGCGGCAGGAGGCTCCGCGGGTCCCACACCTGAACGCTGATCCCCTCCGTTGCGAAACTGTCGGCGACCTGGATCGCCTCGGGCACGAGGTGGCCGACCGCGACGACGGTGACATCGCTCCCCGGCCGCTTGATCTCGCCGACGCCGAACGGGATCGCGTACGCCTCCTCCGGTACCTCGCCCCGCAGTGCCAGGCACGCGGCCGGCGCGAAGAACGCGACGGGATCGTCCTCACGGATGGCGCTGATGAGGAGGCCCTTGGCGTCATAGGCGCTCGCGGCGCAGACCGTCTTGATGCCGGCGTGGAGGAAGTACGGATAGGGGTTGTCGGCGTGCTGCCCGGCGAGCCCATTGCGGGCGCCACTCGCCATCACCGTGTAGGTGACCGGCACCGTCGCCTGCCCCCCCATCATCAGCCGCATCTTGGCCGCATTGTTCACGAGCTGGTCGAAGGCCAGGTAGACCAGCGAGGCGATCTGGAACTGAACGATCGGGCGCAGCCCGGCCATCGCGGCACCGGTGCCGAAGCCGACGAACGCCGCCTCCGAGATCGGCGTGTCGAGCACCCGCTCCGGCCCGAACTTGGCTAGGAGCCCGCGCGTCTCGCCGCGCAGATTGCCGCGGATGTCCTCGCCCAGGATGATCATGGCGGAGTCGCGCTCCATCTCCTGGTGGTAGGCCTCGTTCATGGCCTGCAGGTAGCGCAGTTGCCGGCTCATTCGAAGCCCTGCGCCGGCAGTCCGGGATAGGTCCGGGCGTAGACATGGTCGAGCGCGGTGTCGGCGGAGGGCCACGGGCTCTGGCGGGCGATGGCCACCGCCTGGTCGAGCTCGCGCTCGACCGCCGCATCGCACCGGCGCTGATCGTCCGCGCGCCACAGGCCGGCTTCGCCGAGCCGCTTGCTCCAGGCCGGGATCGCGTCGCGCTTGCGCCACGCGACGATCTCTTCGTCGCTGCGGTAGTCGAGCTTCATGAATCGCTCTGCCGTGTAGTGGCCGACGAAGCGGTAGGTGCGGCACTCGATCAGGCTCGGGCCCGCGCCAGCCCTCGCCCGCTCGACCGCGCGTCGCGTGGCCTCGTAGACCGCCTGCACGTCCATGCCATCGACCGCCTCGCCGGGCATGCCGTAGGCGGCGGCGCGGGTGTAGAGCTCGACCTTGGTCACCGAGGCGATCGGCGTCGTGATGGCGTAGCCGTTGTTCTCGCAGACGAACACCACCGGCAGGGCCCAGATGGCCGCGAGGTTGAGCGCCTCGTGGAACAGCCCGTGGTTGACACCGCCATCGCCGAAGAAGCTTGCGGCGACGCGATCCTGGCCGCGGCGCTTGAAGGCGTACGCCGTGCCGCAGGCCATCGGGCAGCCCGCCGTCACGATGCCGTTCGCCCCGAAGATGCCGAGCGCCATGTCGGCGATGTGCATCGAGCCGCCGCGCCCCTTGTTGTAGCCGCCCTCGCGTCCCAGGAGCTCGGCCAGCATGTGGGCGACGTTGCCGCCCTTGGCGATGATGTGCCCGTGGCCGCGGTGGGTCGAGGTGATGACGTCGTCATCGCGGAGCGCCAGGCAGACGCCGACCGCCACCGCTTCCTGGCCGACCGACTCGTGGGTGACGCCGGCGATCTCGTTACTCTCGACCAGCTTGACCACCCACTCCTCGAAACGGCGGATGAGCTGCATGCGCCGATACATCTCCTCGGCGAGCGGCTTGGGCACGGTGATCGTCATGAGGCCTCCGCGGGTGTATCAGGGGCGCGCCGGCATTGTGCCGGCTCGCCCCACCCTATTCAACAATGGCAAGGAGACCGCGATGGCCC
>Ga0194132_10007368_pt1 | contig 16447 bp, 14 predicted proteins | sample TA2KigOf80mmetaG_FD_148612 | JGI IMG/M metagenome (GOLD analysis project Ga0194132, IMG submission 148612) | Freshwater microbial communities from Lake Tanganyika, Tanzania - TA2015054 Kigoma Offshore 80m | ecosystem: Environmental > Aquatic > Freshwater > Lake | place: Tanzania: Lake...
TATGCTGAGCGCAGCTTTTTTATTCACCAATTGTTATTGGCACCAATGCCTGATCCGGCTTGGTCTGCATGCCCCCTAGTTCGCTCTCGCTGGCCTCTGTCAACAACGCCGATCGCTCACCGGTTACTCCGTGGCTTCATAGCGTTGTATCTGTTGTGGCTTAAGGCCCAGCGTGGTCGCCAAGTCCTCTTGACTCAGTCCACCGGCAATACGGGCTTGGATTAACGTCTTTGGAAGTTCTTCTAGCGATCCCAGCGCGACAACTTTATGCTTGCCCGACTTGAGCTGCTCGTATGCGGTTGTTTACGTGAGGGCTCGCATTTGGTACGTAACCTTTCGTGAATTGTGAGGAGTACATAAATGACGCGCGACATCAATCCATCGACCGCTACCTCAGAGCTTGATCAGCTGATAGCTCATGTACGGGCGATTTTTGACAGCTGGAATGCGGACACCACCATTGCGGAAATGCGAGCAGGCTGGGAAAGCCTATTCCACGGCACGAGGTCGGTGGTCGGAGCTGTATCAAAGAAGGTTGAGACGGCGGGCTTCAAGGGAGAATGGATCGTCGCGCCGGAGGCTGACGAAGATCGTGCCGTGGTGTACCTGCATGGCGGGGGATATGTGATCGGTTCAGTCGATTCCTATCGTGACATGTGTGAGCGCCTCTCCCGCGCCGCCAAGGCATGCGTACTGGCGGTGGACTATCGACTGGCGCCAGAGCATCCCTTTCCTGCGGCGGTGGAGGATGCCGTCAGTGCCTATCGTTGGGTGCTGGAGCGAGGGATCAAGGCCAACCGTGTCGCCATTGCCGGTGATTCCGCGGGCGGAGCCCTCACCTTGGCGGTTCTCTTCGTCATCAAGCAGGAAGGTGGTGCAATGCCCGCTTGCGCCGTGCCGATGTCGCCCTGGGTAGATTTGGAGCATACCGGCGCGACCATGCAGTCCATGGATGCGGTCGAGCCTATGTGCCACAAGGCGACCCTGGCAGGCTGTGCCAAGCTGTATCTCCCAACCGGCGACGTACGCAATCCGCTGGCCGCGCCGCTCTACGGGGACTTCGCGGGATTACCGCCACTCTTTGTGCCCGTCGGCGGCCATGAGACGTTGCTGGACGATGCTCGCCGCGTGACTGCGTTGGCAAAGGCTGCAGGTGTTCCAGTTGAGCTGAAAATCTATGATCGGCAAATCCATGTGTTTCAGATTTTTGCCGCCAGGATGCATGAAGCGCAACAGGGCATCGACGATATCGGTCGGTTCATCCTGGACCATACGAGAACACGCTGAGTTCTGGGTGGCGGACAAGCTGTGACGTCAGGGATCATCCGAGCACTGTAGTGAGAGGGAGGTCGTCCGCCAAGATGCCCGCTCGGTGCAGTATCTGCACCTCTCCTGGCATTCTTTCTCTTCAAGATGGTGGACGATGGCTTTCTTCGGAAAGAAATGGTGTCGCCACTCCCGCGGGAACTGGCAGAGCACTATACCCTTTACGTGATCTATAGCGGACTTGGTCGCCTTGAAGACAAGCATACTCGTCAGAATATCTTCTGGTACGACTGGGATAGTGGGCCGGATGTTGACAGTATTGAGAGAACAGCGAATGGAGAATGGGTAGTGACTTTCTCGCTCCGTGCCAGATAATCGGCGCCGGGTGCCACGGGCAACTGGTTTGCCAGTGCGTATTCTCACTCTCTGTTTCTTTGTATTCACGGCAGCGGTTCGATGGTCACCGCTCCGCCGTCAATGACCTCAAGGCAGACACGAGAACCGCGTAGGTGGGCCATACCGAGGAGCGGCGAGCCGTCGACCGCCAGCACGATGCCGTGCCGAAGTTGCCCTTCCCACAGCACCGCGCCCGCGCACATATCAAACTCCGCTGCACTGCCATTGCCCAACTGTGCATCAATCAAGCCTTGGTAGGGAAAGCCCAGTTTGGCAATCTGGGGCACGGCAGGGTAAGAAACCCCGTAAAGCCTGTGTCGATAACTGCTTCAAGCGTCTCATCCTGTCCCTACGTGCCATGTACCACAATAGGAATGGTCGCGTAGCGTCCGGCCACAACATACCCCGTGATCATGAGCGGGGCTCCAGTCCCGCGCCGCCGAGCTGATAGGCCGTACGGGAACCAATGCGCACCATATAGAGGGCGGCCTCGGGATGTTTGGCTTGCCCTCGTTTGAGAGCAGCCAATTCTTCGCTGTCGATTTCGTACTCGCCCGTCTCAATATCAATAACCAAGAACTTGCCAATGTTCCCTGGCGTCACTTGCGCACAGAGCTGCTCATCAAAGAGCTTGCGTCCGCGTTCAGCGATCTCGTGACTACTGTATCTGGGGTGAGGTATCGTGAGACTCTCCTTTCCTCATCAGTCGTGCGTTCGACAGGCAAGCGTTTCTCAACAGGCACATGTCGCACGAAAGCCACGTTGTGCCTCTCCACTTGTTTGCAGTCGTCACTCCTTATCGCGCCGGGGAAGTCGCAACACCGTCTCTACTCTCCCGATCTTTGTGGCAAATGAGCTACACTCTCGCTATGTGATCGATGTCATGAATCGACTTCAGGCGTCGTCTCTGCTCGCCCCCTTGACACTCTCGGGTTCCGCCTTTAGGGGGAAGGGCTCAATGCGTATTCTCGTAACTGGTGCAACAGGATTTGTCGGTGGTGCGGTGACTCGCGCGTTGGTGAATGCAGGCCACGAGGTGCGTGTGCTGGTGCGACGCCACAGTGACCGCAGGAACATTCGTGACCTGCCGATCGAAATCTATCATGGCGATGTGTGTGACCTTGACTCAGTGCGGCGGGCGACGGCGGGGTGTGCGCAGGTGTATCATGTAGCCGCGCTCTACAAGTTGTGGGTTCGTTACAAGGCAGAGATGTATGCTAGCAACGTGACCGGGACCGAGAATATCTTTCTCGCTGCGCGTGAGAATAGTGTCGAGAAAGTTGTCTACACGAGTTCCGTCGCCACGCTCGGCATTCCGAATGACGGAACCCCAGGGACAGAGGAAACTCCAGTGTCCCTTCCTGACATGGTTGGCCATTACAAGCGCAGTAAGTTCCTCGCTGAACAAGTTGCTTTGCGCTATGCACAGGAAGGACTGCCGGTCGTTATTGTGAATCCTAGCACCCCTGTCGGTGTTGCCGACTTAAAGCCTACTCCGACTGGTCAAGTGATCGTTGATTTTCTCAACGGCCGTATGCCCGGCTATATCGATACCGGTTTGAACGTGATTGATGTCGAAGATGTTGCCGCCGGTCACCTCCTGGCTGCGGAAAAAGGTCGAGTCGGCGAAAAGTATATTCTTGGCAACCAAAACCTTACGTTGCAGCAGATTCTCGAAATATTGGCAGAGTTGACACGCTTGCCCGCACCGCAGTTTCGCGTACCCTATGCGCTTGCGCTTGGGGTTGCCTATGCTGATGCAACGCTCGCTCGTCTTATTCCTCGCCGTGAACCACAAGTGCCGCCGGTCGGCGTCAAGCTGAGTAAAAAGAAAATGTTCTTTGATGCCACGAAAGCCATTCATGACCTGGGGTTGCCGCAAACGCCAGTGCGCGAAGCGCTGCGTAAAGCTGTGGTGTGGTTCATCGACAACGGCTACGTAACGCAGTAGCGGATGGATAGTGGGAGCAGCGGGTGAGTGTCTTAGCTTTCCTCGGCGTTCTTTCACTCTTGAGCTGGCTTGGTGTTGCACTGCATCCGGCGCGACCGTGGGATTTCCAACCTGTGGGAGACGATGACGCGATCCCGCCGCCACCGCCACAGTGGCCGCAGGTCACGATTCTCGTTCCTGCGCGCAACGAAAGTGACTCACTTCCACGTACGCTCCCAGCGTTGCTGCTCCAAGATTATCCTGGCCCATTTCATGTGATTGTCATCGACGATCGTTCGGATGATGGGACTGCTGTAGTCGCAAAGCAGATTGCTGCGCAGGTGCAAGCGAGCGACCGCCTCACGGCGATTGGCGGTGCGCCGTTACCGCAAGGATGGGTAGGGAAGGTGTGGGCATTAGAACAAGGTGCCGCGCATTGTGGACTGCAGACTGCGGATGACGGATCGACGGAGAGTCCCCGCTCCTCTTTACTAAGTGGTCAATCGCACGCTCTCCCACCTAAGTATTTTCTGCTGACCGATGCTGACATTCACCATGCACCATGTTCCTTGCGACGGCTGGTGACTGAAAGTGAACGTTCCCACCTTGCCCTCAATAGCCGTATGGCTCGGTTACGTTGCCTTTCAGCCGCGGAACGGTTGCTCATTCCCCCGTTCGTGTTCTTTTTCAATTTGCTGTATCCCATGCGCCAAGTGAATGATCGACAAAGTACGCTCGCTGCTGCCGCCGGAGGCTGTGTGTTACTGGAGACGGCAGATCTTCGCCGTGCAGGTGGCTTTGCGTGTATCAAAGATCGCATCATTGATGATGTGAGTTTAGCCAGAGCTGTCAAAGGAACAGATGCGCCGATTCAACTGGCTTTGAGTCGTACGGAAGTTGAAAGCCTACGTGTCTATGATGCTCTCGACACAATTTGGGTGATGGTACGCCGCACTGCGTTTACTGAACTGCGGTATTCGTGGTTGCGCTTAGGTGGCACTGTGGTTGGTATGGGGTTGATGTTTTTGCTCCCCCCATTTCTGGCAGTGTGGGGAATGATGGGATGGCTTTTCGTAACCGGGAATATAGGGATGATGACCGCCTCTTCATCGCCACTCTTCTTGATGCTGAGCGGGGTGAGTGCATGGGCGGTCGCTGCATTCGTCTATCGACCAGCGATCCGATTTTTCGGACTTCCTCCTGTGCGTATATGGACGTTACCGCTGGCTGGTTTGCTGTATGGCGCGATGACGGTTGATTCTGCGTGGCGGTATATAACTGGCAGACGCATTGGGTGGCGAGATCATTGAGTCGGAGAGAAGACGGAGATGACAGCAAAGAGCGCTCCCGTGGGAATTTTTACGGCACTTGCCTGGGAAAGTGCTGCTGTCCGCGCTGTCCTGCAACAAGTGCGGCGTGAGGAGGAGCGCGTCTGGCGTGGAGTTGCTGGAAAGACAGAAGTGGTGGTGGTGACTGGTGGTATCGGCCCTCGCCGAACACAACGCACCGTCGACCGATTTGCCACAACTCCGTTCTCGGCCGTGCTGTCAGTCGGATGTGCTGGTGCACTTGTGCCTGGACTGTCGTGTGGTCAACTGGTACTGGCTCCGCATGTGGCGATGGCAGACCCCGCTGAAGAGACCCATGTGGCTCAGTATCCGGTTGATGCCCAGTTACTGGCTCAGGCACGTACTGCTGCTCAAGCGGTCGGGGTGCCCGCTGCTGATGGTCCGCTGTTTACCAGCCCCAAAGTGCTGTTCACCCCGGAAGAGAAGCTTCAACGTGGCCAGGAAACTGGTGCGATTGCGGTAGAAATGGAAAGTGGTGTACATGCGGCTTTTGCTGCCGCGCGCGGGCTGCCGTTTTTGACGCTGCGTGTCATTCTCGATGGATCTGATATGCGGTTGCCCATGATCAAGGGACTGACAACGCCCGAAGGCGAAGTCCGACCACTCAAGGCGGCACTTCACGTTGCTACGCATCCGCACCACTTACCGGCACTTTTGGCACTGAAACGCGCCCGGGCGACGGCAGCCGATGCGCTTCGTCGCCTTTGTCACTCCATGTTATATGCTCACTGGTAACCCTGCTGGCGGAGCTGACTAACAGAATAGCGACTTCGCTGCTTGCAGGAGTGGCGAGAGATGCGTGGGAGCGGCCTCCGCTGTGATACGGGTAGACATTCCGTGACTAACAAAACCCGCGGGTTTTTCGTCTCAAGGTTTCTGGAGCGACTCCGATATGTGTATCAAGCGCGGCGAGGGACAGCGCAACGGAGAGTGAAATAGCGCTGCTTATACCTGTTCTTCCTCCTGACCTGCTCTCCTCCTGACCTCCACTTCCTCCTGATCGCCGCGCCACTACACTCATCCATCCGTCCTCACCACGATCCTCGCAAACGGAACACCGGCACGCAGCGATCAGCGTTCAGTCAAAACAGCATTCAGCGCCCCCTCATTTCTTTTTTCCTGCCGTTGGGGTGGCGTAGAGTTCGGCTTCGAGTTTTTTCTGGAGCGTATAGGCTGGTTGCGCTTTGTCGCGATGCCCGGCGCGCAAATAGAAGCGGATTGCCTGTTTCAGCGAACTAATGGCTTGTTCGCGCTGGCCTAACTCACTGTAGGCAACACCTAAGCCGTGATGACCTGCAGGATCTTCCGGGTTCAGGCGCAGAACTTCCTGGTATTCTCGTACGGCGTCGTCATGTTTCCCTTGGTTGGTATATACGCTCGCGAGGCGCGTATGCGCCTGGCTATGGTTGGCATCGAGTTTTATTGCTTCTTGATAGGAGGTGACAGCAGAGTCGAGTTGCCTCTGCTGTTCATATTCTTGGCCCAATTCGAAATGTGTCCCTGCCGAAGTAGGATCGTACGTCAAGGCTTGCTGTAGGGCTTGTATCGCTTCAGCAGATTGTTTGTTCAGTCGAAATCCGACACCCCGGTTCATGTAGTATCCAGCAAGCGCCCGCTTGGCTTCGGCCATGCCAGGATTGGCCTGCAAAGCTGCCTGATAGGACTTGAGAGCCGAATCGATTGATCCGAGTCGTTCGCTGACCCGCCCGAGGCGATAATTGCCTTCTGCGTGCTGCGGCTCGTACTTCAGGAGTTCAGAGTAGGTAGAAAAGGCTTCACTCCACTTTTGCTCATTTTCGTACTGTTGTCCTTGCGCCAACAACGCAGCAGTATCAACCGCTGGGCAGAGGGTGGCACGAAACAAGACCCCACAGGCAAAAACGACGCAGAGTAGTTTCTTCACAGCAACCTCCATGCGAGACGCCTTTTGTGGATGGTAGAGCGTCTTCTTCTGTACAGCACCTATCAACATGATCTTCCTGTGATTGTTGCGATCCGTATCGCGTCGTCACCTTGAGGAAGACGCGCCACGCCAGTATTGCAGTCTTTAGCGTATGGTTCGAGCCCTCTAGGCGGTGGTACGGTTGTCGGCTAATATTGTCCGCCATCAAGGATCGCGAGGAGAGGAAATGGAGGACGTCATGGCTTCATGTGACCATCTATGCAACGTAGAAGAGCAGCTGCGTGAACTCCTCTCGGTTGTCAACGACCACCTGAAGTTGCACGAGCCCGAAGAGGAAGCCTATGGGTCTCTGCTCGCGGTGGCGTATCACGTGAACGAAGCCTTACACGAACTTAGTTTCCTTCTTGATCAAGCGGAAGACGAAGATGCGGTTCACCCACCCAAAGAGGTTGGCCACTAAGCACGGTACCTGACGAAGAATTCACTATCCCTCGAAGCTTCTGTCATTTTGATAGGCCTTTTTGCCCCCCCCGGCACCTCTATCTTTTGCAGGATTGTCAAAATTTCTCGCCCTGCATTGGCATTATCAACCTTGTGCTGACGTCGCCCTAGCGTGTCCCGCGAATTATCACCTGGGAGCTCGGAAGACGTGGGTAGTCGTACGGACAAGGGAAGGGTGTGGCATGCTGAGAAACCTGAGCGGTATCCCGTTCTTTGTATAGGAGCTGTCATATGGCGACAGGATCTTCCGCTGTCATCCGAAGGGAGTATACATCGTGAAAGGCCCGCTTTCTCCACATCTCCGTCCTCAACATCTTCGTTCTGGGAAAGAGATACCTGCTGTGGAGACGACTCCACAGATACCCCGACGAGAAAAGGTCACGCGTGAGCATTGGTGGCGACGCTGGCGGTTAGGCAAGAAATCTATCTGGCTGAGTGTGCTCTTCTTGGTGAGTCTGGCACTGGCGGCACTTCATCTCGCATATACGGAGGTGCCGATGTACAGAGCAGAAGCAACCTTGCTCATTGGTACCCAGCAGGGGAGCCTCTCAGGGAGTGAACACCTGCCAGGTCGGAGCAGTTCTGGGCTCGGAGCGAATGACGACAAAACCCAATACGAACTGCTGAAAAGCCACAGCCTCGTCAGTCGCATCCTCCGTGAACAGAAGCTGTCGTCTTCGTCATTACCCGCGAATAGTAATCAGAGCCCGCAGCCGCAACCGCGAGGGATGGGGAATGCAATAGACGCTCCTCCTGACATCAAGCTTCGCGCCATCGAAGAGTATCTGACGAACCTTGAGGTCCTTCCTATTGCTGAGACCCGTCTCGTAAAAGTCGCGTATCGTGCGACCAACCCGCAACTCGCAGCGCGGCTTGCCAATCTGCACGTCGAAGCCTATCTCCAGCAAAATCAAGAACAACGACAATCCCAGCAAGGCCGGATTGCCAGTGTGACGTTAGTTGATAAAGCCATTCCGCCCGTACAACCTACCAGATCACGTACCCATTTCTTGTTGTTTGGTGGTGGCGTGGCTGGTTTGCTGCTTGGAGGAGGGCTTCTCGTTTGGTCACGCCGCAGTGATGCAACCGTGCGAACGCCTGCTGACGTTTCGCGTTATTTGAAACTGGCAAGCTTGGGGGCAGTGCCCGACTTTTCGAGTGAAGTGCTGCGGAGAGAAGGGTCAATGCCGGTGCCACCACAGTTCGAGACCTTTCCTGGTGTGTTCTCTAAAGAATTGTTGCTTGGGTATCATCCGCTTTCGTTGATCCCAGAGGCATATCGCAACTTACGAGCGGAGTTGTTGTTATCTCGTTCAGCGGGACCGCCACGAAGTCTGCTGGTGACGAGTGCGATGAGTGGAGAAGGAAAGACGTTGACGGCGTTGAATACGGCGATTGCCCTTGCGCAAATGGGAGCGCGGGTCCTGCTGATCGATGCTGACCTTCGTCATCCTCACTGTCATGCGGTCTTGAAGATGGCCAAGGGGCTGGGACTCACTGAGTTTCTCACTGGTCAATGTGATCTTGCAGAAGTGATACAAACCACACGCGTTGATCGCCTCTTCTTTGTGAGTGGTGGTGCGTGTCCTCCAAATCCAGCGGAGCTGCTGGGCGCGAAAAAAATGCACGCAGCGATTTCCTTCCTCAGCAACCTCTATGATTACATCGTGATCGACTCTCCTCCGCTTGGTCTTGTCAGCGACGCACTGCTGCTTTCCTCCCGAGTTGATGGAGTGATGGTGGTGGTGAACGGTCAGACGACGCATTATAAAGTTGTACAAGAGGCCGTCGCTCGTCTCGACCGTGCTCGTGCCAAAGTGTTGGGGGTCGTGTTAAACAAGGTCGATGCGCACAGCCGAGAGTATGCGGAATATGGTCGCCGCTATCGTGCCTATTATCGTCAACCCAGTGTACAAGAAGAACCCGTGACGGTAGTCGACACCAAAAAACGCAGTAAGAAGGGGACACCGGGGCGCACATCGGCTGGAAAGACGAATCGAAAGAGCACCGCAAAGGTCGCGAAGAGTACGGAAGCCCCGCTCCTTGGCGTTGCTGCCAGTCACGTCCCGACCGATCCAACCACGGTGACCACGGCTGTGACAGAAGAGCCGCGAGAGCCCGTCTGGTCCGCTCAACACGCTACCGATCCGCAGGGTGCGGAACCTAAGCATGGTGTGGAAAATAGTGCTCCGCTTGAAGTTGAAGGACCACCACCTCAAGATGTGACTCTGACCGTCCCTGTTCCAGACGACGGCGGAGAATCTCAACCGAGTGAAGGTGACGAGGACACCATGCTGGCTTTAGGGATTGCTGACGACACCAATGACAATTTTCCCTATGTGGATGATGACGCCGACGGCTCTCGTGCCGATGAGGCGCATCGGGAGATCTCCGCCGCGACAAACCTGGATCGCACGCAGTCAACCTAAGTATGGAGACACAGCGAACGTAGCATGCCGCGGCGATTAGTACAGGCAGAGATAGATTTCCTCGCTCGCTATTTTGGTGAGTCACTAGACACCGACACTATTCGTGTCGCTGCCACGCGTGGCCGCCGTGCCTACTCCATCCGAGGAAGTCACATTCGGTTACCTCGACCATGTTTTGCTGATCGCGATACCATCGCAGCGGTTGATCTCATGAACCCGTGGGCCGCGGCAACCCTTGCACATGAGGCGACGCATGTCTGGCAGCGCCAACGTGGTGTGTGGGTAACTCTGAAGGGCGCATGGTTACAACTGGGGGATCAATGTGGTCGCGATCCCTACGCGTATAATCGTGAGGAGTCGAATCCTACACGAATGTTTCTCCAGTTCTTCCACGGCAATATCGAGCGACAGGGGCAGATCGTTGAAGACCTGGTGTTTGCGGATCAGACCGGTCAAGAGGCGCCTCAATTCAGCGAAATTCATGCCTACCTCTTGAGTGCTGCATTCAGGCAGGCTGTCCCGCCCACTCTGGCCACAGAGTCATAAAAAGTGATAAACTCACCCCTCTGGGTCTTGGGGGTGACAGAAACATGAGTCATGGGCCTTCGTCCCTTGATACGGCCAACGTATTGGGGACACCAGCGGACGTGTTTGTTGGGCGAGCACGAGAGATGGAGTGGCTACAGTCGTGTTTTCATGAGGCGACCGCTGGCAATGGTCGTATTGCCCTGTTGGTCGGAGAGGCTGGCATTGGCAAAACGCGGGTCGCGAACGAATTTGCCACTTATGCACGCAGTCGCAATGCCTCAGTCTTGATCGGCCAGTGTTCAGAGAGCGAAGGGACGCCTCCCTTTTGGCCGTGGGTGCAAATCGTCCGAGCGACACTTCCTCCGCATCAACGGACTTCTTCGGCTTCAGCGCATGGAGGAGAACGCGCAACGGAAATCGTTCGCATTCTTCCTGAACTCCACAAGCACTTTCCTCCACACCCGGCTGAGGTGCATCCCTTCTCTGAGGATGCGCGAGGCCCTTTCTTTGACAGTTTTACCGAGATGCTCACGCAAAGTGCTATGGCTCGGCCCGTTGTCCTCATTCTCGATGATTTACAATGGGCTGATGCCTCTTCGTTGCTCCTCTTGCAATGGGTTGCCCGTGCGCTACCTCGCGTACCGGTCTTTCTGCTTGGTACGTATCGCGAGGCGGGGATTGAAGCAGACCACCCGCTCAGCGCCACGTTGGCGGAACTGGCACGCGTTCCACACAGCCAACGCATCCCATTAGCGGGGCTCTCACAGAGTGACGTGTCTGCTCTGGTTGAAGCATACGTGGGAACGCCACTCGCGAGAAGCGGGGTCACCGCAGTGTATCAGCAGACCGAGGGGAATCCATTCTTTATCCATGAAATGGTGCAGACTCTTCTGGAGGACGGCACGTTCACCGAGCAGACAGATGTGGTTCTGACTCCATTGCCGCTCCCACAGCGAGTCCGTGAGGTCCTACGCGTGCAGTTTCGCCGCTTATCGAAGAACTGCATGCGAAGTCTGACCCTCGCTTCTGTCATTGGACGAGAATTTCATCTGAAAGTGTTACAGATGCTGTTGCGACAAGCGACTCCTCCGCTTGCACTCTCAGCTTTGCGGCACACATTGGATGAAGCGATCGTTGCTGGAGTGCTCGACACCGTGCCGCATCACCTCGGACTGTTCCGCTTTTCCCATCCGTTGATGCGAGAAACCTTCTATGAATCATTGCCCCCGGTGCAGCGGCGCCACGTGCACGGTCAGGTCGGAGCGATTATCGAGCACCAAGTACGCGCTGATACCACGCCACATCTCGCAGCGCTCGCTCACCACTTCTTAGCCGCAGCCCATGTTGGAACACAGGTGCGAAAAGCGATTGCCTACGCGCAACAGGCCGGTGAGCGTGCGATGGCAGTCTATGCCTACGAGGCTGCAGTGAATTATTACCAACAGGCGCTGCAAGCGGTTGATCTGCAGTCGCGTCATACGATGCTACGTGGAGAGTTACTGTTGGCAATGGGCGAAGCGCAACAACGAGCTGGCGAGCCGGAGCGGGCACGGGTGACGTTACAACAGGCGGCACTGCAAGCGAGGCAGCAGTACTCCCGCAACCCACGTGCGGCTGCCTCGCTCCTCGCACGTGTGGCGATTGGTATGCCCTCGGGTTTTACCGGTACCGCTGCCGGGAGTGTCGACCCCGCCGTGGTCTCGCTCTTACAGGATGCATTGAAACTCCTTCCGCAAAGAGCCATCGCTTTACGGGCACAAGTGCTTGCGCGCCTGGCCATCGAGCTCTACTGGGCGCAGGATCATGACCAGCGTCACGCCCTTAGTGCACAAGCAGTGACTCTTGCGCGTCGCGGTAAAGACGCTGCCATTCTCGTTCGTGCGCTCCATGCCCGTTACATCGCACTGTGGGGGCCAGAATACCTCGATGATCGCTTGGCAGTGACGGCGGAACTGGTGTCTATTGCTGAAGCAACAGGAGATCGCGAACTCATTGTGCGTAGCCTCGTGTGGCGGATCGTTGACCTGCTAGAGGTCGGAGATATCGACCAGGTCGATCGCGAACTGATTCGCTACACTACCCACGCAGAAGTATTGCGACAACCACTGTACCTGTGGTTTTTAGGGTTGTGGCGCGCACTGCGAGCGGGGCTGGTTGGACACCTCAGTGAAGCCGAACAACTCGCGCAGCAAGCCTATGCCATTGGTCAACGGGTACGACCGACAGATGCGCAGCAGTGTTTGATTGCCCAGATCCTCAGTTTCCGTAATGGACGCGAGCGCATTGATCTCGAAGCGCCGACGCTAGATTTAGCGCAGCAGTTCACGGCCATCCCAGCCTGGCGGTGTGTCCTCACGGTCTTGTATGCGGACCGTGGGCGAGTCGAAGATGCGCGGCGGGAGCTGGACTTCCTCGCGCAGAACGAATTTGCTGTGATCCCGAAGAATACCGACTGGTTGATCGCACTCGGCATGCTCGCCGATGCGTGTGCAACATTAGGTGACCAACCTCATGCTGCCGCGCTGTATCAACTCCTACTGCCGTACGCTGGGCGTTGCATCGTGGTTGGGCCCGGCGCAGTCCAACAAGGGTCGGTGGCTCGTTCGTTAGGGTTACTGGCGGCGACCCTTGGGCAGTGGGACGCGGCGCAAGCGCATTTTGCCGCAGCATTGCAGATGAACACGCATCTTGGTGCTCGACCGCTTGTTGCTCTCACGCAGTGTGAATATGCGCGCATGCTATTAGATTGGGGGCAACAAGAAGGACAACCTCGTGCGCTCGCACTCCTCGACGAGGCCGCTCGTATGGCTGAGGAGTTGGAGATGCATGACTTGATAGACAAGATTGTCCGGCAACAACAACGAGTCTCTAGCAGTGATCCGCTGACACCATCGGAAACCGTGCAAAACTCCGCGCAAGCCACCGCGGCTGTGACGAGCAGCTCAGTTCACAGGGATGCCTCATTTTTGCGTCAAGAAGGAGAATTCTGGTCGTTTGGCTATCAGGGGACAGTATGTCGGGTAAAGAACACGCGTGGGGTGCGTTTTCTTGCGCAACTGCTCAGTCACCCTAGCCAGGAATTTCTCGCCCTGGAGTTGGTTACCGTACGGTCTGGTAAAGACCACGTTCCGCTCGTCGAGGGTGATTCCTCACTCGATGAGACAGCGAAAGTGAACTACCGCCAGCGTCTGCGTGAACTGCAAGGGGAACTTGGTGAAGCCGAGCAGCATCACGACCTTGGTCGTGTGACGCTCCTCCGCCGCGAACAGGAGCTGCTTTCTCAAGAACTGGGACGAGCGGTTGGTTTGTACCACCGTGATCGTCAATCCAACTCACCGATAGAGCGGGCACGAATCAATGTGACCCGCGCAATCAAAGAAGTGATCAGCAAAATTCACCCTCACCATCCCTCACTCGCAGACCATCTCCGTCATACCATCAAGACTGGCACTTTCTGTGCCTACGTGCCCGACCCACGCGTTCCTATCACCTGGGCACGCTAACATTTCCCTTTGCTCCGCGATTTTTTGCCAATAGGAACAATTGTTCCACCTTTTGTTACGCCTATAGAGTACACGCTGTGTGCTTTGGCAGCGGGAAAGAACAGAAGGAGGAACACGGCCAATGGCCTATCGACGTTTATGGAACTTCGCACGGTGTCTCACGATTGCGACCGTGGGCGTAATTGGAGGACTGGTACCCTCAGCGCAGGCGGCGGATCTCACTGCGTCGAGTCTTTTTCCCATTATCAGCTTTGACGATACCGATCTGGCTGGAATCGAGTGGCAGATTGTGACCAATTCGCCCAATATCAATACGCAACGCTGGCAGTTAAGTGACCTCAAGAATACCTCCACCGTGCTTGATTTCACCTCGGCGTTGAACAATGCCGACAAGAGTATGGTGGTCGATGCCATCGGCAATATGTCGTTGGCGAACGGAAGAGTCTTTATCAATCGCAATAATGGCAATGTTGGGATTGGCACGACAACTCCTGTTAGCGATATCGAAATTGACTCTGTCACTCCTAGCTTGCGTTTCCTCGATATTAGTGCTCCACCCGGCAAAGGTGAATGGCGCTTACGTGTGGACTCAAATTTCCATGTCGACGATATTTCAAATGGGACGAATCCACTCAGGATATTACCAGGGGTTCCCACGAACACGTTGGTCGTGAACAAAGACCCGAACACCCTAATTGGTCAGGTGGGGATTGGGACGGCGACCCCAGGCGGGAATCTGCATATCTTTGGGGCTCCGACTGCCGATGTTTTCAATGCGATCGGGCTTGATCCCTCTGCCAATGGCAACGCCTTCAACTTCGGCTATTCTGGTGCTTCGTTTGGTTTGGGTTCAGGCTTCTTCAATGTCCGCCCTGCAGCCGGGGCGACTGCGCCCAATCCCTCCCTGCGTTTCGCCACCGGCAATACCCAACGCATGATCATTGATAATCTCGGCAATGTCGGTATCGGTCAGTTCGGCGCTAGTCCTGGGAATCCGGGGACGGCTCCACTCGCCAAACTCCATGTGCAAGGCAACATCCGCGCGGATGGCGTCTTCATCTCCAACGGCACCCAACTCAACGTGCCGGACTATGTGTTTGCGGCCGACTATAAGCTGCGCCCGCTCTCTGAGGTAGCGGCGTACATCAAACAAGAACAGCATTTACCGGAGATTCCCTCAGCAGCAGCCATCAAGCAACAGGGAGTGAACTTGAGTGAGATGCAGATGCAGTTACTCAAGAAGATCGAAGAGCTGACGCTGTATACGATTCAGCAAGAGCAGACCATTCAAGCGCAAGCGGCACTCAACCAGTGTCAGGAACAAGTTAATCAGCAGCAGGAGCAAACCATTGGTGAGTTACGCCGTCGGCTCGATGCGCTGGAACAGCAAGCGACAGCGGTTTCAATTGAATGAGCAGACGTATGGACGTAGGCCGGGATAAGGCCACAGGCCGTTCCCGGCACGCATGAAGCCGGAAACGCTTCGCTTATTCCGGCCTACCTTCCGCCTCTCGTCAAGCAAAGGCAAACCGCTGTAAACGTCCCGACACGCTTCGATAACAGATTCACGCAACATAAAGAAAGGACAAATTATGCGACAGAGTCTTGGTAGCCAGGTAGCGATGTTGATCACAGTGAGTGCAGTGTTTTTCAGTCTGCCTGCACGGAGCTGGAGCCAAACGACAGAACCCCCAGCGCTCGTGCGGATCACACCGAGTCTGGTGCATATCGAGCCAGGCAAGGTGCCGCACGTGGTGGCAATGACGGTGAAGATCGTTGATCCGGCCGATCACTTCGTAGTAGACACCCATACGAAGGGCGAGCCAGTGCAATGGTTACCGCATACGGCGAAAGTAGACGGCTACTATCGTTATGAAGTGTGGGTGACGTGGCAGGAGCCGACTGGCGGGACCGCGTCATCGTCGACAGAGAAGGGCGAACAGGCTGGACGCCGTAGTGACCGGGTGTGGGGTGGGTTTACCGTGCAGAGTGGGGTGATTACGCTACCGGCAGAGGAGCCGTCTGCAGGGGTAGAGCTGCCCACGGGTGCGACGGTGCGTCACAACCTGACTCAACTTGGGCAGGCATTCTTCGACTGGCTGACACCGTCAGCCCACGCGGCCGATCTCACGGCCAGTGGGACAGTTCCTAGTGTCCTCTTTGATGCCGAATTGGTGGGCAGTGCCAATAGTATCGAGTGGCGGGCCTCATTATACACCACTGGCGGTGGCGCAGTAGCCAGCTGGGAGTTAGTTGATCGGCAGGGTGGCATCCGTAGCGTGATTGACCTCCGCGGTTCAGCTAACAATCTCAACAGTATCGTCGTCGATGCCAACGGGGATATGTCGCTTGCGAGCGGAAAAGTCTTTATCGATCGCAGTGACGGCAATGTTGGGATTGGAACGACAACCCCTGTGGATGATTTCCACATTGTATCAAGCGCCCCATCAATACGCCTTACCGACACTAATGCTTTGCCAGGCGGGGTATCGTGGCAATTGAGCGCGGCGACCAATTTCATTCCTAGCTGAAACCACGGCCGCTGGCCGTGCGACCCGAAAAGCTTCGGAGCGATCCGGCGTGCAGGCCCGTCACGCACCCCATAGGTTCTCCTCCCAGGAAGGTCCGCTGGGGCAGGAAGG
>Ga0194132_10007372_pt1 | contig 16439 bp, 19 predicted proteins | sample TA2KigOf80mmetaG_FD_148612 | JGI IMG/M metagenome (GOLD analysis project Ga0194132, IMG submission 148612) | Freshwater microbial communities from Lake Tanganyika, Tanzania - TA2015054 Kigoma Offshore 80m | ecosystem: Environmental > Aquatic > Freshwater > Lake | place: Tanzania: Lake...
GCAACGCAACCGCCGCCCCACCCTCCCCGCCGTTGGCCACATAGCGAGCCCCTTCCTCGAGGAACTGCGGATTGCCGGTGAGCAGGTAGCCTTCCCGCAAAACGCGATCGCTCGATGGCACCTGGCGTTGGCGGCAGGCATTTGCCACTCCATGGCCACGGTCGTGGCAACGGGACCGTTCTTCTCGATGAGTACGCCCTGAGGCATCCAATCAAAAGCTTGGTCTTTCGCCGAAATTAAGCGGACAGCCGCGCCTGGCAACTCGCGGCCGTCAAGCTGAACGTCTCGCAGCATCGATCCTCCCTGGCGCGGAATCACAAACCGCACTTTGCTATTATCGACGAGCACGTCCTGAGTCGCAGCAAGCTTCGAGAGCGCCTCGGTCCGTTGCTCCGCCTGTCCTGTCGTGAGATGCAAAAGGGCCTTTTGTTGCCCGGGATTCAGACGCACGAGGGCGTCGATGAACAACCATCGAACCGAGCCGTCCGGCTATGTCGACAACGGCTAATACTGAGCCATTTCGGCGCTGGCCAAAACGATTCGTTCGAGATTCTTGAGGTTCGCCACCTCCGGAACCGGAACTCGAAAAGACACCGGGCGCAACGCGGCATGGTCGAGACCCGGTAATGGGTCATGGACTCCGATAGGAATCAACAGGGTATGCCCCCCTCTCGCCACCCACGCCAGGGAAAGGGCGAACAACACGAAGCTGCAGCGCAGCCACACGCTGGGTGTCAACAAATTGCGCGCGCCGCGATCCTTCAACGCGTCTTTTTTGCCGGCCGCAGTTCAGGCGGGGTCGAAAAATTGACGCCCTTGCCGTTGTCAAAGAGGTTATACATCGTGAGCCCGCGTTTGTTTTCAACATGGCCGTCGGCGTAGAGGTAATTGGCGCGGCCAATTGTCTTGTCGCGGTTCTTTTTGCCGCCGCCATGGCGGTCGGGCTGAATATCATCGATGACGTCACGCCAGGTAGGCCAACCAGCGCGGCCATGGGTATGGTCGTGCAGGATATCCATCTCTTGTTCGTCTGCGATCTCAAACACAATGATCGTCTCGGACGGATGCTTCAACTGATCCAGGATGTGCGCGTGATCGGGTGGGCGGGTGGGCGGAAAACCAGCGATGGGACCTGGCTGTGAGGTCCAATCGTTGATCGGGTAACTCGTCCCGTTAAGCTTGATGCGTTGGGCGGATTTCTTATCGCTGGGACAGGACCGAATCTCGTGGCTGCCGGATACGTAGGGCAAAATCAACCGGATCCAGAGCTTGTTGGGATCGTCGTGGAACATATTGCAGAGCGGCATGTGGCCATTGTTATCGCTGGCGTACATGATGGTGGCGATGCCGATCTGACGCATGTTGGAGCCGCACTTGGCTTGTTTGGTTTTTTCTTTGGCGAGAGCCATCGCGGGAAGGAGCATGCCGGCAAGAATGGCGATGATCGCAATGACGACGAGCAACTCGATTAAGGTGAAACCGGACAATCGAAGGGCTGAACGATGAGCAAGTTTCATAACGCACCTGATGGGTGCCATCACTCGTATTACTGATCCGAGCCGGGGTCAATCATAATGTCGCGTGCACCCTGATACGCATGCCACGGTGATTGGGGACGCGACGGATCTCTATGTGGACTGAACCTCCAACCACCCCAGGCGCCGGCCATTCACCACGGACTGAGCACCGGAATCACCGAGCGCCCGTAGCGCCGATAGTTCTTGAAGTGCCGGTCGAGCGTGAAGACGCGGCAATTCTTGTGGAGTTCGGAGAGCCGCACCAGGCACGCATCCGCGAGCGACATCGGCGTGTCGGCGTAACGCTTCATCAGGGTTTCGAGCGCACCGGATTCGTCGCCGATTTCAAAAGTGGGCTTCAACAAACCAATCGTGACGGCCTGGATGACTGGCAAGGGGTCGCCGCCCTTTCGGGAGAGAAGAAAGCAAGCCTCTGCGAGCACCGCGTCGCAGGTGATGAAGGGCGGTTGAAGCGAACTGAAAGTTTCCCAGGCCCAGGCGTGATGTTCGTCGCGCCGGTCATAGTAAGCCGTGAGCGGCCCGGTATCGAGGAGGATGGTCTCCCTCATTTGCCGAAGCCTTCAAGGTGTTTTGGATTGGTGGAGAGGTCGGTCGGGCCGTTGAAAAATCCGCCCAATGAAGCCAGCGCTTCAGCCATGTTCTGCGGCTTCGGCGCGCCCTTGGCGCCATTCGAGCGCCCGTTGCGTTTCGCCTCCAACGCCTCGCGCACCAGTGCGGAGCGGGAGCGGCGGGTGAGCCTGGCTTCGCCAGCCAGCCATTTCGCCAGCGCTTCGGGAAGTTTTACTGAAAGCGTCTTCATGGGAGCAAGGTATGACGCATGTGCCACGCGGGCAAGACGCAATTTTACCCCGGCCATTTCAACCTGGTCTTTCACCCAATGAACACTCCCCGCCTCTTTCCCCGCGGCGGCCGCTACGCCGCGCCGCCTTGCCGCTGGCGCCGCTGGCCGCGGTCGCATGGGGCAGGATCAGAGCGCTCCATCGGCAGGCCGGCTCAACGTCCTGCTCATCTGCGTGGACGACCTCAAGCCCTTGCTGGGCTGCTGCGGCGACACGCGGGTGAAGTCGCCGAATATTGACCGGCTGGCCGCAGGCGGGGTGCTGTTCGAGCGCGCTTTTGCGAACCAGGCCGTCTGCGCGCCGTCCCGCAATGCGCTGATGACCGGCAAACGCCCGACCACGCTGGGCATCTTCATCGGCGACAGCGGCCCGCAGGCACTTCCACCAGGCCGCCGCCGGCCCGGCCCCCTTCATCGAGGGCCTGCTGAAAGGCGGCGGTGCAATCCGTCCGACCATTCGCAACGGCCCCGGCGGCCAGTTCGCCCACGCAGTCGCGAATGGTGTTGTAACCCCAGAACACGTTGTTCTTCTTCGGTTTGTTGGAAACGGATAGGCCGATGGAAGCCCCGCGCTTCAGGACGTTGTCCGTCACGACGACGTTGCTGGCGATGATCTCGATGCCGAGGAACTTGAGCGAGTCGTCCTCGACGCTGATGACGTTCCGCCGCACGGCCGTTTGATTAGACACGTCCACGCTGAGCCAGTGCTCAACGAAGTTGTCCTCGATCAATGACCCCGGGCATCCGCCCCAGATTTCGATGCCCAACCCCTCTCCGCCGGAGCCGGAAACGTGGTTATGCCGGATGACGAGTTCCGCCGAATGATCGCCGAAGATGCCGCACCGGTCTGTGTGGCGAATCACATTGCGCTCGACGCAATTGCGGACATACCCCCAAGCCATCCGAACGCCCCCGCCGAATTCCGCGTCCAGACCGATGTTCTCGATGAGGCAGTCGCGGATGCGGCTGTCGGTGACGCCACGTTCCATCGTGGGATTGTGCCCGCTAAACATAATGATGGCGTTGCAACTTTCCATTGCAGCCCAAGACAAACCCGAACAAAAACCTGAAAAAACAGGAAAACCTGGCATCGGCAAACCTGGGAAACCTCCCGGGGACAGACCTCCGGGTGGAAAACCGGGCAAGCCAGGAAAACCAGGCGAAAAACCTCCGGGCGGCAAGAAGCCGGACGACAACCCGGCGAGCAATGCGGCTTCAAGTTCGAAGCAGTAGCATCATTATTCCGGTTTGAGAGTTTCAGAGCTTTAGATCGGATTCTTTCAACAAGGCGTGGTCGTGGAAACATGACTGCGCCTTTTTTGTTGGCGGAAAAAACAGATGACAGAGCGGCAGCGATGTGACATAAGTCCTGCCAGCGTTGACCGGGTCAGGATGGAGTTTGCGGCGAAGAGTCTAAGCGCTTCGAAGCTTCGGCACCGGCCTTCTGTTCCTATCACCCAATTGTCATGAAAAAGCAAATTCCTATCAGTACTTGCCGCCGGCCCGGGGGCCGACGCCGGGCGACTTGGGGCGGTTGTGCGAGGCGCCGGGCCGCCTTCACGCTGATCGAGCTGTTGGTGGTCATTGCCATCATTGCGATCTTGGCCGCCATGCTCCTCCCCGCGCTCTCCAAGGCCAAGCAGAAGGCCACCCAGGCCGGATGCAGCTCGAACTTTCGCCAGGCGCATTTCGCGTTGCTGTCGTGGTTGGAGGACCACAACGACTGGCTTCCGCCTGGCGAACGGAAGAAAACCGGTCTTTGGAATGGGCAATGGGTTTACTACGACGAAAACAGCAAGGACTTCCTGGTTTACCATCTTTGCTCTTATCTGGGTTACCCGGCGCCTGGCCCGAAACCGCGGGAAGCAAGCGTCATGCTCTGTCCCGGTTTCCGCCGGAGCGTCAAGGGCACAAACCTCTCCACCACCGTGACCTACTACTTGGACGGCAGCAACACCAAGCATCCCACCATCACCAGCGTCGGCTTCTTCCCCTTTGGCCACCCCTCCGGATATCCCAACCACAAAATCACCGATGTGTTTGCCGTCTGTCCGCCCACCTACGTTTGGTATATCGCCGACGTGGATCGGGTGGTCACTTCCACATGGGAAGAGAACGAGTTGCCGCGGAAGCCCGTGCATGGGTCTGTGCGCAACTACCTATTCTTCGATGGCCACATCGAAGCCCGGAAGGTGAACCCGGCCGGGGGGCTATGAGTGCGCAACACATCGGGGCGGGCTGGCAGGCGAGCGGCCCTCCGCTGAACTTCGGCAGGGTTCGAAAGCCGCTTCGTGCCGTTGGCATGACCACCTCGCTGATCTTGGTCGGCTTAAGTTCCCTTGCTGTCGCCCCACTCGCTGCGGCCGGAGACGACCAGCTTCACGTCACGCTGCGGGTGGACTTGGGCCGCGATCACGGCCAAGGATTCGGCACGTTGTGGGAGGCGACAAACGCGCACGGGAAACCGATGGCCGGGGCCGGCTTCCTCAGTGCCTACAACACCCAGGACCGCAGCGACCGGCGGATGCTGCACGTCTATGTCCGCACGGATGGCGAGGACAAGTTCACCTTGGAACGCTTGCCGCGCCCGACGACCGACGCGGGGACTTACCTGTTTGGCTTTGACGGCAAGCTGTTCGCCAAGGGACGCAACGCGCTGGACAGCAAGCTGCGCGTGTGGCGACCCGACGCGCAGCGTTGGGAAGTGGACGGCCAAACCGTGCCGTTCGGCGTGCAGATAGCGGGCGAAGTCATGGCGGCCACGGCGCGGCGCGTCACGTTCGGCGACCGGACCGTGCTCGGACTCGCGCCGGGCCAAGGCGCTTTGGGCGAGTGGTACTATGCAGTCGGAACACTGATCGTGCGGCACTACGATGCAGAAGCCACCCCACCCGTGAACGAACTGCTGGCCTTCGATTGGCAGCCGGCACAGCGCGAACCCCTCGCGCTCGAACGCGGCGTGAAGCTGCCGTTCATCTATCCGCGCGAGTTTCTTTATGCGTTTGGCCAACCGGCCGACCGCATCGTGGTCGTGTCCAACATGGGCGGCGTTCATGTCTTCGAGGGCCGGGCTTGGAAGACGCTGCGCGTTGCGGACCCGAAGACGAGCTTCCAGGTTTACTCCACGCTCAACACGGCGGAACGGCTGTTACTCGGACAATACCCGACCGGCGAGTTGTTCGAGTTCACCGACGCTGGGCTGCGGCGAATGACCGGCGCGCCGCCGGTGATGAAGGGTGTCAGCGGCAGCGCGCGTGAGGCGCAAACGCTGGCGATTTATGGCGGCGACGTTTACGCCGGCGTCTGGCCGTGGGGCGAAGTCTGGCGGCAAAGCGGCGTGGACGCGCAGTGGCGTTTCCTGGGCCGCCTGTTCACGCATCCCGAACCCACCGACAAAACCACGCACCCCTACGAGGAGGAAACCAAACGCCTCGATCCTGTGCTCAACCGCTGGGGCCAACGCGTGACGAGCCTCGTGCCGCTCGGCGATTCGCTTTACCTCTCGACTTCGGCGAAAGGGCCGAATCCCTACGAAGAGAAGTTCACGTTTCTCTCGGGCGACAAGCATCTCGAATACGGCGCGGTCTATCGCTACCGCAAACCCGGTTGCCTCGCCGTGCCGATGAAGTGGAAGGAAGGTCCGACCACGTTGGAATTCCAAATCACCCCACGACGCATCGAAGTCCGGCAGGATGGCGAACTCATCGGCGCAGTCGAATGGGATGAATTTCACCTAGCGCGACTCGACAATTTGAACGTCCGTCAAGGCAATGGGGCGTTCGGCCCGTTTCGCGGCAAGTCTATTGAAGTGGCCACGAACAACATCCGGGCAGAACTCCCCCGTTCGTTGCGCGGCGCGTACGTGCATCTCCACAAAATGCTCGACGCGAATTCCGATGTGGCCGCGCAGGAAACGATTCTGCGCAGGGAACTGGATCGGATGAAGGAATTCGGTCTCAACGCGGTTCTTCCCTTCGTCACGACCAGTTCCGGCAAGGCGCTCTATGATAGCGCGCTGCTGCCGGAGCGCGCCTACGCCAAGTCCGATCCGGTTCAGATTCTGGCTCGTGAAACACGCGCGCGGGGTATCGCTTTTTGTCCCGTGGTGCCCATCATCGTCTGCGGCGACGAGCAGCCTGCCGGAATCTTGTTGCAGCACCCGGAATGGGCGTTGCGCCACCCGGATGGCCGCGCGATGGGCTACATCAGCCCTGCCCATCCCGAAGCGCGGAAATGGCTGGCCAGCATGATCCGCGAAGTCGTGGCGAAGTATCAGCCCGAGGGCATCGTGCTGGATTACATCCGCTACGCGAATCGCCCGTTGCGTCTCGATCCCGCAGGCGAAGAACGATTTCGCAAATCGCTCCCAGCCGACTGCCCGCCGGCGCAGGAGAAGGAACTATTCCAGCGCTTCAAAGAGACCGAATTGACCGAGTTGGTGCGGTTGATCAGCGAAACCGCGCGCGCGGAGCGGCTGGATCTGGAACTTGCAGCCTATTGCTGGGGCGCGCACGTGGCGAAAGACCATCAGATCGCCCAAGTCTGGCCGCTGTGGGTCGAGCGCGGCTATCTCGACGGGGTGAACATCTCCGGCTATTGCCACCGCGAAACCTATGGCGAGAAGTTCCTGCAAATCTTTGAGCAGCGTCTCTCCGAAGCGCTCGCAATGAACCGGCGACTGCCGAAACCGGCGGCGCTCAGTTTCGCGCTCGGCGTGAACACGAGCCATGGCCGCGTCCACTCCGCGGACGACATCCGGCAATACCTGGCGATTACGGAGCGGTTGAAGATGGACGGGGTCGCCTACTTCACTTGGGAATACTTGCAGCCTTTTCTCAACGACCTGAAACCCGCGCCGCGATGAAAACTTGTTGCCTCATCGGAGCTTGTTTGAACACTCCACCGAAACGCCGCGTGGGGGCACGCCGCCTGCAGGAAGAAGCCAGAATGGCCAACAGCTGTAGGCCCGGTGCCCCCACCGGGCGGGTTTTCAGACAGGCGCTCAGAAAGATCTTGCGCTGTGTTCACCCGCTTACGCTTGCCCTGTTTTGCATTATCGCTGCTGGGGCGGGCACCGCGGCCCCGGTCGCGGGCACGACGATCCTCGTGGCTGCGCGGGATTCCTCCGCTCTCTCCAAAGCGGCAGCCCAGTTTGTCGCGGACGGCAAAGGCGATCAGGAGGAAATCAACGCCGCCCTCCGCGCGCTGCCACCTGCGGGCGGGACGGTAGCACTGTCCGAAGGCACGTTCGACATCCGCCGCGTCGCCGGCACGCTGGGCGGCGTGCTCATTGACCGCAGCAACGTCACGCTGGCCGGACAGGGCGCGGCCACCCGGCTCGTGCTCGCGTCGAACCAAAACGTCAACGTCATCCGCATCATCGGCTCGGGCGTGGGTCACGTCACGATCCGCGATCTGTGGGTGGACGCGAATCGCGACCGGAACCGCGAAGGCACGGGCGACTCGAATATCTCGCACGACCGCTTCGAGTTTTGCGGGATCAAGGCGTTTCGCCAGGCACCGCGCGGTCCGAGCGCGGCGGAGGACACACACGACATCACGATTCGCAACTGCATCGTGAGCGACGCCCACCGGCTGGGGATCATGCTGGAAGGCCCGAACATGCGCGTGCTGGACAACGTGCTCGGCAACGCGGGCAGTGATTCGGTGGAGATTCTCACCGGGCCGGGCCTCATTCGCGGCAACGTCGTCGAAATCACCGGCCAGACACACGTCGCCATCGGCACGGACCGCGCGAACTCCGTGATCATGTCCGACAACGTGGTGCGCGTGAAGAAGGGCGGCAAGCTCGACATCGGTTTCCGCACGTGGGCTGGCTCGAAGCGGCATGTCCTCGCCAACAACGTGCTGACCGTTGAGGAGGGCGGCGCATGTGGCCTGGCCATGGACGTGCGCGGCACTGAGACCACAATTACTGGCAACAACCTGCAGGGCCTCAACTCCACCAATGCCACGCGCCTTCGCTTCACCGCCGGGAACGCGGTTGTGACGGCAAACGTGTTGGAGAACATCGTGATTGAAGTGGACGATCAGACGAGCGCTGACAAGCCCCTCTTGATTCACGGCAACGTTCTGCAGAATTCCCAAATCATCCGGCGAAAGGGGAAAATCATTGAATCACCGGTCAAGGTGGAGAAGGAGTGAGCGGGGGGGGGATTGCTCGTCTTCTCAACGACCAGAACGAAAGCGCCGCTGAAGCCGGGCGCACTCCAAACGCCTGCGCCAACGCCTGGAGCAAGCTGCGGCTGCCAGTCCCTCGGCGAGTGGGCAGTCCACCGCACGCCCGCAAGGCACATCTCCACGCCAGCCATGAACCAAACAACCTTCGCCCAACTCCGGTTCGACTGCCCCTCGAATCCTCGTTTCCATCTGTTCCTCATCGTGCTGGCGTTGGCTCACGTCGTTGCTGGAAGCCGCGCCCAGCCCGACGAACCGTTTACCCTCCTACTACAATGCCTGAACCGCACTTGATTCCCTATCGCCCCGCACGCCGCTCGGAAGCCGATATGCTCCGCGCTGGCCGCGAGTTCTTCGCCCTGATGAACCGGCGTCGCAGCGTGCGACAGTTTGCACCCGACCCGGTGCCACGCGAACTCATCGAGTTGGCCATTGCGACGGCCTCCACTGCGCCGTCAGGCGCCCATCGTCAGCCGTGGCGCTTTGTAGTCGTCGGAGATTCGGACACCAAGTGCCGCATCCGCCTTGCGGCCGAGGCTGAGGAGCGGCAGTTCTACGAAGGCGGGCGCGCTCCCGAGGCCTGGCTGACGGCCTTGGCGCCACTGGGCACGGGTTGGGAGAAGCCGTATCTTGAAACCGCGCCATGGCTCGTGGTGGTCTTTGCGCAATCGCACGGCGTTGCGGCCGACGGCCAACCCATCCCGAACTACTACGTCAAGGAAAGCGTGGGCATGGCGTGCGGCTTGTTTATCGCCGCGTTGCAATATGCCGGGCTGGCGACCTTGCCGCATACACCCAGCCCCATGCGGTTCTTATCTGAGATTCTGGGCCGTCCAGAAAACGAGAAACCCTTCGTGCTGTTTCCGGTCGGCTATCCCGCAGCGGACGCACAAGTGCCTGACCTCCGTCGCAAATCGCTCGCGGAAGTGGCGGTCTGGCATCCGGCCGGATCCGGGTCAGCAGAGGCGATGGCGCATGAATAGTCAAATTCCTATCAGTAAAGTGTCAATCACACGTAAATTCCTGTCAGTCATTCATGAAGATGCACCGGCTCGCTTCCTGTGCAGCCACCGCGCTGCTCGCATTCACGATCACGACAAACATCCTTGCCCAATCAACGTGGCAGCTACGCCACCCACTGCCGACGCAACACGGCCTGCTCGGGATTGCCTACGCAACCAACCGGTTCGTCGCCGTCGGCGGGCGTGGAAGCATTGTGACATCGACGGACGGCACGAACTGGACGCGTGCTGCTGGGCCGGAGAGCAACATCGTCCTGCATGACGTGAGCTATGGAGGCAGTTGAATCCGCACTTCGAAAGCTTTGTTCACCAGACGCCTATTCTCGGACCAAGGACTATAAAGGCCGCCGACTCAAACCGATTGACGGCGGTTGGCGGATTCTGAACTACGCAATATACCGCAACCGCGCCAGTGCGGAGGACAAGCGCGAGCGGGACAGACTTCGCCAACAGCGTCACAGGCAGTCACGCACCGGAACGCCAATGTCACGCTCTGTCACAGCGGATAACGCAGAGTCACGGAAAATCGCCCAGGCAGAGGCAGAGGCAGAAGTAAGGGAGAGGGCTGCCGCCTCTCCGTCTGCTCTCCCTCCCGAAGCGCAGCATTGGAACTCAATCCCAGGGGTTCAGCGTGTTGTGAAGATGACTCAGAAACGACAACAGGCTCTAAAGGCAAGGCGAAAAGACCAATTTTTTGCGAGTCATTGGAAGGCCGCAATCGACCGCATCGGCCAGTCAAAGTTCTGCCACGGTGTGAATGACCGCGGTTGGAAAGCAGACTTCGATTGGTTCCTGCAGCCTGATTCCGTTGTGAGAATCATTGAGGGAGCGTACGACAACAAGGAAGAATCAAAGCCTAAAGGCAACTGCATCTAATCCCGTGGCACTCTGCTCCACATCAGACCTTTCGACCGAGAGTGGGGAGGCATTCTTGCACCCTGCTGATCGCTGCTTTTTCTGCGGTGAGCCTCTCGATTTGTTTTGGCAAGGTGCAGACGAGTCTGGCGCGCAAATTTGGATGCATCCCCTTTGCGGCAAAGGTCTGGCAGACTCACTCAATTTAGACTGGCTCGAATTCACATCCAAACATCCGGAAAAGCTATGGACGCACTGAAACTGCCAACGCGCGACGATATTCTGGCCGCGCACCCATTACCTCGATACTTGGCTGATCGTGGCATTAGGCTGCGCGGCAGCGGACAGGAGCGCAACGGCGACGGCGGAGGAAGCGAACAACCCACCCAGATGACAGTTGAGCTTCTGGACCTTGATCATTCCCCACAGCAATGCCGTGTAAATCAGCCAACCGATCACCTCCACCAACAGGACAGCAAGAATCTCATTCATACCTTGAAAGCGGGCCGGCCCCGTCCGTGGCACCGGCAAATTCGCGGAAACCTTCCCACAAATGCGCCGGTCGAGGCGTGGCGGCGGTGCTCGGAGTTTCGCTGCCAGGCGTGCGCCAGACGTCCGTTTTCGGACGCGGCCGACGGATCAAGTCCTCTGCCAGAGCGACCGGTTGTGGATACCCGCGAGGAAGGCGATCTGTTAACGGGCCAGCGCTTTTTCCCTCGTAGATTGCTGGAAGGAGTCCGGACACTTGCGCCGCTCCGCAGCCGGTGCGCCGGATGCGCGGACCTGACGCGCTCGTAGTATTCCTGGGGATAAAGCTGAATTTTGTCGGCGATGATGATGACGGAGGGGCGCTTGCAGCGGTTCGGATTGAGGCCGAGCGTGCCCACCCCGCGCGTGACGAGGAGCCGGATGTAGCCGTCCCGGATTTTGTTCCGCCGGCAGGTCTCGACCGTGGCGGCCATCACCTCGGCGTGCGACATGGGGATAGTGAGTAACAGCGCCTTGGCCGAGTAAAACAGGCGGTCGATATGTTCCTTGAGTTTGAAGACCCGGCCATGGTATGCGCGAATCCCTTCAAATACCCCGTCACCGTAAAGCAGCCCGTGGTCGAACACGGAAACTTTCGCGCTCTTCTCGTCGTAGAACTTGCCGTCGATGTAAATCTTCATGCCGTTAGGTCAAACGCGCGCGAGACTACGGTAAGCGCTGCGAGGGAGGCAACAAAGGAGTTGCCACATCAGAAATTCCGCAAGAGTGCGTCAAGCGCGCTCGAACTTTGTAAACATTGGATCCAGACGCAATTTCGAGGCAGACTCAAAGTGGTTGCAGCCGTGGAACCCGGCGATCCTGCTCAAACCCCATGAGCGGAAACCTCGTTCGCAAACAGGAGGTCAGACAGGAACAGAACGGAGCCGACTCCCGATCGGAGACTCCTCAAGTCGCCGCCGGCGAATCCGGGGCGCGGTCGCATGCTACGGCAACGGCTTCTTGCAGACGGGACAACAAACCTTCTCGTCGATCACGAGATTGCGCTCAGTGTAGAATTTGCCGCATCCAGGGAGCGGGCATTTCTTGGCGCGCGCCGTCTCCGTAGCTTTGCATTTGGGGCAGGGAAAGCCTCCGGCTGGGTCCGAGCCGGCCCAATGATTCACCTGTTCGAGGCTCACGGAGAATCCCTGGTTGCATTTGAAACAAAGCCAGTGCGCGCCCTCAGGGAAGTCCCGGCTCTGACGCTGTTCCGTGCTGAAGTAGCGGTAGGCGGCACCGCCACCCGCCAGCAACACGAGCGCAAGGACGATGAGAGCGGCATTTTTCATGGAGGCCGTCAAACGGCGCCACGGAAGTCCCCGTCACCACGCTTCCTTGTGGGGAAGATTGTCATTGTTCCATTTCTTGCGGACGTTTTCATCGCGTGCCACCAGACGCATTTGCTTCCAGAATTCCACGTGGCCATCGGTGAAGACAGCGTTCGAACCGAGGCTGTGACGGCGGCTGGGCCATTCGCCGGCGGGATTATTGAACGTGCCGGGATCGGAGGGATCGGTGACGCTGTCCCAGTTGTTGTCGGACTTGGTGTCGGTGATCGCGATCATGTCACTGGGCGCGAGAATTTCGGAATCCTTGATGGGCCGCAACTGGGGATCGGCCAGGCCCAGGTGACTGCCGAGGCCCAGGGTGGCGCGCTGGGCGTTGCGGCCGCTCTCGCCCACGCCCCAATCGTTGTATCCGTAGGTGAACCCGGTCTGGTTGGGAATGATGTTGTAGGGGAAGGGCGGACCTTTGGCGGGATTGTTGGTCCAGTGGTAACGCCGGTTTTCGGTCGGGCAGTTGAAGACGACGTGATTGCTGCCGAGATACGGCAACATCCGCGGGGGCCAGCACACCTTTCCGTTGAGCAAGGCGATGTCCGCGCCCGCCTCCTGCACGCTGCCGGGATACTGCCGGGTATCCTCCACGTACAGAAACAGCGCGAGCCCCTGCTGTTTGAGGTTGTTCAAACAGGCGGTTTGCTGGGCCTTGGCCTTGGCTTTGGAAAGCGCGGGCAACAACATCCCGGCGAGGATCGCAATGATGGCGATGACCACCAACAGCTCGATGAGCGTGAAGGCGGAAGCCATTCCGTGGGCAAAGCGAGACGCTGAAGCCACCGCTGGGTGAGAGGTGGCTTCAGCGTGGGAGGTGGAAAGCGGGGAAGGTTTCATGATAAACATGGGTTTCGATCAGGGCGATGAGCGCTCTACCACAGTCGAGCCCGCGTGGACAAGAAAAGTTTTGGGTGATGAGGGCCTGGTAGGTGGGGCAGAATTGATATCCGGCATCGGATTTGTCCACCACCCTTCCAATTCTTTCGTAGAAGTCGGCGGCGGACGTCTGGAGTCGGCCCGCCTCCACCGCACTGAAGTAGTCGTGCGCCGCGAGGTATTCCTTAAAGTAGTGAAACGCCTGCAAGGTCGACAACGCCCGCACTCCATCGAGAGAGAAGAAGCTCCGACACTTCTGAGCGAGGTAATGATCGAGACGCGCCTTGTTCAGACCGAATGCGCTGGTCGGCTTCTTCCCGTCCTCGTGCCATTCCCAATAATGCTCGAGCGCGTCGGCCAGAAAGCGAGTGCTGCTCCAGGCCAGCCCTTTGGTCCGGTGCAACCATCCGGTGAAACTCCAAGCGACGTCGTGGTGCTGCCACGGGTTCTTCATGTTTCTCAGATCCAGGCCCGCTTCGGCGGGTGAACGGGAGGCCATCATGAGCGCCCGCCGCAGCGATTCCCGATTGCCGTCCCTCGCTTCGTCGAGCCAGCCCACGGCAACGGTTGCCCTCCAGAGGCGATCCAGCCCGTCGGCTGAATCGTCTCCCGCTTCCAGAAAGGGGTACATGGCCAGATTGGACAGCCACAACAGGCCGAAATCGCCGCGCAGAACCTCTAGCGAACGGCGATGATCTCGGCGGTAGGTTCCAGAAGGTCGCGCAATTCAGCTTCGCAGCCGCCCCAGGCCAGCAGGTCCACCACCTTCGCAAATTCATCAATGTGCTTCACCGGATGCTGGCGGAACAGTTCCAGAAAAACCGGGATCTCGTCGCACCGTCCGGTCCGCAATGCTTCGGTGAGCAAATCCTCGTCGTAGCAGCCGAAGCGCAGGAAATACATCTCCGGCTGTTCGACACGGAGCCGCCGCAGCAATGCCAGGTAGTCGGTCCTTCGCCCGACGCGAGTCAAACTAATAACCTCGCGGCCAATCCGCCACCGGAGCTCTGAGTTGAGTTAGGCGAGCCCATCCGGCGGACGCCGAGAAGTTGCGAGACATCCCTCCTCACCGCTGGCGCAGGCGGTAGAAAGCGCGCGCATTAGAGAGTCGGACCGTGACTGATTTCCCATCCGGGGTCTGGATGACCCCTGCCACGGGCGCCCACGTCGGCATCGCCAGGTCCTGGCTCATTTCCAAATCGTACTGAGCCTCGGCATCCACCCAGGAAAGCACCACTTGGTCGCCTTCTCGGCGCACGTTCAGCAACGGCGCACCGGACGGAGCCTCGCCGAGAAAGCGGATCGCGTCGATCTGCACTTGGGCGTTGGTCGAAGTCCCGCCCGCGACTCCGAAGAACAAATCCACCCGCCGGCCCGCCCAGACTTGGATCGGCAATGGCCCGCTGCTTCGACGCGTGCCCGAGGGAAGCGTCCAGGCGGGCAGGTTCAACAGATTGTTCGTGTCGATTCCCGCCACGATCCGGTCCTGGCCGGTGTTCCCTGTCACCGTGAACTCGAAAGCCATCGTGGTGGCGGCGGGTGGAACCTCGACGGGAAGCCACACGTAGGCCGGATTCCCTGGACCGTTGCCGGCGCCGGCGGGCAAATTCCGCAACCCCGCGGAGCGCGAAGGTGACACCGCCGCCGCCGTGGTCCGCAACACGACTTGCAGCGCCCAGGCAGGCTGGGGCGAGACGACACCGGCAAACCCAGGAATCCCGAGCACCGCCGGGGTCGTGTTCCCAACGCCGCTGGCCCAATCGGACGACGCATCGACCGTGTCGCCGTAGAGGTTGACTGCGTTTTCCACGATCGACATGGTCACCTCGCCAATCTTCCGGACCACCGCCGTGGAGCGATCGACGACCCAAGTGGCCACGGCTTTCCCTCCGCGCACGACCTTCAGCGGATAGCTTACTCCTCCCGCAGGGATGCCCAATTCCAAGGTGGTTCGTGTCACCAAACCTTCCACCCCGCCCAGTTGGACCAAAGCCTGGGGATTCGCGCTCTCCTCATCTTGCGCGAACAAGGTTCCTGGCGCATAAAGCGTCGGGACGGGAAACCGCCCCGATGCGCCAAGCTTTTCGAAGGACCACCGGAAGCCGAGCAGGCTGGCATCGGGATTCGCGATAGTGGCCTCGTACCACTCCATCGGGTAACGATGCACGCCGGCGGGCGAGAGCGCCCTGGACTTCTGCAGGAAAACATTCACCCCGCGGTCGTAATAGACGCCGGAGAACACGAGGTAGTTCTCCACGTAACGCGCTTTGACCGGCACCGCCGTGTCCCATTCCAGGGCCTTCCATTCCAATCGAATGTCCGGCAGCAACGCCGCCGTGTCAAAAAGCGTCACCTGGGTCCGTTCCGCATCCCAAGCTTGCGCCGGCTTCTGGCTGGCATGATCACCGTGCAAGTAGTCGATGGCCACGACGTTGACCAACGTCCCCAGACTGTGACCGAGGAAATGGAGGGGCTGGGCGTAATCTGGCCCCAGTTCCTCGTACAAGGTGCGCCCCAGCCCCAGCCCTTGATTCCAGGTGGCTTGTCTCGGCTCCACACACAAGCTGCACACCCCGCAATTCAGAAGCCCTCCCGCCAGCTCGGCGGCTTCTTTCTGCCAATCCCACGCCAGGATCGTGGCGCGGTCCATCAATCCCGGCACGGCGGTCATTTTCTGCGCCATCGTCCGAGGCCAAGCGTCCGGGCTGCTGGCGCAGCCGTGGGTTAACACGATGGTCATCTTGCTCCGGCGTCCGGTCCGGCCGGCGGGAGAAAGCGGGCGAAATGCTCCCGACTCAAACACTCGCCATTGCGTGGATACGGGCTCGAGAATCGAGCGGCCCAACAAGGAGTTCTGCGGCAAAGTGCCGTTCACCATCGTGGGCGCCGCCGGCGGAGCAACCAGGACCAATTGAAGCGTACCCTTCAGGTCCTCCGGCAAACGGAAATGAAACCGCGCACTGGTCAAGTAACCCGGCCGCTCCGCGCGGATTTCGTAATACCCGGGGTGTAAACCGCCCAGTGCCACTGCCCCGTTGTTGCCGGTGACCGCGGTGGCCAACGCCGTCGCGCTCTGCCGCGCCGTCACCGTGACTCCGGATAAGCCTTTGCCTGCGCCATCCGTGATTCGCACCGGCAAGGCCAGGCCGGATCCTCCGCGCGTGTCGATGGTGAGAAAGGCTGAACTCGCCAACGACCAGGCGCCGCCACGGGTGTCGATCACAAACAGCGGGGACTCCGCGACACT
>Ga0194132_10007376_pt1 | contig 16432 bp, 11 predicted proteins | sample TA2KigOf80mmetaG_FD_148612 | JGI IMG/M metagenome (GOLD analysis project Ga0194132, IMG submission 148612) | Freshwater microbial communities from Lake Tanganyika, Tanzania - TA2015054 Kigoma Offshore 80m | ecosystem: Environmental > Aquatic > Freshwater > Lake | place: Tanzania: Lake...
CGCGCTCGATACGGCCGGTCACAACGGTGCCGCGGCCCGAGATCGAGAACACGTCTTCGATCGGCATCAGGAACGGCTTATCCTTCGGACGCGCCGGCTGCGGAATGCCGGTATCGACGGCCTTCATCAGCTCGAGAATCGCGTTCTTGCCGATCTTCTCGTCGCGGCCTTCGAGAGCGGCCAGCGCCGAGCCTTTGACGATCGGAATCTTGTCGCCAGGAAACTCGTACTTGGTCAGCAGCTCGCGAACTTCGAGTTCGACGAGGTCAAGCAACTCGGGGTCATCGACCTGGTCGACCTTGTTCATGAACACGACAATCGCCGGAACGCCGACCTGGCGGGCGAGCAGGATGTGTTCGCGGGTTTGCGGCATCGGGCCGTCAGCGGCCGACACGACCAGGATCGCGCCATCCATCTGCGCGGCGCCCGTGATCATGTTTTTCACGTAGTCGGCGTGGCCAGGGCAATCGACGTGGGCATAGTGCCGGGCGTCGGTGGTGTATTCGACGTGCGCGGTCGAGATCGTGATGCCGCGGGCCTTTTCCTCGGGCGCCTTGTCGATCTGGTCATAGGCGGTGAACGTCGCGCCGCCCTTTTCGGCCAGAACCTTGGTGATGGCTGCCGTCAGCGAGGTCTTGCCATGGTCGACGTGACCGATGGTGCCGACGTTGCAGTGCGGTTTATTACGCTCGAATTTCTCTTTCGCCATTGTCGTTCTCCACTGTCCTTAAGTGTTGTCTAGAGATGCCCGGGTTAGCCGGCCATCTTTGCTTTAATTTCTTCCGACACGTTGTTCGGAACCTGCTCGTAGTGATCGAATTCCATCGTGAACTGGGCGCGGCCCTGGCTCATCGATCTCAATGTATTGACGTATCCGAACATGTTCGCGAGCGGCACCATGGCCTGGATGACGCGGGCATTCGCGCGCTGATCCATGCCACCGACGTTGCCGCGACGGCTGTTCAAGTCGCCGATTACGTCGCCCATGTAATCTTCAGGAGTCACGACTTCGACCTTCATGATCGGCTCAAGCAGCTTGGGCGAGCAGTGCGGCAAGCCTTCGCGGAATGCCGCACGCGCAGCGATTTCGAAAGCCAACGCTGATGAGTCGACATCGTGATAGGCGCCGTCAACGAGCGTCGCTTTGAAGTCGGTGACCGGAAAGCCGGCGATCACGCCATTGTCGAGCGAGCCATTGAGGCCCTTCTGGACACCTGGAATGTATTCCTTCGGCACCGAGCCGCCGACGACGTCGTTCTCGAACACATAGCCCGAGCCGGGTGGGAGCGGTTCGAATACGATCTTGACGCGGGCGTACTGGCCCGAACCGCCGGATTGCTTCTTGTGGGTGTAATCGACTTCGTAGCGGCGTGTGATGGTTTCGCGATAAGCGACTTGCGGCGCGCCAACATTGGCCTCGACCTTGAACTCGCGCTTCATGCGATCAACGATGATTTCAAGGTGCAGTTCGCCCATGCCCTTGATGATCGTCTGTCCGCTTTCAGAGTCGCTGGTCACGCGGAACGATGGATCTTCCGCGGCCAGGCGCGACAGGGCGACGCCCATCTTCTCGACGTCGGACTTCGTCTTCGGTTCAACCGCGACCTCGATGACCGGATCCGGGAATTCCATACGCTCAAGCACGATCGGAAGATCGGAATCGCACAACGTATCGCCGGTGGTCGTATCCTTGAGCCCGACCAGCGCGACGATATCGCCACAGGCCGCCGACTTAATTTCTTCACGATTGTTGGCATGCATCAGCAGCATGCGGCCGATGCGCTCTTTGCGGTCCTTAACGCTATTGATCACGCCCGAGCCGCTCTCAAGCTTGCCGGAATAGATGCGCACGAACGTGAGCGTGCCGACAAACGGATCGGTCATGATCTTGAAGGCGAGGCCGGAAAACGGTTCTGACGGACTGGCCTTGCGCGACATTTCGTTCTCGGGCTTGCCCGGTTCGGTGCCCTTGACCGGCGGCATGTCGAGCGGCGACGGCAGGTAGCGCACCACGCTGTCGAGCAAACACTGCACTGCCTTGTTTTTGAATGCCGCGCCGCAAATCACCGGCACGAAGGCCTGAGTGATTGCGCCTTTGCGGATGCACTTGTGCAGCGTTTCCTCGTCCGGCTCCTTGCCGTCGAGGTAGGCTTCCATCGCCGCGTCGTCTTGCTCGACCGCGGTTTCGACCAACACCTTGCGGTATTCCTTGGCCTTGTCGACGATGTCGGCCGGAATGTCGACGTACTCAAAGCTGGCGCCGAGGTCGTCGCCCTTCCAAACCATGCCCTTCATCATCACCAGATCGACGACGCCCTTGAAATCAGCCTCGACGCCGATCGGCAGGTTGACCACCAGCGGCTTGGCACCGAGGCGATCGATGATCATCTGGACGCAGCGATAGAAGTTGGCGCCCATGCGGTCCATCTTGTTGACGAAACACATGCGCGGAACATTGTACTTGTCGGCCTGACGCCACACCGTTTCAGATTGCGGCTCGACGCCAGCAACCGCGTCGAACACCGTGCAGGCACCGTCGAGCACGCGGAGCGAACGCTCGACTTCGATGGTGAAATCGACGTGACCCGGCGTGTCGATGATGTTGATGCGATGGTCTTTCCAGAAGCAGGTCGTCGCGGCCGAGGTGATGGTGATGCCGCGCTCTTGTTCCTGTTCCATCCAATCCATGGTGGCCGTGCCGTCATGGACTTCGCCGATCTTATGCGACCGGCCGGTGTAATAGAGGATGCGCTCGGTCGTGGTCGTCTTGCCGGCATCGATGTGAGCCATGATGCCGATATTGCGGTAGCGCTCGAGCGGAATGTTATCCATCGCCATGTTTCAAATCTCTTCTTCTCTCGTGGCCCGGGCTTACCAGCGGTAATGCGAGAACGCACGATTGGCTTCGGCCATCCGGTGCGTATCTTCGCGCTTCTTGACCGCGCCGCCACGATTGGCGGCGGCATCGACCAACTCGGCCGACAAACGGTCGATCATGGTCGATTCGTTGCGATCGCGGGCGTACTGAACAAGCCAGCGGAACGCCAAGGCCTGACGACGCTCGGAACGAACCTCAACCGGAACCTGATAGGTCGCGCCGCCGACGCGGCGTGAGCGCACTTCGACGGTCGGTTTCACGTTCTCGACGGCGTCGTGAAACATCTTGACCGGGTCGTTACCGCCCTTCTTGCCGAGCTTGTCGAGCGCGCCGTAGACGATGCGCTCGGCAACACTTTTCTTGCCCCGGGTCATCACGGTGGCGATGAACTTGGCGATGACGGTGTCGCCATACTTGGCGTCCGGCATCGAAGGGCGTTTATCGGCTTGGCGGCGACGTGACATGGTGGAACCTATTCCTCGATCGCGGGCGCTTTACGTGGTGTGATTACTTGGGACGCTTGGCGCCGTACTTCGAACGGCGCTGGCGGCGGGCGCTGACACCCTGGGTGTCGAGCGTGCCGCGAATGATGTGATAGCGGACACCGGGAAGATCCTTCACGCGACCGCCACGGATCATGACGACCGAGTGTTCCTGCAGATTGTGGCCCTCGCCCGGGATGTAGCTCGTCACTTCGAATGCGTTGGTGAGGCGGACACGCGCGACTTTGCGCAGCGCGGAGTTCGGCTTCTTCGGCGTCGTTGTGTAGACGCGCGTGCAAACGCCGCGTTTCTGCGGCGATGACTGCAACGCCGGCACTTTGTTGCGGCTGGCCGGGGTTTCGCGGCCCTTGCGAACCAGCTGATTGACTGTTGGCATCCGTGCTCCGTCCTCGTCCAAACGCGCCGTAAAAAAAACGTACGGTCAAAACGCATCGCCCGACGCGCGGCGACACCGCCGCGTGCGGGTGGGTTTAAGCCATAACCGGATTGACCAAGCTCACTTCGAACCTGGTTCCCCGGTCACATCCAACGGCCCCTGAGGGCCATATGATGAGGCAAATCGATTGCCGTCCTTGTTAGGTGCGATTGCACCTCACGTGCGGACGCTTTCGAAAGGCGGCGCAATATATATCGGCGTTAACCAGGGTCAAGCACAGAAGAGGGCTTTTTCTGGTTCGTTTTCAGGGGTTTGCTGAACCCAAACGAAAGAAAGGGGGTGTCTCCACCCCCTTTCCACGACGGATTATTTCGCGCTGCACAATACGCTAGGTATTGTGGTTCGCGCCGCGCACTCCCCCTATTCCGCGGGGGTCGCCGCCGGCTGCGACGTTGCGGCGGCATCAGCCGCCGCTCCGGCCGGCAGAGCGCCAGCGGGCTCGACTTGATTGAGCTCGCGATCGCGATCAGCGGCAATGGTCTTGAGCCGGTTCATCAATGCGCCGGTTCCAGCAGGGATCAACCGGCCGACGATGACGTTCTCCTTCAAGCCAACCAGACGATCGACGCGACCGGTGACGGCCGCTTCGGTGAGGACGCGTGTGGTCTCTTGGAACGACGCCGCCGACACGAACGACTGTGTTTGCAGACTCGCTTTGGTGATGCCCTGAAGCACCGGCAAAGCAATAGCCGGCTTGCCGCCGTCGGCCGCGACCTTGGTATTTTCTTCCTCGAACTCGATCCGATCCGGCATCTCGCCTACCAGGAACGTCGAGTCGCCACCGTCGATCACTTCCACTTTCTGCAGCATCTGACGAACAATCACTTCGATGTGCTTGTCGTTGATTTTCACGCCCTGCAGTCGATAGACGTCCTGGATCTCCTTGATCAAATAATCTGCCAGGGCCTCGACGCCCATCACGCGCAGGATGTCGTGCGGCACGGGATTGCCGTCGACCAGCGGATCGCCTTTGCGAACAAAATCGCCTTCCTGGACCGCGAGGTGCTTGCCTTTCGGGATCAGGTACTCGGCCTGCTGGCCTTTCTCTGGCTTCACGATGATACGGCGCTTCGACTTGTAATCCTTGCCAAACTCGACACGACCTTCGATGTCGGAAATGATCGCGTGATCTTTCGGCTTGCGCGCCTCGAACAACTCGGCAACGCGCGGCAAACCGCCCGTGATGTCGCGGGTCTTCGATCCTTCGCGCGGGATACGCGCCAGCACGTCGCCGGCGTGAACCTTGGCGCCATTGTCGATCGACAACACCGAATCGAGGCTGAGGAAGTACCGAGCCTCGGCGCCGTTATCGAGCTTCAGCACCTTACCGTCGGCCCCGCGAATTTCGATTCGCGGTTTGATATCGGTACCGCCGCGCTGCTGTTTCCAATCGACCACCACTTTGGAGGTGATGCCGGTCGATTCATCCGTCGACTCGCGCATGGACACGCCGTCGACGAGATCGACATAGTGTGCCGTGCCGCCCTGCTCGGTAATGACCGGCAGCGTGTACGGATCCCATTCGGCGAGCCGTGTTCCTTTGACGATATCCTGCTTATCTTCAACCAGCAGCTTGGCGCCATAAGGAATGCGGTGCCGCGCCCGCTCACGGCCGTTCGAATCCTCAAGCACGACTTCGAAGTTGCGGGCCATGACAATGGCGATCTTCTCGCTGTTCTTCACCACGCTCTTGTTGACCAGCTTGACTTTGGCATCGAACGTCGCCTCGACGCTCGACTGCTCGGCGCCACGCTGCGCGGCACCGCCGATGTGGAAGGTCCGCATCGTGAGCTGTGTTCCCGGCTCACCGATCGACTGCGCCGCGATCACACCGACGGCCTCGCCGACATTAACGCGGGTGCCGCGGGCGAGATCGCGTCCGTAGCAAGTGCCGCAGATTCCGACCCTAGTGGCGCAGGTCAGCGGCGAGCGAATCTTCATGCTCTGCACACCGAGCTTGTCGATCACTTCGGCTTCGGCTTCCGTAATGATGATGCCCTTCTCGAACAGCACCTTGCCGGTCTCGGGGTGAAGGATCGCTTCGCCCGTAGTCCGGCCAAGAACGCGTTCGGCCAACGACACGACGACTTCTCCGCCTTCGATCAGCGGCAGGGCAGTGATGCCTTCTTCGGTACCGCAGTCGAGTTCGGTGATGATCGCATCCTGCGCGACATCGACCAGACGCCGCGTCAGATAACCGGAGTTTGCCGTCTTCAACGCGGTATCGGCGAGACCCTTACGCGCGCCGTGAGTCGAGTTGAAGTACTCGAGCACGCTCAGGCCTTCCTTAAAGTTCGAGATGATCGGCGTCTCGATAATTTCGCCGGACGGCTTCGCCATCAGACCGCGCATGCCGGCGAGCTGTTTCATCTGCGCCGCCGAACCGCGCGCGCCCGAGTGCGCCATCATGTAAACCGAGTTCACCTGCTTGCCGGCTTCGATCTTCGAAATCTCGGCCATCATCGCGTCGGCGACGCGATCGGTGCAGTGTGACCATGCGTCGACCACCTTGTTGTACTTTTCGCCGCGCGTGATCAAACCGTCTTGATACTGCTGCTCGAATTCCTTGGCTTGGACTTCGGTTTCCTTGACCCGCTTTTCCTTCGACTTCGGAATGACCAGATCATCCTTGCCGAACGAGATGCCCGCCAGCGTCGAGAACTTGAAGCCAAGCAACATGATATGGTCGCAGAAGATCACGGTCTCTTTCTGGCCGCAGTGGCGATAGACCGCGTCGATTACTTCGGTGATCTCTTTCTTGCGCAGCAATCGATTGATCAGTGTGTACGGCACGTTCGGATGCTTTGGCAGCTCCTGCGCCAGAATCATGCGGCCGGGTGTCGTATCGACCACCAGAGTCTTCGGGGCACCGGTCTCGTCCACCGTATTGAAGCGACACTTGATCTTGGCGTGAACCGAAACAACTTTGTTCTGCAGCGCGTGCTCGATTTCTGCAACGCCGCCGAACACCATGCCCTCGCCCTTCTCGCCAGGACGCTCCATGGTCATGGAGTAAATTCCGAGAATCATGTCCTGCGTCGGCACGATGATCGGCTTACCGTTGGCGGGGCTGAGGATATTATTGGTCGACATCATCAACACACGCGCCTCAAGCTGGGCTTCCAGCGAGAGTGGCACGTGCACGGCCATCTGGTCGCCGTCGAAGTCGGCGTTGAAGGCGGTGCACACCAGCGGATGCAATTGGATCGCCTTGCCTTCGATCAGGATTGGCTCGAACGCCTGAATGCCGAGGCGATGCAGCGTGGGCGCGCGGTTTAAGAGAACCGGATGCTCGCGAATCACCTCTTCCAGAATGTCCCATACTTCGGGACGCTCCTTCTCGACCAAGCGTTTGGCGGCCTTGATGGTCGTCGCCATGCCGTAGATCTCAAGCTTCGAGTAAACGAACGGCTTGAACAGCTCGAGCGCCATCTTCTTGGGCAAGCCACATTGATGCAGACGCAATTCGGGGCCGACGACGATGACTGACCGGCCCGAGTAGTCGACGCGTTTGCCGAGCAAATTCTGGCGGAAACGGCCCTGTTTACCCTTCAGCATATCCGACAGCGACTTGAGCGGACGCTTGTTGGCGCCCGTAATGGCGCGACCGCGACGGCCGTTGTCGAACAACGCATCGACGGCTTCTTGCAACATGCGCTTTTCGTTGCGGATGATGATTTCCGGCGCGCGAAGTTCAATCAGACGTTTTAACCGGTTATTGCGATTGATGACGCGGCGGTAGAGGTCGTTCAAATCCGAAGTCGCGAACCGGCCACCATCGAGCGGCACCAGCGGACGCAGCTCGGGCGGAATCACGGGAATGACCTCAAGGATCATCCACTCGGCCTTGGCACCCGAAGCCAGGAAGGATTCGACCAACTTGAGGCGCTTCACCAGTTTTTTGCGCTTTGCCTCGGAGCCGGTTTCCTTCATGCCGACCCGGAGCGTTTCGCGGAGCTCCTCGAGCTTAGTCACCTTCAGTGCTTCACGAATCGCCTCCGCGCCAATGCCGGCACTGAAGGCATCCTCGCCAAAGTCGTCGACGGCTTTTTGGTACTGATCTTCGCTGAGCAGCTCGTACTGGCCAAGCGGCGTCATGCCCGGCTCGAGCACGATATGGTACTCGAAATAGAGCACGCGCTCGAGATCCTTGAGTGTCATGTCGAGCATCAAACCAATGCGGCTCGGCAGCGACTTCATGAACCAGATGTGCGCGACCGGGGCGGCGAGTTCGATGTGCCCCATGCGTTCGCGACGAACTTTTGACAGCGTCACTTCGACGCCGCACTTTTCGCAGACGATGCCCTTGTACTTCATGCGCTTGTACTTGCCGCACAAGCACTCGTAGTCCTTGATCGGTCCAAAGATGCGGGCGCAGAACAAGCCATCGCGCTCGGGCTTAAAAGTCCGGTAATTGATGGTCTCGGGCTTCTTGATCTCGCCATAGGACCACGAGCGGATTTTCTCCGGGCTCGCGATTGAGATCTTGATGTTGTTGAAAGACTCTGAGCCTTGGACTTGGCCGAAGATCTTCGCAAGTTCGTTCATTTGCATATGCTCCTAAAGGAGTTCTCTTCGACGACTAAAAACCGCTGTGGCTGAGCTCGACATCGAGCCCGAGCGACCGCATTTCCTTGACCAGCACGTTGAAGGACTCTGGGATGCCGGCCTCGAAATTGTCTTCGCCACGGACAATCGCTTCGTAAACCTTGGTACGGCCCGAGACGTCGTCCGACTTCACCGTCAGCATTTCTTGGAGCGTGTAGGCGGCGCCATAAGCTTCGAGCGCCCACACTTCCATTTCGCCAAACCGCTGGCCGCCGAACTGCGCCTTGCCGCCCAACGGCTGTTGGGTGACGAGCGAGTACGGACCGATCGAACGCGCGTGGATCTTGTCGTCGACCAGGTGGTGCAGTTTCAGCATGTAGATGTAGCCAACCGTGACTTTGCGGGAAAATTGCTCGCCCGTCATGCCGTCGGTCAACGTCACCTGGCCCGACCGGTCGAGGCCGGCGAGCTCGAGCATTTCGACGATGTCGGGTTCGCGCGCCCCATCAAACACCGGGGTCGCGATCGGCACGCCGCCGCGCAGATTGTCGGCAAGGTTGATCAATTCCTTCTCGCCAAGCTCGTGGAACTCCTGACGATAGCCCTTCTCTCCGTAAATCTTCTTCAAGGTTGACCGCACGTCGCGATCGGAACGACCGGAATTGTATCCATCAACAGCATGACCGATCTGCAAGCCGAGCGCGCGACACGCCCAACCGAGATGCGTTTCGAGAATCTGACCCACGTTCATGCGCGACGGCACGCCGAGCGGGTTGAGCACGATGTCGACCTGCGTGCCGTCTTCGAGATGGGGCATGTCCTCGATCGGAATGATGCGTGAAATCACGCCCTTGTTGCCGTGACGGCCGGCCATCTTGTCGCCCGGCTGCAGCTTGCGCTTCACTGCCACGAACACCTTGACCATCTTGAGCACGCCAGGCGGCAGCTCGTCGCCACGCTGCAGCTTTTCGACACGGTCCTCGAACCGCTTCTCGATCACGCCGACGCTGGAATCGAGAGATTTCTTCATCTCCTCGATCTCTTCCATCGACTTGTCGTTGGCGACGACGAACTGCTTCCATTGGCCCGGCGTATACTCGGCCAGGAGCTCGTCTGTGACCTTGCCGCCACCCTTGAGACCTTTGGGGCCCGAGACGATCTTCTTGCCTATAATCAGTTCTCTCAGGCGGCCCGCGAAGCTGCGCTCGAGAATCGCCTTCTCGTCATCGCGATCCTTGGCGAGCTGCTCGATCTCGGCACGTTCGATGGCGAGTGCGCGCTCGTCCTTGTCGACACCGCGACGATTGAAGACGCGCACTTCAACGATCGTGCCCTGAGCGCCCGGCGGAACGCGGAGCGACGTGTCGCGAACATCGGAGGCTTTCTCGCCAAAAATCGCGCGCAACAATTTCTCTTCCGGCGTAACCGGCGATTCGCCTTTCGGTGTCACCTTGCCGACCAGGATGTCGCCGGCATTCACTTCGGCGCCGACATAGACAATGCCGGATTCGTCGAGGTTCTTGAGCGCCTCTTCGCCGACGTTCGGGATGTCGCGGGTGATTTCTTCCTGACCCAGCTTGGTATCGCGGGCCATCACCTCGAACTCCTCGATATGGATCGAGGTGAACACGTCATCGCGCACGATGCGTTCGGATATCAGAATCGAGTCTTCGAAGTTGTAGCCATTCCACGGCATGAACGCGACCAGCACGTTTCGGCCAAGCGCCAGTTCGCCAAGCTCGGTCGAAGGGCCATCGGCGAGAATGTCACCTTTCGAGACATGGTCGCCGACCTTCACCAGTGGACGCTGGTTGATGCACGTGTTCTGGTTCGAACGCTGGAACTTGTGCAAGCGGTATATGTCGACACCGGGAGTCGAGGTTGACGTCTCTTCAGTGGCACGGACGACAATTCGTGTGGCGTCGATCTGTTGAATGACGCCCGAGCGGCGCGCGGAAACGGTGGCGCCGGAATCGCGCGCAACCGCCACTTCGACACCGGTACCGACCAGCGGCGCCTCGCACTTGATCAACGGCACCGCCTGGCGCTGCATGTTCGAGCCCATCAACGCGCGGTTGGCGTCGTCGTTTTCGAGGAATGGAATCAATGCGGCGGCGACCGACACCAACTGCTTCGGCGACACATCCATAAAATCGATTTCAGTCGGTGGGATCAGTACAAAATCGCCGGCGCGGCGGCACGATACCAGCTCGGCTTCGAAGCGACCGCGCGTATCAATAGGTTCATTCGCCTGCGCGATATTGAATCGGCCTTCTTCCATCGCCGACATGTAAACCACTTCTTCGGTGGCGCGACCGTCCTTGATGCGACGATAGGGGCTCTCGATGAAGCCGTACTGGTTGACCCGGGCGAACGTCGCGAGCGAATTAATCAGGCCGATGTTCGGACCTTCCGGCGTTTCGATCGGGCAGATACGGCCGTAATGCGTCGGATGCACGTCGCGCACTTCGAAGCCGGCGCGTTCGCGGGTCAGACCACCCGGTCCGAGGGCCGAGAGACGGCGCTTGTGCGTCACTTCCGACAGCGGATTAGTTTGATCCATGAACTGCGAAAGCTGCGACGAGCCAAAGAACTCGCGCACCGCGGCGGCGGCCGGCTTGGCGTTTATGAGGTCGTGCGGCATGACCGTGTCGATATCGACGGAACTCATGCGCTCGCGAATTGCGCGCTCCATGCGCAACAGGCCGACGCGATATTGATTTTCCATCAATTCGCCGACCGAGCGAACGCGCCGGTTGCCGAGATGGTCGATGTCGTCGATTTCGCCGCGGCCGTCCTTGAGATCGACCAGCACCTTAACGATGCGAAGAATGTCGTCCTTACGCAGCACGCGGATGGCATCACCGACGTCCGCGTTCTCGACAGCAAGACGCGCGTTCATCTTGACCCGGCCGACGGCCGACAAGTCATAGCGCTCGGAATCGAAGAATAGCCCTTGGAACATCGCTTCGGCGGTATCCAGCGTCGGCGGCTCGCCAGGGCGCATGACACGATAGATATCGACCAACGCCTCGTCGCGATTGGTGTTTTTATCGAGCGCCAACGTGTTGCGGATATAAGGGCCGACATTGACGAAATCGATGTGCAGTGTCTTGACCGCGTTGATCTCGTTCTCTTCGAACGCCTTCATCGTATCGGCGGTGATCTCCTCGCCGGCCTCGATATAGATTTCACCGGTCTTGGTGTTGACCACATCCTCGGCGGCAAATTTGCCAATCAGCTCGCCGTCTTGAACGCGAATTTCCTCCAGGCCTTCCTTCTCAAGTTTGAGCGCGATGCGCGGCGACACTTTTTCGCCGGCCTCGATTTTGACGCGGCCCGAATTGGCATCGACCAGATCGTACTGCAGCTTCACGCCCTTGATCTGGTTGGGATCGTAAGCCGTGACCCAGCCCTTCTTGTCGCGCTTGAAGGTCTGCGCTTCGTAGAAGTAATTGAGGATTTCTTCAGCCGTCATACCGCGCACTTCGGAAACGTCGACTGGCTTTCCCTGCTTGGCCCGCTTGCCGCGCAACTCTTCAATATCCCGGCTATCGAGCGCGTAGAGCAGAGTGGTCACCGGCAGCTTGCGGCGGCGATCGATACGGACATAGACCATATCTTTGGCGTCGAATTCGAAGTCGAGCCACGAGCCGCGATACGGAATGACGCGGGCCGCGAACAAATACTTGCCCGACGAATGAGTCTTGCCTTTGTCATGATCGAAAAACACACCCGGCGAGCGGTGCATCTGCGACACGATGACACGCTCGGTGCCATTGATAATGAAGGTGCCGGTTTCGGTCATGAGCGGCATATCGCCCATGTAGACGTCCTGCTCCTTGATGTCGCGAATCGAACGCGCGCCGGTTTGTTCGTCGATATCCCACACCACGAGACGAAGCGTTACTTTGAGCGGAGCCGAGAACGTCATGCCGCGTTGACGGCATTCCTCGACGTCGTATTTCGGCGCTTCAAGGTCATACGCCACGAATTCAAGCTCGCCCTTGCCGGCGAAGTCCTTGATCGGGAACACGCCCTTGAACACATCCCAGAGGCCCGACTTCTGGCGAGTCTCTAGCGGCGCGCCCAATTCGAGGAACTTGTCGTAAGAGCTTTTCTGAACCTCGATCAGGTTCGGCATCGGCGCCACGGTCTCAATGCGCCCAAAGTCACGACGAATGCGCTTACGGTTGCTCAACGATTTGGCCATGATGGGTCCTCATCCTCGCGTACAACACTTGAAGGTCCGCAACTCTCCGCGCCCTCACGCAGATGGCGCGGTTCGCGCCATCTGCGTCAAAGCGCGGCCCGGCGGCCGGGAGCGAGCACTTGCCCCGGCGCCGAACCGAAACGCCTGATTTACTTCACCGTCACTTTGGCGCCGGCGTCTTCGAGCTTCTTCTTGATCGTCGCCGCTTCGTCCTTCGACACGCCTTCCTTCACGGGCTTCGGCGCGCCTTCGACCAGGTCCTTGGCTTCCTTGAGGCCGAGGTTGGTGATCGCACGGACTTCCTTGATCACGTTGATCTTGTTGGCGCCGGCATCCGAGAGGATGACGTCGAAGGTGTCCTTGGCTTCAGCGGCAGGCGCAGCGGCGCCACCGCCGGCAGCGGCGGCCACCGCGACCGGAGCAGCGGCAGAAACGCCCCACTTTTCTTCCAGCATCTTCGACAATTCGGCCGCCTCGAGGACGGTCAGCTTCGACAGGTCGTCTACCAGTTTGGCCAGATCAGCCATTTGAGTTCTCCTTTGAGTGCGTCAGTTCTGAGTGTTGAGATGAAACAGGTTAAGCGGCTTCGCCCATCTGCTTGGCGCGGGCCGAAAAGACTCGGGCGAGCTGACCCGCCGGCGCCTGCAGCACGCCCGCGATCTTGGTCGCTGGCGCCTGGATCAGGCCGACGATCTTGCCGCGGAGTTCGTCGAGGGACGGCAATGTCGCCAGCGCCTTGACGGCATCGGCGGTCATTGTTTGCCCGTCGAGCGAGCCTCCGAGGATGATCAGCTTGCTGTTGTCCTTCGCGAACTTCGCGCAGACTTTTGCCGCAGCGACCGGATCCTTCGAGAATGCGATTCCCGTCGGACCCTTGAGCATCGGCCCAAGTCCCTCGAACTTCGTTCCAGCCAAGGCGAGACGCGCGAGCCGGTTCTTGGCAACTTTATAGCCGGCGCCCGCCGCCCGCATTCTCTTGCGCAGCTCCTGCACCTCGGCGACCGTCAAGCCTTTGTTGACGGTAACACCCAGGAACGATTGCTGAGTCCAGAGCGCGTTGAGCGAGGCAATCAGCTCTTTCTTTTGCCCACGGTCCACGTTGGTCTCCGCTTCTGAGGTCCGCCCACACGCGAGACAATCCCGCGCGAGGAACAAACCAGTTACACATCCGCCGCAACGGACATATTCGCTCCGCTGCACCGGTAGCTCCTGCCCCAGAAGCCAGAGCCGCATGTCCGGATGATCCGAACCTGACGCCTCTTCACTCCCGTCTGTGGCGGCGGGTTACCCCATTAGGACGTCACCGCTGTTTTGCGGATCGGTCACCACCAGTCTCGGACAGGCTCCGGCGACACACCTTGCGACGTGTCGCCGTATCCACATTCCCTAACGCGACGCCGCGTCGGAGGGACTGATCTTGATGCCCGGCCCCATCGTGGAGCTGAGCGAAATCTTTTTCACGTAAGTGCCTTTCGCGCCCGACGGCTTCGCCTTCATGATCGCGTCGACAAAAGCCTTCACGTTGTCGGCAATCTGAGATTCGGAGAAGCTTGCCTTGGCGATGCCGGCGTGAACGATTCCCGCCTTCTCGACGCGGAACTGAACTTCACCAGCCTTGGCATTCTTGATCGCGGTTTTGACATCGGCGGTGACGGTGCCGAGCTTCGGATTCGGCATCAGGCCGCGCGGGCCCAGCACCTTACCGAGCTTGCCGACGACACCCATCATATCGGGGGTCGCGATCACACGGTCGAAATTCATCTCGCCGCCGTTGATCTTTTCAGCGAGGTCTTCCGCGCCAACCAGATCGGCGCCCGCGTCTTTCGCGTCCTTGGCCTTATCACCCTTGGCGAACACGGCAACGCGCATCGACTTGCCGGTACCGTGGGGCAGCGCAACGACGCCGCGCACCATCTGATCGGCATGCTTGGGATCAACGCCGAGGTTGATCGAGATATCGATGGTCTCGTTGAACTTCGCCTTGGCGTTGTCCTTCACGACCTTGACCGCATCCGTTACCGAATAGACTGCGTCGCGATTGATGAGCGCGACCGCCGCCTTCATGCGTTTTCCGAGCGCCATGGCTTACCCCACCACTTCCAGGCCCATGGAGCGGGCCGAGCCTTCGACCTGCTTCATCGCCGATTCAACGGTGGTGCAATTCAAGTCTGGCATTTTCTTTTCCGCGATCTCGCGAATTTGAGCTTTGGTTACTTTCCCCGCCGGGTTCCGGCCGGTCGTTCCCGAGCCCTTTTCAATCTTCGCCGCTTTCTTCAGGAAGTAGCTTGTCGGCGGCGTCTTGGTGACGAAGGTGAAAGTACGGTCCGAATAGACGGTGATGATCACCGGCGTCGGCACGCCCACTTCGCCCTTCTGCGTCGCCGCATTGAACTGTTTGCAGAACTCCATGATGTTGACGCCGCGCTGGCCCAGAGCCGGGCCGACGGGCGGCGATGGGTTGGCTTTGCCAGCTGGAATCTCCAGCTTGACGTAGCCTTCGATCTTCTTTGCCATGTGTATCCCTCAGCAACTCTGCCGGTAACGCCACCGGCTGGCCGGGTCCGCGGTCCGGTCCGGTCCATGGTCTTAGGACCTCGCCTCCCGCAGTCTTTGACCGCCACGGACCCGATCCGCGGCAGTCGTTACAACCAAGCGAGAGCTTCTCCGCCTGATTGTACTCGGCCCGCCTTCGCTGATGCTTCGGCGGGGTCTCGCGCTCGCAGCGGGTCGTCCCGCCGAAGCGATAGCGAAAGCGGACCTACAACTTCTCCACCTGACTGTACTCGAGCTCAACCGGCGTCGAGCGGCCGAAGATGGAAACGGAAACTTTGAGCCGCGCTTTTTCTTCGTCGACTTCCTCGACCATGCCGTTGAACGAAGTGAACGGCCCATCTTTGACCCGGACTTGTTCGCCGACTTCGAATACGACCGACGGCTTCGGACGCTCGATGCCTTCCTGGACCTGGCGCATGATCCGGTCAGCTTCGCCTTGCGACATCGGCTGCGGCTTGTTGCCGCCCAAAAAGCCGGTAACCTTCGGCGTATTCTTGATCAGGTGCCAGACTTGGTCGGTCAGATCCATGTGGATCAAGACATAGCCTGGGAAAAACTTGCGCTCGGCATCGACCTTCGCGCCGCGCCGGACTTCCGACACTTTCTCCATCGGCACCAGTACTTCGAGGATCTTGTCGCTCATCTCCTGTTGAACCGCTTGCTCGCGGATCGACTGAGCGACTTTGCCCTCAAAGCCCGAATAAACGTGCAACACGTACCACTTCGCCGCCATTGCCTCGGCCCTTAACCAAACAGCAGGGACATGCCCCACACCAAAATGCGATCCACGATCAAGAAATAAAGGCCGAGGATCACGCACATCACGAACACCAGGACAACCGACATGCCGGTCTCGCGCCGCGATGGCCACGTGACCTTGCTGAGCTCCTGGCGGACTTCGCGAACGAATTGACCGGGACTATTCGCCATCTTCTCTCGACTACTTCCACGTTACGCGCCAAGCCAACATCGTCACGACATCACGGACTTCGACCGCCCTGCCCAGTTCCAGTCGGACCTCAGGATCGGATGGCAGGGGCGATAGGGCTCGAACCTACAACCCCCGGTTTTGGAGACCGGTGCTCTACCAGTTGAGCTACACCCCTAGGGCCCTGATTTATCGAATAAACCTTGATGTGATGATCGCCGTCCGGCGTGCGCAAGTACCCACTCTAAAGTCCATCGCCGCCGCGTCCGCGACCGGGCTGCCGATGGGGAAACCATTAGGCAGCACCCATCAACCGCACGGAAACGCCTTCCCGGGCGGCGCCGGCATATAGCCCGCCATATTAATATGAATC
>Ga0194132_10007378_pt1 | contig 16431 bp, 13 predicted proteins | sample TA2KigOf80mmetaG_FD_148612 | JGI IMG/M metagenome (GOLD analysis project Ga0194132, IMG submission 148612) | Freshwater microbial communities from Lake Tanganyika, Tanzania - TA2015054 Kigoma Offshore 80m | ecosystem: Environmental > Aquatic > Freshwater > Lake | place: Tanzania: Lake...
GTTCGGCCGCTGCGCATTCGCGACGGGCGTACGATCCGACAGCGAGCCGGCGGCATAGCCGATCGCGAGGAGCCCTACCGCGCTCAGCGTGCGTCCCAAGACGGTCATATGGTTATCTCCTACCGTTGTAGTCGTCGGCGCTCACCTCTTCGAACCAACTGGCGGCGCCGCCGAAGCCCGCGTTGATCTGGATGAGCGCCTCGCCCGGCGCCGCGCCGTGCCAGTGGACGACTTTCGGCGCGGTGTAGTCGCTCTCGCCAGGTCCCAGCTCCCGCATCCGCTCGCCGCGCTTCTGCGTTCGCATCCGACCTCTTTCGACCATCAGCAGCTGCCCGTTGTCGTGGCTGTGCCAATACGTCCGCGCACCTGGCTCGAAGCGACGCCGCGCGATGGTGAGATCCTTGCCCTCCATCGATGTCGACGTGCCGGTGAAGCGCGGCGGTGTGGCGCCCCCCGCCGGCTGTTGTGCCCGGCCGGCCCACGGGGCCGCCACCGCGAGAACGCCTGCCAGACCACCAACGAGCACGAGTCGTTTCATGGCTTGCCCTCCCTGCTGTCTTCGAGCCATACGCGGTTCGCCGCACGAAAGCGGCGCGCTTGACCCGAACCGACGCGTGGCGATCGACGAGGCGGATCCCAGCGAGGCCCCGGCCTGTACCGAGACGCCGTCCGCTCGCTGACAATGCCGGCAGTCTACCTCATAGGCGCACCAAAGGACGATTCCCGGAGCACTTTCTTGGCTCTCGCGCTATCGTATCGTCCAACGTCTCGCGTGTCCTGGCTGTTTCCGTCCGCCGTATTCCTGAGCGCTGCGCTCCTGTTCCTCGTGGAGCCGATGTTCGCACGCATGGTGCTCCCGAAGCTGGGGGGCGCGCCGGCGGTGTGGAACACGTGCGTCGCGTTCTATCAGACCCTGCTCCTGGCGGGATACGCGTACGCGCATCTGCTCGCCAATCGACTAGGGGTGAGAACCCAGATCGGGGTTCACCTGGCCATCATGGCGTTGGCCGCGCTGTCGATGCCGGTCGGAGTCGATGCGACGTGGACGGTCGACGCCGCCGAGCATCCCAGCCTCACGGTGATCCGCTGGCTCGTTCGGGGACTTGGTCTGCCCTTCTTCGTCCTCTCCGCAAGCGGTCCACTCTTTCAGCACTGGTTCGCGCTCCGACACGGAGCCGCAAGCAACCCGTATCGGTTGTATGCGGCAAGCAATGCCGGCAGCCTGTTGGCGCTCCTCGCGTACCCGGCCGTCATCGAGCCACTGCTTCGCCTGCGCGCGCAGACTCAGCTCTGGACGTGGGGCTACGCCGCGCTCGTCCTCGCCGCCGCCTGGTGCGGGGCGACCGCCTGGCATGCCACGCCCATCCCGCGGAGACCCCGTGGTGACGCGCCGTCCGACAGCGGCCTCTCGTGGGTCGCGCGCCTGCGCTGGGTCGGCCTCGCGTTGGTCCCGTCGTCGCTGATGTTGAGCGTCACGACGTTCATCTCGACCGACATTGCCGCGATCCCGTTGCTCTGGGTCGTACCCCTCGCCATCTATCTCGCGACGCTCATCGTCGCCTTCGCCGATCGAGGCGTCTCGCTCCACACGACGACCAGGGTGCTCCTGCCGATCGCCATCATCACCATCGTCGCACTCGTCGTCAGCGAACGGGTGGTGCCTGTTCGGATCGCCATTGCGGCCCACATGGGCGCGTTCGCGCTTGCAGCGTGGGGGTGTCACCAGCAGCTCGCAGCGCTCCGACCCGCCGTCGCGCATCTCACCGAGTTCTACCTGTGGATGTCAGCGGGCGGGGCGCTTGGCGGCGCGTTCAACACGTTTCTCGCGCCGGCGCTCTTCAAGACGCCGCTCGAATACCCGCTCGTCGCGATCGCCGCCTGTGGTCTGTTCATCGCCCCGCGACCCGAGCCGTCTACGGCGACCGCTCGCCTGCGCGCAATCGCCCTCACCGTTGCACCCGCGTTGTTGATCGTCGTGCTGTCGCCCCTCAGTCACCGGGTCGGGTGGGACTTTCTTCCTGAATCGACGCCGACACGATTGGCGCTGGTCGCGGCGCCCGCGTTCGTGCTCGCGATCGCACTTCGCACGTCTCCCCTGCGCCTGGGCGTCGCGCTCGCGCTTGCGATGCTGGCGTCAGCGTGGGTACACATCGACGACCGGATCACACTGCACACTGAGCGCACCTTCTTCGGCATTCACCGTGTCACCGACGTGGGTTTCACGCGTGTGCTCATGAGCGGGACGACCAACCATGGATCGCAGGCCATCAGCGCCGCGCTCCGGTGCGAGCCGCTCTCGTACTACACACGAAGCGGTCCCGTCGGCCAGTTGTTCACGCATCTCCAGCCTCGGCACCCCGGCCTCAGGTTGGGTGTGGTGGGGCTCGGAACCGCCTCGATGGCGACCTACACGCGGCCCACGGATGCATTGACGTTCTTCGAGATCAACCCGGCCGTCGAACGGCTCGCCCGTCATCCGAGCTACTTCACCTACCTGCGAGACTGCGCCCCGCAGGCCTCAGTCGTGCTCGGCGACGCGCGGCTGTCGCTCGAGCAGGTGCCCGACGCCGCCTACGACGTGCTGATGGTCGATGCGTTCAGCTCCGACGCGATTCCCGTGCATTTGATGACGACCGAGGCGGTCGCGCTGTACTTCGAGAAGCTCACGCCCACCGGCATCCTCATCTTGCACATCTCGAACCGCTACCTGGATCTGGCGCCGGTCATCGCGGCCATCGCGCAGGCGCAGGGGTTGACGGCCGCCATCCAGCACTTCAAGCCGGACGCCCACGAAGATACCTGGAAGTCGACGGCCAGCACCTGGGTCATCGCCGCACGGCAGCGGTCCGAGCTCCAGGGGCTGCTCGCGACCGGCCGGTGGGAGGAGCCGGCCGGGAGGCCTGGTCCGCTGTGGACCGACGATTATTCGAACGTCGTGCGCATCCTCAAACGGTGAAGGCGCAGAGAAGACGGCTCGACGTTCAGAACGAAGCCTCCCGTGACGTATCGTGATCCTGCCGACTGAGAACTACTCTATAGTCAATGCCTCCCATGGCCGATCTGTTCGCCGTCAACCTGCGAGACTCGCGCTTTCACGCTGACCCTTACGACACCTACGCGCATCTGCGCGACGCGGCGCCGCTCGCCGTCGCGCAGATGCCGCTCTTTGGCCGCACCTTCCTGGTGTCGCGGTACGACGACGTCCTCAATACGCTGAAGGATCCGCGGTTCTCGAACGATCTTCGGAAGCGTGGTGGCAGCGGCGCGCGAGTGAACGAGTGGCTGCCGAGCGTGCTCCGCGTCCTACAGGACAGCATGATCTCGGTCGACCCACCGGACCATCAACGTCTGCGCACGCTCGTGCACCTGGCGTTCACGCCGAAGCGTGTCGAGCACTTGAGCGCGCGCGTGGAGGAGATCGTCCACGACCTGCTCGACCGGATGGCGAAACGGCCGACGATCGACCTCATCGCCGATTTCGCGCTCCCGTTGCCGCTCACCATCATCTCGGAGATGCTCGGCATCCCCGAGCGGGATCGGGGGCGCTTTCAGCGCTGGACGGCGAGCTTTCTCGAGGGGACTGGACGCGGCCCGCTCCGACTGCTGACGCAGCTCCCCAACGCCTACCGCATGATGGCCCTGTTTCGCGCGCTCATTCGCGAGCGGCGTGCGCGTCCGCAGGACGACATGCTCACGGCCCTCGTCGAGGCCGAATCAGCGGGCGATCGTCTGAGCGAGCGAGAGCTGCTCTCGATGATCTTCTTGCTGCTGCTCGCCGGGCACGAGACGACCGTCAACCTGATCGGGAACGGGACGCTGGCGCTGATGGAACAAAGGGCTCAGTGGGAACTGCTGCACGATCATCCCGAGCACATCGACCACGCGGTCGAAGAGTTGCTGCGCTTCGGGAATCCCGTGGAGCATGGCAACGTTCGGGTCGCGATGGAGCCAGTGGAGCTCTACGGTCGGACGCTCCCGCAAGGCACGCTGCTCATCGCGCTCTTGGGCTCGGCCAACCGGGACGAGCGGATCTTCGAGCGAGCGGACCAGCTCGACATCATGCGTCACCCGAATCGCCACCTCGCGTTCGGCTACGGCCCGCACTTCTGCCTCGGCGCGCCGCTGGCCCGCCTCGAAGGGCGCATCGCGATGCGCGCGTTGTCGCAACGCTATCCCCAGTTGCGCCTCGCCAAGGACGCCCCCCGCCTGCGGTGGCGGAGCACGCTCGGCGTCCGCGGCCTCACGAAGCTCCCGCTCGCCTTGCAGTAGAACCCGTCCTGCCCTTCGGGCGCTGGTCCTTGGGCAGGCGGGGCGCCGTTCAGGGATTCACGACCACCCGGCGCACGCCCTGACGCTTGTCGGCGGCGACGCGAAACGCCTCGGGGGCGTCCTCGATCCCGAAACGATGGGTGATGAGCGCGTCGACCAGCTCAGGCCTCGCGCCGAGAAGGTCGGCGACTTCCGCGAACTCCCTGCGCGCGCCGCCGCTGGCCGATTGGCGGCCTCCGCAATAGCCGACGGCGAAGGCGAGCTTCAGTTCTCTCGAAAATGCCGCTCGATGCGGGAATGCGATGGCCTGATCGTGGACACCGATGACGACGACCGTGCCGCCTGGCCTGGCGAGCTCGACCGACCGGTGGAGCGCGCTCTCGCTGCCACCGGTCTCGATGACCACGTCGTAGAGGCTCGCGGCGGGTGTCGCACCGAGTCGTTCGCCGAGCTCGCGTTGATGCGCGTGGCGCGCCTCCAGCGCCACGTCGCGCGCGCCCTGGGCCTGGGCAGACGCGACGGCCAACAGACCAATCGCCCCCGCGCCGACAATGGCGACCGAGCTGTCCGTGCCCACGCCGCCGACTCGACAGCCGTGCCAGGCCACCGCCCCGGGCTCGCACAGGCACGCGTTGCGGACGTCGAGGCTCTTCGGCAGCTCGACCAGCGCCCGCCGCGGCGCGGCATAGTACTCGCTCATGCCGCCCGGCCAGTTCATGCCGAGCGCCCGCTCCCCCATGCGCGCGCAGCGGTTGTAGTCGCCACGGTCGCAGTGGGGGCATGCGCCGCATCCGAAGATCCCCTCGATCGCCACCGGGGTCCCATCGTCCAGCACGCCTGCCAGCTCGTGACCGAGGATCTCTCGGCTGCCCCACCTGATGTAGAGCAGATCGGTCGCGCAGATACTCGCCGACTTGATCGCGATGCGCATGAAGCCTTCGACGTCAGGCTCGTCGACCTGCTCGACCGTCACGCCGCGGCCTGTCGATCGGACTGCTTTCATCGTGCGCCTCGAGTTGGCCTGTCCCGGCCCGAGGGCCATAGAGCCGTTCACGGACGCGGTGTGGGCCGCCCGGGTAGCGCGAAAGTGACGATCAGGTCACCGGCAGAGGGCACGCTGACGTACTGGACGCCGTTCACCTGATAGGTGACGTGACCCGCTCGAATCGCGCCGCCGGTATCGAACTGCCAGAGCATCTCCCCCGAGGTGGCATCGACCGCATAGAGGAGCCCGCGGCGATCGGCAGTGAAGACGAGGTTGCCCGCCGTCGCGAGCGTCCCCGTCGACGGCCCTCCGACAAGTGGCGTGCGCCACGCGATCTCACCGGTCGCTGGATCGATGGCAACCAGGTGACCCTTTTCAGGCGCCGCCGAGACCCGCAGGCCTGCGAGCTCCATCTTGCCGGCTTCGCCCGTGGCGCCGATCGGCGTGACGGTCATGTAGATCGGCAGCTCCTTGCCAGCCACATAGAGCAACCGCGTGCGCGGGTGAAAGGAGCTCGCACCGTAGTGCACACCTTCACGGGGCGAGTGCACGGCACCACTCCGGCGTGGCGGCGTGTAGAGCGGCACCTTCGGATACGCCGAGAACGACGGATAGATCTCTCTGAACTCCGTGCCGGCCATGGGCTGCATGATCTGGCCCGAGGCCGTTCGTGGAATGGGCTGGGTCGGCCAGGGCTCTTCGCCAGGCAGGTCAGTCTTCGTGTCGACAGGAGTCTCGACGATGGGGTTGATCGGCTCCCCCGTCTCGCGATTCAGAATGTAGACGTAACCGTTCTTGTTGCCGGCGGCCAGCGCTTTGACCGTCTTGCCCTTGACCTGGATCTCGAAGAGCGTCGGCTGCTGACCCGAGTCGAAGTCCCAGAGATCGTGGTGCACCTGCTGGTAGTACCACTTCAGCTTCCCGGTGTAGACGTCGAGTGCGACGAAGCAGAGCGTGAAGAGATTGATGCCCTTGCGCGCAGAGCCGTCGTGCGATGGATAGGGATTGCCCACGACGAGATGCAAGGTGCCCGACGCGCCGTCGACCGCTGGCGTCTGCCAGATACCACCGCCACTGCGCACGCCGCCCACCCAGGTATCCTTCGCGATCGCCCAGCCCTCATCGTCTGGACCCTGTGGGATGGTGTTGAACTTCCACCGCAATCGCCCGGTCGTGCCGTCAATCCCCAGCACCCAGCCGCCGGGGATGTTCTTGTCGCTGTTCCCCGTGGCGATGATCACGATGTTCTTGAAGTACTGCGGCGCCATCGTGATCGAGTAGCCGCGCTCGGCCGCCTTGGTCATGGTCGGATGACGCGCCTTCAGCACGTCCATGAGGACGTTCGATACGCCGTTGTTGCCAAAGCCCTGCACGGGCTCACCGGTCTTGGCATCGAGCGCGACGAGACTGCCCGTCCGCGTCGCGACGTAGATCCTGCCCTCTCCGTACGCCACGCCGCGAGCCGCCGTCCCAGCAGACGAGTCCCAGATGAGATGCCCGGTCGCGGCGTCGAGCGCCTCGGTGCGACTCTGGGAGTTCACATACATAACGCCGTCGACCACAATCGGCGTGGAGTTGCTGCCCCGCGTGTGATAGAGCCATCGCACGGCCAGGGAGCCGACGTTGCGCGTGTTGATCTGATCGACCGGGACGTACCGAGAGTTGGCCAGATCGAAGTTGTTGAGCGCCCAGTCCGTCGAGGTCGACCGGTCGACGGTCGGCCACCTCGCGCGTGGCGGACCGGTCGGCGTGGCCGGCGTCTGCACGGGCGGCGTCGGCGTGAGCGCCCCTTGATCGCTCCGCTGCGCAGGCACGCTCGCACCCAGCATCGCGACGACAACCAGCCCGACTGGCCCCGGGGAACCTCGACGCCTCGAGGTCATCGGCATGGGCTCCTCCTCACGCTCTCTGCCTTCCGCGCAACGATCAGCCTTCACCGGCCGCCGTCCGCTTACGCCGGCCAAATGCGACGGCCGAGGTTCGGAGAGCCCGGTGCGTGAACCAGCGCTCTCACCGCGTCCTGCCACTTGTGCCCCTGTGCTCCTCCTCGCCCCGACCCAAAGAATTTCTCGCGGAGCTCGACCGAGGCGAACTCGTAGAGAATACCCATCTTCGCCCAGCCGTAGACGGACGCCAGCTTGCGCGTGCGCACGCACCCCTCCGCCTTGGCGAGCGTCGGCATCTGGAGCTGCGAGTACCAGGCGAGAATATCGACCTCTTTGCGGTAGTCGACGTTGTAGGTGCCGAACTGAATGCACGGCGCGAGCGTCATGCCGTCCTTGTAGCCCTTGGCCCCGGGGCCCGTGACGCGCGCGCCTTCGGCGAAGATGTTCGTCCGCTCGCCGACGCGCATCGCGAGCATCTTCTGTCCCGTCGCCGGCAGCTCAGCGTGCAGCTCGTGCGGCGCAGGACGCCCGAACACGTTCGAATCCTCGCCGCCTACCACCAGGATGTACGCGTTGCCCGTCGGCACCGCGTCGTCGGTGTGTTTCACCCGTGCGGCGGTCTCGTTCGGAATCGAGGCATAGTGGGCCGCCCACAGATAGCCGGGTCGCTTCAGCAGTGCTGGCACATAGGTCTGATGGACCCAGGTCAGGTAATCGCTCCGACCGGCCTCTGGCAGGTCGTACCACGTCACCCACAGGCCCCGGTCGCGCGGCGCGGCGCCCGACTCGGCCTGCGCCTGCGCCTCGGCGGGAAGGCCGCCCACGACGGCGGCGCAAGCCCCCCCGGCGCCCGCAAGAAAGGCCCGTCTGCTTCGGAACCCCGATGTGGCCTTCGACATGCCGTGCCCTCCCTTCAATGCTGAGCACTATATCGTCCTGAGCCCCGCCCGGTGAACCATTCGGGCTGAAATGCCGGGGAGTCAGGCGACAGGTTTCAGGACCTCCAGCGTCTGCCGTTTCGTGGTCAATGGCCGCGCCGGCGCTGTCTCTTTCCGACTGGCTTTAAGATGAAGTCGTTCAGCAGCCAGGAAGGCGGCTGATTCCGCGTGAGGAACCAATGGGCTTTTGTGATCACTGCGCCGGTCAACGGTTCGACCGCGCCCAGGTGCTGCGCAGGCTGAGGGCCGAACGGCGCAAGCTTCGAGAGCGTGGGCGCTCGAGCCGCGCCGAGGCCACGCTCACAGCCGCCATTCAGGCCATCCGCGCCCTGGACCTTCCCCACCTGGGCGAATTGGACGAGGACCCCACCGACGTCGTGCACTGACGGAGCGTCATGCACCCTCCACCCACGGCAGGGGGCGGCGCCCTGCCGTGGACAGTCTTGGGACCTGCGGTCTCGTTCAGCGTCCTCAGTCGGCCGCTTCCGCTTCGACCGCGAGCCGCAAGTGGCGGTTCGCCAGCATCCGGCTCTCACGCGCCGCCCGGCGCGCGTCAATCGCCTCCGACTTGGCGCGCGTCATCGACTGGGTGGCCATCGCGGGCCACTTGTGAGCGATCCCTGGATGCGTCGTGGCGTCGCGAGTGGCCCGCGCCTCGAGCTCGGCAGCCTTGGCATCGAACGTTTCTGCCTGCAGCCGATATCGCTTGGCCAGCTCGGCGTGATCCCGGGTCGTACGAGCCTCTCGAGCCAGAGCCGCCAGGCGATCGGGTGTCTCCTGCGCCTGGGCAGCGAGCGGAAGCGCGAACGAGAGCCCCGCCACGGCGGGCGCGAGCAACAGGCGGCGGTAGTCTTGAAGTGCCATCGGTCGTTACCTCCTGATAGCTCTATTGGACGCCAGCGCGCCCGCGTCGCGGTATCCGAAGAATTACGGAGCCTTCTCGATCGCCACCAGGCCGTGACGGATGGCGTAGTGGACGAGCTCGGCCGTGGTCGAAAGGCCCAGGTCGTCCATCATCTTGTACTTGTGGGTCTCCGCCGTGCGGGGCGAGATATTCAGGATGAGGCCTATTTCCCTGGCCGATTTGCCTTCGGCGATGAGCTGCAGCACCTCCTGCTGCCGAGGCGTCAGCTCGATTCCGGTCGCCTTACCTGGGCCGCGCACGAGACGCTCGTCCATGGCGGGCGTTCGCAGCGTGGGTGACACGAAGGTGCGGCCCGCCAGGGCGTCGCGGATAGCGGCCACCAGCTCGTCAGAGGCCGCATGCTTGAGGACGTAGCCGGCCGCGCCGGCCTCCAGCGCCCGGGTGGCCGACGTCACGTCGGGATGCATGGTGAGAAACACGACCGGCGTCGAGTCGCCTTGCCGCCTCAAGCGGCGCAAGGCGTCGATGCCGTTGAGCACCGGCATCGAAATGTCGGCGACGATCACATCCGGCTGTGTCGTCGCGCACGCTTCCACCAGTTGGAGCCCATTCTGCACCATGCCCACGAGCGCGAACTCGGGCTCGAGCAGCCGTTGCAGGCCCTCGAGCACGATGGCGTGATCGTCGGCCAGCAGAATCTTCGGTTTCGAGGTCATGACGACGTGACCGGCAAGGTGACGCGTATCCGAGTGCCCTGTCCGGGCGCGGACGTCACCGCCACACGGCCCCCGACGAGGCGTGCGCGCTCCTCCATGCTCGCCAGACCGAGCCCTGGGCGCCAGTGCGGATCGTCTCGGTCGAAGCCTCGCCCATCATCGATGATCTCGAGCGCCACGTCGGAGGTGCGTCGCACGATCGTGATCCCGACTTCGGTCGCATCAGCGTGCTGCCAAATGTTCCGAAGCCCCTCCTGCACGATTCGGTAGACCGTCAGACTGACCACGATCGGCAGGTCGTCGAGCCTGCCGTTGACGCTGACATCGACCGGAACGCCGCCGCGTTCCATGAAGGCCCGACATTCTGCCTCGACGCTCCCGACCAGCCCCCGTTCGTCGAGCATGGCCGGATGGACGCGCCGCGAGAGGTTGTGCACGTCCTCTGACAGCGTCGCCAGGGTTCGTTTGAGCTGCGTCAAGCCGGCCTGTCGGTCCGCTTCGGCCGCCAGAGGGAGATTCCCCAGGCGTCCCACCTCAATCGCCGTCGCCGCAATCCGCTGCACGACATCGTCATGAAGCTCACGGCCGATGCGGCTGCGCTCGTCTTCTTGCGCTGAGATCAGCCGCCCCGCCAGGACCTCCAGTTCGGCCTTCGAGACGGTCGTCCGCTCGAGGTCCTCGCTCATCCGATTGAACGCTGCGGCCAGCTGCCCGACTTCGTCTGTGGACCGCACGGGAACCGTCGCGCCGCGCTGGCCGGCCCCGAGCCGCGCGACGGTGTGCGCCAGCTCGAGCACCGGCCTGGTCACCGTGGCCCCCAACCAGCCGGCGGCGATGAAAAAGAGTGCGGCCAGCAGGAGACCCACGACCGCAATTCGCCGCTGCAGGGCGCGCACCGGCGCCAGCGCCTCATCGGCGTCGACTTCGGCAACGAGCGTCCAGCGCAGATCCGGCAGCTCGACCGCGGCGTGCGATCGCAAGACAGGCGTTCCGAGCAGGTTCACGCCGAGCTCGGTGCCGTTCTCGGCGGCCCCAATGCGCTCTACGACATGCAGGTCGACGGGGAGGTTCAGCACGGTGGTTCCGTCCTGACGAATGCGATCGAGCGTCGCGGTCGGGACACCCGCCGCCTGCAGCCGTTCGAGGAAACGGTCGGGATCTTCGATCTGCCCGCGCAGGTCGCTTCGAAGTGTCGCGTCGGAGCCGATGACGTACGCCTGGCCGGTCTCGCCGAAGCCCCCCTCGCGCCAACTCCGCCCACCAGTCATGACGCGGTCGACCTCCCGGATTGACAGCTGCATGGCCAATACGCCGGCCATCGCGCCCGCTACACGCACGGGCGCCGCGATGAACGCCGCCGGCGCGAACGCCGACGCGACATATGGCGTGTAATCTTCGATGACCACGGGCGCGGCGTCCTCTGATGCGGACTGCTTTCGTGCACGATCGAACGCGCGTCCCAGCCCAGTGTGGGCATAGGGCACGGCCGCGAGGTCGGCTCCAAGATCGATCTCCTTGGTCACGGAGTACAGGACGCGGCCGCTTGCCGAGATCAGGAAGATGTCGTAGAACCCGAACGCGCTCCGGTACCGGTGCAAGGTCGGGTGGTGACGCGCGTGCGCGTCGCTATAGGGACCGACGGACGGACCGATCTCGAGCAGAAGGTCCTTCGCGCCCACCGGATGTGGGTTTGCGGCGATTACGTGGTACTGCAGCTGGCGGACACGCGCCTCTCTGGGAAACCAGGTCTGAACGAGCTCCTGAGGATCGAGGATCTTGGTGACGCGTGGGCCCAGGTTCTCTCGGTAGAACTGGAGGAGCACATCGTCGGACGGAGAGCCTGCCTGCAGCGCACCGAGCTGGGCCCAGGCGGCCTCGAACTCGGCAAGCGCCAGGGTCGTGGATTCGGCCGTGGACAAGGCGACGACGTGGTTGCTGAGCTCTTCGAAGTAGCGCTCGAGCCCATGGCGACGCGTTTCGCGTACGGCGGTCAAGCGGTCGTGCGTCGCCTGGCGAAGGGCGTCGCCCGCGCCGATCGAGGCCACCCATCCCGTCGTCCCGATGGCCGTCAGCGTGACCAGCACGACTACGGCCTGGAATTTCGTGCGGAGGGAGCGCGACCGAAGCCGACCGTCGGCGTTGGCTGGAAGATCGCGGGACACGGTCACCGCTTCCGATAATGCGCTGACCGTCTGGCTCCGTCAAATCCAGCCGGCGGCGCGCTGCTCGCCTTCCAGCAGCCTGTGGTGCACGTGACGCGTCGCGTCGAGACGAGCGAGGGGGCCGGACTGGCTAGGCGCGACGACCGAGCGCTAACATGCGCCAGTCATGGCTCCGCCCTTCGTCATTCGACCGGGCGACTTCGATGACCCTCGGGTGAGGGCGCTTCTCGCCCGACATCTCGAAGGGATGCACACCAACTCGCCGGCCGGGCATGTGTTCGCGCTCGATTGGTCAGAACTGCAGGTGCCCGAGATCAGCTTCTTCGCCTTGTGGGAGGGATCGGATCTGCTCGGCGTTGGCGCGCTCAAGGAACTCGATCGATCTTCTGGCGAGGTCAAATCGATGCGCACGGCCGACGCGCACCTGAGACGCGGCGTAGCCGCCGCCATCCTCGAGCACATCATCGACGAGGCCCGCACGCGGGGCTATGCGCGCCTCTCACTCGAGACCGGCACGGGTGCCGCGTTCGAGCCTGCGCTCGCCCTGTATCGCCGATACGGCTTCACAAGCGGCGGTGCCTTCGGTGGCTACGAGAAGAGCGCCTTCAATCAGTTCCTGCATCTCGACCTGATGTCGACTCGCCGATAGACCTCCGCGTCGCGCGTGACGAAACACCGACCAGCACCCGCACGGCCGCTGCGCCCGGCCAGCCGCACTGAACTCGTGGCGGCCGGCTTCAGACCAGTGGCCCGGGTCCCCAGTCTGGCACCACGCGTTACGCGTCGCCACCGTGGTGCCGGAAGACCAGTGCCGTCAGGTCGTCCGCCTGCGGGGCGCCCGCAGAGAAACGGTGCACCGCCGACAGCAAGCGGTCGAGGACGACATCTGGTGTGGATCCGTGGCAGCCCTGCACCGCTTCGAGCACACGGGCGCGCCCGAACTCTTCGTCTGCTGTGTTGCGCGCCTCGGTGACGCCGTCGCTGAAGATGACCACCAGATCGCCGGCGCCGAGCGTGAGCGTCTCGTACTCGTAGCACGCGCCCGGCAGCAGACCCAGCACTGGCCCGCCGGTCTCGAGCCAGCGGAGACGGTCGCGTGCGATGACCAGCGGCGGCTCCTGCCCGGCGTTGCAGTAACTGAAGCGCCCATCCGGTGCCACCACGCCGTAGCACATCGTCGCAAACCGTGCTTCGATCGCCCGCCGCAGAAGGGCCGCGTTGATGCGGTGCATCGTTTCGGCCGGATTCCGGCTGATCGGCGCATGGGCCACGAAATGGCTCTGTACGACAGCGGCGAGGAGCGCGGCCGGTGGCCCCTTGCCAGACACATCTCCCAGCGCGAAGCCGAACGCTTCGTCGCCCACGTCGAGGTAGTCGAAGAAATCGCCCCCGACCGTCCGGCACGGCAACGCCACGGCAGCCAGATCGGAGGTTGGACGGGCATGGCGCGGCTCGGGCAGGAGCGCCCGCTGGATGTCGGCGGCGATCCGCAGATCGCGATCGGTGCGCGCCTTCTCCGCCGACTCGGCATAGAGGCGCGCGCTTTCGATGGCTACCGCCGCCTGTGTGGCAAAGGCCTCGAGCGCTTCGCTCGTCGTGTGCGAGGTCATCGTGCCGCGCTCACGGCCGTCGAGATACAACACGCCGATTACCCGTGCGTCGCCGCCTTCCCCGCCCATGCCGAGCCCTGACGTGCGAAGCGGCACGCACTGGACGTGGCGGATCCCCAAGGCAATCGTGCCCCCGTGAGCGCCCGCCACGTCGGCGTCGAGCAGGTCGGCGACGATCTGGCCGCGGCCGGTCGAGAAGACCTGGCGCGGAATCTTCTGGCTCGTTTCGAAGGTCGTGCCAGGGAGGCTGACTCGCCCACGCGCGCGTGCGACCTTGAACTCGAGCGCGCCGTTCGCGTCGGCGAGCATGACGAAGCCACGGTCGGCTGTCGTCACCTCGATGGCCGAGTCCATCACCAGCGTGAGCACTTCGTCGAGGACGCGCGCCGACCCGAGCGCGCGCAGGCCGTTCAGAATCGCGGCCATCTGACGCAGGTCGCCGACGTCAGAGGCGGGCCGCAAGGCCGAGGCCCCATCGTCGTTCTGCAGGAACACCAGCTCGACGTCGCCGCTGAGACCGAAGCGGATGGTATCGCCGTGCGCCAGCGCCTGCTCGGTCACTTGTGTGCCATTGACGAACGTGCCGTAGCGCGACCCCCGGTCGCGAAGGCGAAACTGTTCGCCCTCTCTGATAATCTCGGCGTGCTCGCGTGAGATGTCGTTTCCGGTCAGGGGAAGGTCGGCGGTCGTGCGGCGGCCGATGATGAACACCGGCCGATCCAGTCGAACCGTTCGGCGACCGTGACCGTCCGAGATCTGCAGGCGGCCGTCGGGCATGGTCGAGATTCTGTCACGACCACGGCCGACGTGCGCGCGAATCGGCGCGTGGTGTCCCGTTGAACCTCGCAACTGACATGGCGACCTCGCGGGCCACGAGGGCTCGGACGTGGATCCCGAATTCGTGATGTACTTCGGCAGCCGTCGCGGCAGCTTCACCGCCCTCACGGTGTTCTTGTGTGTGTTTGCGATGCTCGGCTTCGCCGCACGCGCGGAGTGCCGGCACCTCGGCTGCGGCGCGCGTTTGGCGACGTCGGTTGGCCTGGCGCTCTTCCTTGGTCCGCTTGGCTTCGTGTACGCGTCCTCGCTCAGCGGCTTCTACGAACTTCGAGGGCATCCGACCCACCTCGAGGCTCATTTCCTCTTTCCCTCGCCTCCATCGCGCATCGCGTGGTCGGCGCTCGTCCAGGCCGATGCGCAGCTCGCCTTCAAGAGCCGCTGGCGGCTGAGACTCGTGGCCGGTGCCGGGGAGGAGCTCGTGAGCGCGACGTGGAATCGGCACGACGTCGTGTCGGCCGCCAACGACATCCGCCAACGTCTCCTCGACCGGTCACGCTGACCCTCAATCGCCTCGTACGGCAAGCGTGGTCCGCGCCGAGCACGGGTCACACCCTGCAAGAGGGCGGATGCGGCGCCAGGATCAGCAGAGGCGGCCCATGTTCCGTTGCAGAACGGAAAGGCGCGACCCGAGCGGCAGCGCCTTTCGAGTCCGATCACTCGAGGTCGAAGCGGTCGAGGTTCATCACCTTGGTCCAGGCCCTGACGAAGTCACGCACGAACTTCGGGTGCGCGTCCGCGGTCGCGTAGACCTCGGCCACGGCGCGCAGCTCCCCGTTCGATCCGAACACCAGATCGACGGGTGTGGCCGTCCATTTGAGGGCGCCGGTCGAGCGGTCGCGTCCCTCGTACAAGCCGTCCGTTGTTGCCTTCCTCCACTCCGTCGCCATGTCGAGGAGGTTGACGAAGAAGTCGTTTGTCAGCGTGCCCGGTTTCGCGCTGAAGACGCCGTGCGCGACCCCATTCGTGTTGGCGTTGAGCGCACGCATGCCGCCCACGAGCACCGCCATCTCGGGCACACTCAGCGTGAGCAGGTTCGCCTTCTCCACCAGCATCTCGACCGGTGACCGGCGCTGTCCGGCGCGGAAGTAATTGCGGAAGCCGTCGGCGGTCGGTTCGAGCGCCGCGAAGGAGGCCGCATCGGTCTGCGCCTGGGTGGCATCGGTGCGCCCGGGCGTGAACGGCACCTGGACCGTGTGCCCCGCCTGGCGCGCCGCCTGCTCGATGGCGGCCGCACCGCCGAGCACGATGAGGTCGGCCAGCGACACCCGTTTGCCGCCCGACGCGGTGCGATTGAACTCGGCCTGGATGCCCTCGAGCCGCTGCACGACCCGCGCCGCCTCGGCCGGAGTGTTGACCTCCCAGTCCTTCTGCGGCGCGAGCCGGAGACGCGCGCCGTTGGCGCCGCCACGCATGTCGGTGCCGCGGAACGACGCGGCAGACGCCCACGCCGTGCGGACGAGTTCGGGCACGCTGAGCCCGGAGGCCAAGATCTTCGTCTTCAGCGCCGCCACGTCCTTGGTATCGATCGGCTTGGAGTCGGCGCGCGGCACCGGGTCCTGCCAGATCAGATCTTCGCGGGGCGCTTCGTCACCCAGGTAGCGCGATCGCGGGCCGAGATCGCGATGCGTGAGCTTGAACCACGCCAGCGCGAAGGCCCGCTGGAACTCCTCGGGCTTCTCGAGGAACCGGCGGGAGATCTTCTCGTAGGCGGGATCGAACCGCAGTGCCAGATCGGTCGTCAGCATCATCGGCGCGTGGCGCTTCGACGGATCGTGGGCGTCCGGCACCTTGGCGACCGTCTGGGCGTTGGCGGGCGTCCACTGCGTCGCACCAGCCGGGCTCTTGGTCTGCACCCACTCGTACCCGAAGAGGTTCGTGAAGAACTCGTTGGTCCACTTCGTCGGGTTGAACGTCCAGGCGCCTTCGAGGCCGCTCGTCACCGTATCCCCCGCGTTGCCCTTGCCGCAGCGATTGGTCCAGCCGAAACCCTGCTGCTCGAGGGGAGCTTCCGCGGGCTCCGGCCCCACGCACTTGGCGGGATCGTGGGCGCCGTGCGCTTTCCCAAACGTATGGCCGCCCGCAATCAGCGCAACGGTTTCCTCGTCGTTCATCGCCATGCGGCCGAACGTTTCGCGGATATCGCGTGCGGCAGCCAGCGGATCC
>Ga0194132_10007381_pt1 | contig 16425 bp, 12 predicted proteins | sample TA2KigOf80mmetaG_FD_148612 | JGI IMG/M metagenome (GOLD analysis project Ga0194132, IMG submission 148612) | Freshwater microbial communities from Lake Tanganyika, Tanzania - TA2015054 Kigoma Offshore 80m | ecosystem: Environmental > Aquatic > Freshwater > Lake | place: Tanzania: Lake...
GGCCCGCGGCGGCATGGCCGGCGGCAGGCCGAGGTCGCCCGCGAGCGACGCGCGGCGGCCCTCGCGCAGGAACGAGTGCTCGAACAACTGTGCCGGCAGCGTCAACGACTGCCACGCCACGCCGGCCAATTCGCGCGCGACCTCCAGCCGCGCGCGCGGCATGCCGGGCGCGCTCATGCGGGCAGCCGGCGCCGGAACGCCCAGATGGCGAATCCGAGCGCCGCCAGCTGAACGGCGGTCAGGCTGCCGCAGATCCACGGGTCGAGCCCGGCCCCGTCGACGAGGCGCATGAAATCGTCGATGTCGGCCAGGCGGAACACCGAGTAGTGCGTGACCTGCATGATCAGGTAGGCGGCGAACTCGGCGGTGAGCAGGAACAGCATCACGAACGCGATGCGCACGGGGTTCCGCCCGCAGGCCGACCACGCGAAGGCGATCGCGTAGAACGCGCCCAAGAGCAGCGTCTGATGCAGCGAGCACCACACCAGCGGCCCGACGTCCATCGACTCGCCGATGCGCGCGAGCAGCCAGGGCACGCTCAGGCTCGACGCGAGGATCGGAATGCCCAGCGCCAGCCAGCCGAACGCAAAGCGCTCGAGCAAGAGCCGCGTGCGCGAGACGGGGCGCGCCAACCACAGCTCGAGCGTGCCGCGCTGCGCTTCCCCGGCGATCGCCGGGCATGCGAACAGCACGGCCGCCGCGCTGCCGAGCGTGTTGCAGCCCTTGAAGAAGTGTTGGCCGACCACGTAGGCGGCGATGCCGCCCTCCTCGAGCTGATCGATCATCGAGCGCAGGCTCTCCAGCGGAGCCATCGCGCGCAGCGAGCCCATCTTCCCCTCGAAGTTTGGGAACATCAGGATCGCGCCGGCGAGCATCAGCTCGAGGACCAGGAAGAACCCCAGCGCACGCCAGGCATAGGCCTTGAGTTCGCGACCCATCAGACGCCTTCCACCCCGTAGAGCTCGTGATACAGCTCGGTCAGCGAGAGACGCCCGTGCTGCACGGCGCTGGGTGCCGGCAGATCGGTCGCGCTCAGGCGCGCGAAAGCGGGCCGCGGATCGCTGCCTTCGAGCCGGCAACTGACCCAGGTGTGGCCGTCCTCTCCGGGGGCTTGCCATGTGCGCGCGGCCGACAGGCCGACGCGCGCGAGCGCGTCGGAGATGCGTTGCGCATCGCTCGGGAAGCGCAGGCGCAACAACGAGGCCGCGCGCTGCTCGAGCGAGCGCGCGTCCTCGTCGGCGATGCAGCGGCCCGTCGAGAGGAACAACAGCCGCGTGCACGCCGCATCGACCTCGCCGAGATGGTGGGAGGACAGCAGCAGCGTGCGGCCTGTCGCGCGATCCTCGCGCAGCAAGGCCAGCACCTCGCCGCGCTTGGTCGGATCGAGTCCTTCGGTGGGCTCGTCGAGCAGGCGCACCGGCACGTCGGGCGCGAGGGCGGCCGCCAGCAGCAGCTGTCGCTTCATGCCGTGGCTGTAGCTGCGCACGGCCGCGCGCAGCGGAAGGCCGAGGCGTTCGGCGATCGCGCGCGCCCGTGGGAAGGCGGCGCGCTCGCGGCCGCGCAGCAGCCAGTCCAACTGCGCGTGCGCCGACCATTCGCCGTACAGCGCGATCTCACCGGGCGCGAAGGTCGCGACGCGGCGCACTGCCAGGCCGTCGCCGGCGAGAGGCACGCCCGCGATGCGCGCGCTACCGGCGCTCGGCCGGACCAGACCCACCAGCATGCGCAACAGCGTGCTCTTGCCGCTGCCGTTGGGACCGAGCAAGCCGACCAGCTCACCCGCGCGGATCGTCAGCGATAGCGGGGCCAGCGCGACATGCTCGCCGAAACGGCGCGAAAGCCCGTCGATCGCGATGCCGGCGCTGGGGGTGCTCATGGCAGCAGTCCCGCCTTCCGCAGCGCCGGATAGCACAGGCGGGCCAGGTCGGCGTAGCCCGCGCCGAGCAGGTGGAAGTCCGGATCCCGCGGCAGGGCGGCCGCCCGGCCGGCGAAGAACTTCTGGACCTCCTCGTCGGCGTAGACGCGCTCGGGTTGGAAGTCGTGCGCGGGCCAATCCGCGCCGGCCTGGGAACGGTCGACGCCGTCGGACCAGCCGCGCAACCAGGGCAGCAGTTCGTAGCCGGGCAGACCCAGCCGCTCGCGCAGATCACGCGCCCAGTTCGACAACGCCGCGCCCGGCCACGCTGGATTGCGCGCATCGCCGCACCAGGTGATCAGCGGCTGATTGACGAAGAAGAGCCCGATGCCGCGCTCGGCGCACAGTTGCGCGATGCGCTCGATCGCCCGCGCCGTCGCGGCCTGGTTGTCGGGGCGCGTGTGCGCCCAAGGCACGGCCGGATTGAAGCTGGCGTCCGGCAGCGCGGCCCAGTGTTCGTTCGCCAGTCGCACCGCGCAGCCGTAGAGGTGGCTGTGCCACAGCGCGCGGCGCAGACCTGTCGGCAGCGGCAGGTGATCGGCGCGCAACGCGCGCAGCTCTGGATCGAAGAAGAAGCCCTCGCGCTCGATGTCGTTGGTATTGAAGTACAGCACGACGACATCGGGAGCGAGCGCGAGGCCGTCGTCGACCAGGGCCTGCAGCTGTTGGCCGGACCAATAGCCGGGCACTCCCAGGTTGATCGGTCTCCAGTGGGTGTCGGAGCCTCGCGCGCGCTCGGCTTCGTTCGCCGCGCGCGCCAGGTGCGCGACCAGCGTCTGGTCCTCGTCACACCACAGCCCGAAGCAGAAGGAGTCACCCAACGCGAGCAGGCGCTTCTCGCCGGGCGGTTTCTCGCGCGGGAAGTCCTCGCCGCGCGCGCGCCAGCGATTGGCGCGAAAGCGCCAGCCATCGACCACGACCTCGGCACCCGGCCGCATCGCGTAACGGCGCAGCGGGTCCTCGAGCTCCTCGTACATGCCGCCCTTCAGCAGCTCGACCCAACGCCGGTTGGTGCGATTGACGCTGTCGGCGAAGGCGCGCTCGCGATCGCCGCTCAGGCGCAACGCGAGTTCGGCGGCGCCGAGCAGGATCGCGAGCGACAGGCAGCTCAGCAGGAACCGGCGACGCCAGCGGCCCGCGGGTGCGGACTTCGGCGTTGGATCGGGACTCATCGGGAGCGACAATAGGGCAAGCGCGTCCGCGCTGGCAAGCACGCGCGAACGATGAAGCACAGGCCGGAGACGGGTGCGGCGCCGTTGGTGATCGAGGCGCTGTTGAAACAGGACGCGCTCGGCCGGGTCGAGCGCGTGCGCTGTCCGCATGCTCGCTGGTCGCTGCGCAGCGCCGGCTCCGGCGCGCTCGGCGTCGCGGCGCGCGTGTTGCTGCGCCGTGAACGGCGCGCGTTGTCGGCGCTGCAGGGACTTTCCGGTGTGCCGCAGGTCAGCGCAGGGTGCGCGTGTCCGGACGCACTTGCTGCGCACAGCGCGCGACTGTTGCGCACCTGGATCGACGGCGTGCCGCTGCCGGCGGCCGAAGCGCTGCCCGCCGATTGGTTCGACCAGCTCGAACTGCTGGTGCGCGCGCTGCACGCGCGCGGCGTCTGTCACAACGACCTGCACAAGGAGCCCAACCTGATCGCGGGCGCCGACGGCTGGCCGTGGATCGTCGATTTCCAACTCGCAAGCCTGCACCGCGGTACGGGGCGCGTGTTCCGCGCGCGCTGCGCGGACGATCTGCGGCACGTCGAGAAGCACCGCCGGCGCTACAAGTTGGCCGGCCGGTCCAAGGACGTGTTGACCCCGGCCGAGCGCGCGCTCCCGCCGCGCTCGACGCTGGCATGGGCCTGGCGTCGCGGGGGCAAGCCGATCTATCAGGCGTTGACGCGCGGCCTGCTCGATTGGCGCGACGGCGAGGGACGCGGCGTGGGGGAGCTGCGCCGCCCCGAGAGCGGCCCCTGGCCGCTCACGCTTCCGCCGCGCGGTCCGCGCCCCGCCACGGGTGGCTGAGGAAGTTGCCGAGCAACTCGAGGCCGGCAGCGCTGAGGAACGACTCGGGATGGAATTGCACACCTTCCAGTGCCAGCGTGCGGTGACGCAGCCCCATCAGCTCGCCATCGGGCGCATGCGCACTGGCTTCGAGCTCGGCGGGCAGGTCCTGCGCGGCAACGACGAGCGAGTGGTAGCGCATCGCCTGCAGCGGCCGCGGCAGGCGGGCGAACACGCCGCGCCCGTCGTGCTCGAGCGCCGAGCAGCGGCCGTGCAGCAATGCGCGCGCGCGCACGATCGAGGCGCCGTGGGCGCAGCCGATCTGCTGGTGACCGAGGCAGACCCCGAGCACCGCCACTCCCGCGGGCGGCGCGCGCAGCCAGCGCAACGCGTCGGCCGCCGCGGCCGGATGGCCGGGCCCTGGGCCGAGGATCACGTGCGTCGCGCACAGCGCGTGCAGTTGCCGCAGCTCCAGCGCAGCCAACGGCAGCACCTCGGGGGCAGCGCCGGCCTGAGCGCACAGCTGGGCCAGGTTGTGCGTGAACGAGTCGCGCTGGTCGAGCAGCACGACGCGCGGCGGCGACTCCCGCGCGCTCGCCGTGTCCATCGCTACAGGATGTCCTCGCGGTAGACCCAGCGGCGCTTGTGCGACAGATCTCGATGCCACGCGGTCAGGCGCCACAGATCCTGCGCGCCGACGGCGGTCAGGTAGCGCCTGGGTGCGCCGCCTTCGTCGATCTCGAGCGCGCCGCTGAGCAAGCCGACCAGGCGCAGGCCCTCGTCTTCCTGACCGTTGGGTCCGCGCAAGTAGACGCCCGCGCCGATCTGGTCCTCGCTGTCGACGAAGCCCTCGCCAGCCGTGAGCAGCAGGCCCTCGACGTCGGGATGCGCGCGGACCTTGCCTTCGCAGGTCCACACATCGGAGCCGCGCCGTCCGCGAATCAGCACCTCGGTACCGGGTTCGAGCTTGCCGAAGTCCAGCACGACCGAGGGCACGCGGATCTCGGTGCTGGCGAGGTACACGCCGCCGCCGAGTGACTCGACCAAGGCCGCCTCGATGCTCGGGCCGTCCCCGTACCAGGCAGTCACGTCGACCTCACCCGATTGGGCACTGCGGCCGAGGAACACGACGCCGTACTCCGTCCCGACGCCCAGTTCTCGAACTTGTGGGCCCTGCACCACGATGGTGGGGTCGACGACCTTGTATGTCCGCTGCAGCGGCCGCAGGGCCGGCGTGTTGCAGCCGGCGCCGCACGCCAACAACACGCCTAGAAGGAACGAGCGCCACGCCGGCTCGCCCAGTAGGGAAGTCCACGGCGATCGGCACTTGGGCCGACCGCCGAAGGTATGGGGATCGCGCGTGATCATCGGGTGGGAGGTGTCGGCACGGAGCCGGAGTGTCGCAGCAGCCTACTCTCCGGAAGCCCCGTCGTCCTTGTCGTTCGCTCCGGCCGCCGCGCCCTTGGCCTTTCTCGCCAGCCAGCGCTCCTTGGCCTTCTTGTACTTCTCGAGGGTCTTCGCGTAGGCGGCGTTCTCGGGATCGAGGGCCGCGGCGAGTCCGATTTGAGCCTCGGCCTCGTCCACTTCGGCTTGCGTCAGGTCTGAATCGAGGCGCGTTTTCGTCGATGCGCCGGAGACGGTCATCTGGATCGGCCCCGTGTTCACGAAGAAAGAAGCCTTCGAAACGGCCTCGGCCAGCGCGAATCGGTAGCTGGCCGACAGCGGATCGATCGCGATCGCGCGCTTGTAGTCGGTGATGGCCGCATCCCGGTCACCGCGCCGCAGCGCGAGTTCGGCGCGGCCGGCAAAGGCATCCGGATGCTGGACGCCGCCCTCGATCGCGGCGTCGAGGTCCTTGCGCGCCTGATCCTCCTCGCCATCGAAGAAATCGACGTAGCGCTTGGCGCGCTGGAAGCGAGCCTCGGGACCATCCACCGGGATGCTGGCGACGAAGGCCTTCCACTCGCGGTCCAGCGCATCGATGTCCTTCAATTTCAGCTTGGACAGCAGCAGCTCGCGCACGATTTCGGGCTTGACCACCGCGTTGTCGCCGAGCATCTCGCTGTCCACGTTGGTGCGCGTGTAGAGCTCCTTGAAGAACGAGGTGAAGGCCTTGCGCGTGGCGTCCTTGCTGTGGAGGAAATACACGAAGGACCAGGCATGCGCGTAAGCGAAGGCCGTGAACTGGTTGCGCTGGATCAACAGCAGGTCGGCGAGCTTGATGTCGTTGCCGTCCTTGATCGCCTGCTGCACGGTCAGCGTCCGGCTCAGCTGGAGCTTGCCCGGCTGGATCGTGATCTTCTTCGACTTCGGATCGACCGTGACATCTGCCGAGCCGAAGTAGTCGGCGACCCCCTCGTTGACCCAGATCGAGTAGTACGAGGGCACGAACTGCGGATCGATCAGGAACGTGAGCAGGTGCGTGCACTCGTGCAGCGCGACCCACGTCGACATCCCCGGGTCCGAGTAGTGGTGGAAGAAGTTCAGGGTCTTGTCGGGCGGCGAGAAGTAGCCGGCGACCCCGCCACCCACGTTGGCCTCGTTGATCTCCCGAAACTCGTCCCAGCTCTTGTAGATGTTGACCTGCATCTTGGTCGAGCGCAGCGTCGGGGTCGGCTTGATGCCGATGCGCGCGTCCATCAACCCGTAGTAGGTTTCGAGCAGGTTGGCGTAGTAGTCGAGCAATTCGGGCGACGTATTCGTGCGGAACTTGAAGTGCGCGGTCTCCTTGGTCCAGCCCTTGAAGAAGTCGTTGTGCAGCGCGCGTTCCTCGGTGCGCTTCGCCAGTTCCTTGGCGCGCTTGTCGAACTCGACCTGCATCTGGCCCTTCGACATCCACTTGCCGTTGAAGCGCACGAAGCCCGCTTCGAGTTTCTTCTTCTCGTCATCGTTCTTCGGGACGTAATCGCTGACGTCCTCGATGACCTCGGCGGAGGCCACCAGTTCCTTGGGACTGTGGACGACGCCGTGCTCGAACGTGATCTCGTAGCCGTCGGGAGTCTCGCGGATCTTGCGGGCCTCGACGACGCGACCATCCCTGGTCACCAGTCGGTCCGCGTTGGCGGGCGCGGCGATCAGCGCGGCGAGCGCGAGCGGGAGCAGCCTGAACGTCTGCTTGGCGATGGGGATCATCCGATGTAGGCCTTCCAGGACTTCTCCATGGCTTCGAAGTCGACGCCCTCGAAGGCCGCCTCGACCGCCTTCTTCTGCTTGCCGGTTTCGCCGAGGACGTCGAGATACGTGTCGAGAATCTTCTCCCACGCGGGGTTCCAGCCCTTGGCCTTGCCCTTGCCCGTGCGCAGGAACCAGATCAGGGCCCAGCCCTGTGCATAGTGTTCGAAGCCGCTGGTGCCGTACTTGCTCGTGTTGTAGTACTGCGCCTGGCTGTAGCGCACCAGCTCCTTCAGCGGCACCAAACGACCTTCGCTGAGCATCGGCTTGATCGTGTTGCGGCGCATCTGCGCTTCCTTCATCACGAACTTCCCGCCGCGGTAATCGAAGCCCGAGTAGAAATCGCCGGTGCCTTCGTTGTACCAGGAGTGCGGCGAGATATTGCCGTAGAAGTAGAAGATGAACTGGTGGAAGGCTTCGTGATTGAGCACCAGCCAGGTGAGGTCGCGCCCGCGGCCCTGCCGATCATCGAAGAACACGAGTTCCTGGTGCACCCAATTCCAATAACCGCCGGTGCCGCCCGGGCCTCCGTAGCTCGAGTAGTCATCTCTCGTTGCGCAAACGCGCACGACGCTGGTGCGCGCCACCTCCGCTGGATCCGCGTTCGGGTCGATGCCGGGAAGCACTACCTCGGGCAGGCGATCCTCGTCCTCGTCTTCTGAATCGCCCGCCGGCTTGTCAGCGCCGGGGTCGCCCGAACTCGTGGTCAGCTTGCGCTTGGCTCGGACCGCACGGGATTTCTCCTGGGGGTAGTCCTTCTCGTAGACCTTGCGGATGGCCTCCATCCGTTCCATCAGTTCGGCGATGAACGGCACGTCGTCGACGTTCGTCAGGTAGAAGTAGTTGGGGGATTCCAACAGCTTCCAACCCGGTTGGCCGGCAACCTTCATCTGGAGTTCGGCACGCCGCTTGTCCTTCAGCATCGAGGGCGGGCCCGTCTCGTTGAGCCGGTTCGGCTTCCGATTGGTCTTCGTGGGGAGCGCTTCGATGGGCACGCGCTTGAAGGTCTCGGCGATACGCCGGAAGTTCGTCTCCCACTCCTTCCAGTCCTTGGTTCGGCCAGGGCCCGCAAACAGGTAGGCGACATCGAGGTGGGGCTCTAGGTGGTACACCAGCGCGTAGGCCTTGACCGGGACCTTCTCCGCGTTGCTGGACGAGCCGTACTGGTTGGCGACCTGCCCGGCGTAGATGAACTCGGTGCAAGTGAGCCCGTCGATCTTCACCTCCTTCTGCGTGTCCTGGTGCCATGCAGAGGTGTTCTCGACCTCCCGCTTGAGCATCTCCTTCGCCCACTGTTCGAAGTCCTCGAAGTTCATCTCGAACGTGATCGTCACCGGCTTGTCCGGATCCTCGTTCTTGCCGTCCTCTGCTTCGTCTTCCTTTTCCTCCTCTTCTTCCTGCTTGGCGCGTTCGCGGCGGTCGAACTTCAGGATCCAGGCGTGCATCCCCATGTAGACGCCGTCGCCGCCCATCTGGAGTACGGCATCACCGGGAGGGTCGTATTTCCCGATCAGATTCTGGTTGTTCGGTTGCGGCGGGATGAACTTCCAGTCCTTGGGGCTCTTGACCTTGAATCCCAACGACAATTTGTCCTCGAAGAACGTGGCCCCCGGCTTGGGCATCTGCGCGGTGAGCGCAGTCGCGAGTCCGCAGAAGCACACGAGCAGTGCCAGCAGTCTGCGGGCCAGCGCGGTGCGCAGGCTCGGGCGGTCGGCGGCGGTCGAACCTCGGTCGGCGAGAGTGAGCAGCGGCGGAGCATTCATCGAGGATTCCTGGTGCCGGGCGGATTGCCGCGGCGCATTCGAGCGGTGGCCCCGGAGCGGCGGGTTTCGGCCTCCGAGTCAGGATTCATTACAGGGGCCCGATCTGCGACCCGCAAGGGCCTGCGATGGACGCGGGCGCAATGTCAAGACTCGGTATGCCGCCAACCCGAGCCGAGCATCCCGCGTAGGTCCGTAACACGGTTGTCACGATCACGCGTCCCGACCCGACCCATTGCGGCCTCGCGCCGCTAGGATCCCCGCCATGACCTCGAAGAACCTCTTGCTCGTCGCGTGTGCTGTGCTGTGCCTGGGAGGCCTGGGCTGGCTGCTCTTCGACGCCACCTCGGGGACGAAGTCGGCGCGCGAACTCGAGCGTGCGGCGGGACAGGGTGCCGCCGAGCGCGAAACCGCCGACGCACTCCTGAGTGAAGGCAAGTCCTCGCTCGATGACGCCTCGCCCCAGGGCGCGGCGCGCGCCGAGCAGGCCGCACCCGAGGTCGGCGCGGCGGCGACACCCAGCGCCACGGAACGCACGGGAACGCGACTGGTCGGCCGCATCGTCGACGAGCAGGGACGGCCGCTCGCGGGCGCCGGCGTGCGCGTGACGTCCACGGCGGGGCCTGAATTCTTCGCGCGGCCGTCGCGCGACGGCGGCGGCACCCCGCGGCAGGTCTACAGCGATGCGGCCGGGCGTTTCGAGTGGACCGGCGGAAAGCCCGGCACGAACTTCGTTCGGGTGCGCGCGGAGGGATTCGCACCCGTCGAGAAGCAGGTCGAGGTCCCCATCGATGCCAAGCACGATGTCGGTGATGTGCGCCTGGCGCTCGGTGCGATCCTGGCCGGGCGCGTGGTCGACGACGTCGGTCGCGGGGTCCCCGGCGCAGATTTGCATCTAGTCGACGCGGACTTCGAGTTCGGTCCGTTCGGGTTCGGGAATCGCGAGCCGCTTGCCAAGGCCGATGGCGACGGCAATTTCCGCATCGCGCACCTGGCCTGCGGTCCGTGGAAGATCCGCGTCGGCAGCGAGGACCATCCCGACAAGACCTTCGAGGGCAACGCCGATCGCCCCGGTCAAGAGTACGCGAATCTGCGCTTGGAACTCGCTCCCGGCACGACCATCGAGGGCGTCGCGCTCGGTGTGCCCGCCGCTCATTCCGGCAAGGTCAAGGTTCGCGCGCAATCGATCGACGATCGCGGCGGTTTCGGCTTCGGGATCGGTCGTCGCATGCGCGAGGCCGAGGTCGGGCCCGATGGGCGCTTCCGCTTGCGCGGGCTGGCCGCCGACCAGCGCTGGCAGGTGCAGTTGCGCTCCGCCACGGGCACGGACACGAACGACTGGTTCCGGCAGCGCACGCGCTCGGCCTGGATTCGCGCCAACAGCGGCGACCGCGGCGTGCAACTGCGCTGGCAGCAGGACAGCGGCGTCACGCTGCAGGTCGTCGATGCGAAGACGCGCGCCCCGCTCGAGGAGTTCGAGCTCGAGGGCGGCCAGGGTTGGCGCGTCGAGTCGGTGCGCGATGCCGAGGGCAGGCCGCAGAAGAAGTTCCCAGGCGGTCGCGCGCGCATCGGCGACATGTACCCTTCGACCGAGAACGGCGACGCCCAGGTCACGGTCAAGGCGCCCGGCTACGCCGATTTCAAGCGCGAGGGAATCGCGCTGCTGGCGGAGGCGGACGTCGATCTGGGCGTGATCGCGCTCGAGCCCAAGCCCACCGTCGTCGTGACCGTGCTCGATGCGTCGAGCAACGAGCCGATCGCCGACGCGCGCGTCTCGTTGCGCCCGCAGCGCAAGCAGCCCGATGGCGAGCACAGGATGACGATCTCGGTCGCCGGAGGCGGTGACGACATGGAGTTCGACGACGGCAGCGATACGCGCCGCGCGAAGACGGATGCAGAGGGGCGCGCGACGCTGACGAGCTTCCCGGGTCAGACCTGCACGCTGCGCGTCGAGGCTCCCGAGCGCGCGCCGTCGGAGGTGCGCGACCTCGCGTTGCCAGAAGAAGGAGCCTGCGAGCAGCGCGTGCTGCTCTCGGCCGGTGGTTCGGTCGCGATCCAGGTGCGCGATGCGCAGGGCCGGCCGATCAGCGGCCTGCGCATCGATCATCGCCGCGTCGGAGCAAGCGGGCCGCAGATGCCGAACTTCGGGCCGGGCCGTGGCGGCCTGGTCACCAACGCGCAGGGACAGGCGATCGCGCGCAACCTCGAAGTCGGAAAACACCGCTTCCGCGTCTCCGAACCGGATGGCGGGATGCGCTTTGGCGGCGGCGCGTACATGATGGCCGGCATTGGCGGCGGAGAGGGCGGCGACGAGAGCTGGAGCGAGGTCGAGGTTCTCGAGGGCCAGCAAGCCGTGCTCGAGCTCGAGTCGGTGACGCGCGCTTCGCTGACCGGAATCGTGCGCGAAGCCGGGGTGCCGCTGGCCGGCGCGTCGTTGTCGCTCAAGGAGGACCGCGGTGATGATGCCGGTGGCATGGCGGACCTGAACCGCATGCGCATCAACGCGATCGGAATGGGAGCGGGCGGAGACGCGCGCAGCAGCGGACAGGGTGAGTACTCGCTCGAGGGCCGCAAGCCGGGCAAGTACAAGCTGACGGTCGAGCACGCGCTGCGCGCGATGCCGTCCAGTTTCCCGATCGAGCTGCGCGAGGGCGCGAATCGATTCGACGTCGACCTGCTGTTGACGACCATCTCGGGACGCGTGACCAACGACAAGGGCGAGCCGATCGCCGGCGTGCGCGTGAAGGCCGAGGAACACCAGCCGCAGTCCCAGCGCCCGCGCATGATGTTCGCGTTCGCGCTCGACGACGGAGATGGGGAGACCGTGACCATCGGAGACGGCAGCGCACCGACGTCCAGCACGACCGCCGCCGACGGCAGCTACTCGCTGCGCGGCGTCGAGGCCGGCGTGCCCCTGATCGTGAAGGCCGAGACCAAGGATTGGCAGCCGGCCAGCTCGGAACCGGTCGAGGTGGCACCCGGAGAGAATCGGGAAGGCGTGCACCTGACGCTGGAGCGCGGCGGCAAGCTCGAGGTCGAGGCGCTCGATTCAACCGGCAAGCCGATGCGCATGGCCTTCGTCACCGCCAGTCCGCAGGGCGGGGGCGAACCGAAGACCGGCGTGCTGGGGCCGGGCGGGCTGTGCACGCTTTCCGGACTGAAGCCGGGCAGCTACACGGTCAACGTGCGCGCGATGGGGCCTCCCGGCGGCGGTGCGTCCAACCCCGAACCCCAGACGGCAGCGGTGCTATCGAGCGAGACGCAGAAGCTGACCTTCCGCTTCGAATGATCCGCGCGGTGCCCGGCGCCGCGTGAATTCGAAAGGTTGGGGGCCTTGCTGCGCAGCGGCGCTGGCGCCTTCCGCGCGCCGTTTCCTATGCTCGTCGCCCCATGAACGTCACCGGCCGCGCCTTCGTCCTCGCTGTCGGTGTCTGCGCGCCCCGAATCGCCGCGCCGCCGCTCGCTGCTCAGGCGCCGCAGGCTCCGGCGGTCCCGGCCCCAGCCGCGCAGGCTCTGCCGGCACTGGAACTTTCGCTCGACGATGCGCTGCGCCGCGCCTTGGAGTGCAACCTCGACCTCGCCATCGACGCTGCCAACGTGGAGGCACAGCGCGCCCGCGCCCTGGGTAGCTGGGGTGCCTTCGACCCGACCTACTCGCTGCGTGCGGCGGTGCAGGATCGCGAGCAGGAGGCGCCTTCTTCGCTGACCGGCGCCACCGTGCTGGAGGAGGACACGCAGTCGTTCGAGGGCAGCCTCGGTCTGCCGCTGACGAGCGGCGGTCGATTCGACCTCACGTTCACCACGGACAACCAGAAGACCAACAGCCAATTCTCGCTCGCCGAGGTCTCGACGACCGACACGGTGCGCCTGGCCTACACTCAGCCGCTGCTGCGCGGCGCGTGGCGCGGCTATGCGACCAGCCAGCAGCGGCTGGCGGAACTCGAACTGCTGCAGGCGCGCGAGCGGCGCGAGAAGTTGCGCGCGGATGTCGAGCTGTCCGTGCGACAGGCCTATTGGGATCTCGTCGGCGCGCGCGAGCAGGAGAGCGTGCGCCGGCTGGCCGTCGACCTGGCGCAGGAGCAGGTCCAGCAGAACCAGCGCCGGCTCGAGGTCGGCGTCGGCACCGAGGTCGATGTGTTGCAGGCGCGCACGACCTTGGCGCAGCGCGAGGAACAGCTGCTCTCGTTGCAGACGACGGTCGCCAATGCGGAAGACGCGCTGCGCGCGCTCGTGCTCGGGCGAGCGCACGCCGAACCGTGGGAGCAGACGCTCTCGGTTTGGAAGCAGCCGCTCGTGCCGACCACTTCACTCTTCGATCCGGCCGCGCTGGAGATCCCGGCCGCGGGGCCCGTGCTGGCGGCCGCGCTCAGCGGGCGTTCGGAACTCGCCGAACAGCGCCTGCGCATCGAGGCGGCCGAGGTGAACCTCGCGCGCACGGTCTCGGAACTTCGTCCGAGCCTGGACGCCGGTCTCTCGGCCAGTGCGTTCGGTTTCGACGGCGATCCGGGCGAGGCCTTCGAGAAGACGATCGGCTTCGACTTCCCCACGCTGGAGGCCTCGCTGACCCTGTCCGGCCCGCTGCGCAATCGAACCGCGCTGGGCAACCAGCGCGCCAGCCGCGCGGAGCTGCGCGCGGCGCTGCTGGCCTACGACAAGGCCGAACTCACGGTCTTGACCGAGGTTCGCAGCGCGGTGCGCGAGCTCGCGCACCAGGCCGAGGCGGTCGCGGCCGCCGAGAAGAGCGTCGCGCTGGCGCAGCGGCAGCTCGAGGCCGAGCAGGCGCGCTACGCGCAGGGACTGTCGACCACGTTCCAGTTGCTCGAGTTCCAGCAGCAACTGGCGACCGCGATGGGTTCGCGCACGGTGGCGCTGACGGCCCTGTCCCGCGCCCAGGCGCAGTTGCTGCGCGCGCGGGGCGCGTAGCTCGCGGCCGAGTCGTCGACTAGGATGCGCGGCTGCACGCGATGGCGCGTGCTCCCTTTCCTCGCCGCCGGGACTTCCCGCCACGCATGCGCATCGCCTCTTCGCTGTTGATCTGCGCCGCCGCCGCAGGCCTGCTGGCCTGGGCCTTCTGGCCGGAACGGGATCCGGCTGCCGCGACGGCGGGCCCGGCTCAGGTCGGCGCCGACGGCCGCGCGGTGCGGGTGACCGCCTACGAGGCGACCGACCCGGACCGCGCGCGGCTGCGCGCCGATCCGCGCATCGACGAGCTGATCTACAGCGGCGCGCGCACCGGTTGGTACGACCGCGACGTGTCGGACACGCTGCCGATCCTGATCGAGAAGCTCGAGCGCGGCATGGTCGAGCCGCTGCAGCGCGCGAAGGAGGAACTCGCGGCAGGCGGAGACCCCGCGCTGCTCGAAGTCGAGCGCGTGCTGCGCCGCAACTTCTCCGACCGCATGGCCACGGGCGCCTTCCAGAACGCGCTCGACGTGGTCTGCATGTCCGACGGCCTGCTTGCGCACGACCTGCTGGTGTTGTGCCTGGACCATGCGCGCGCGGCCGTGCGCACCGCCGCCGCGGATGCCCTCGGACGGCGGCACGGCCGTCCGGAGGACTACGATCGCCTCTTGCTGCAGTTGGAAGGCGAACGGCCCGAAGTGCGGTTGCCGTTGATGCGCGCCTTGGTGCGCGCCGATCCCGCCCGTGCCTCGCGCCAGTACCTCGAGTGGGCCTGCGAGCGCCAGCGCGGCGAGTTGTGGGAGGACATGGCTCCGGTGTTGATGGCCATCAAGGATCCGGAATCGTGCGCGCGCGCGCGCGAGTGTTGGCGCGAGGCGCTGCTGGGCATGCGCGCCGCGCTGGCCGTGCCGGCCGCGCGGGGGGGCGACCAGGAAGCCGAGGCCTATCTGAATGCCGAGTTGCGCGCGCCGGAGGCGCCGCGGCGCGGGCCGGCCTTGCTCGCGCAAATCGCGCTCGAACGCTGGGACCAGGTCGGCGAATTCCTGATGAACGAGGCCGATCCGAGCTTGCGCAAGGTGGCGCTGAACGGGCTCGCGGGCGCCGCCGGCGATCCGCGCGCGCTGGCGTGGATCGACCAGGTCGGACGCGAACCGGCAGTGGTCAGCGCGACCGGCGACTTGTCCGAGGTGGCGCTGGGTCTGTTGCTGCGCTTGGGCGATCGCGCGGCGGAGGATCGCGTGCTGCTCGACCTGGATGCCGAGGGGCCGCCGCGCGAGCGGGCGCTGCGGCTGTTGATGCCACTTCTGCCCGAGCGAGCGGATCTCACCGAGCGCACCTGGCAGGCGCTGCTGCGGCGCGCCGAACTGGAGCGCGCATTGCCGCCCGATCAGAAGCTGGTGCTGTACCAGTCGATCGGGCTGGTGCCGCGCGCGCAGGCGGCGCGCTACCTGCGCGAACTCGCGCTCGAGCTTCCCGAATCCGCACAGCTCAAGAGCAAGCGCGCGCACGAGTGGTTGATGATCCAGGCCTCGAACACGGGCGTCGAAGGTCGCACGTGGCTGGCCGAGCAGCTGGCGGGCGAGCGCGATCCGCTGCGGCGCATCGACCTATTGTGGGCGGTCAGCGCGCAGCGCTGCGCGGATGTCGGCCCCTGCATCGGGCGCGACGCGCTGCTCGCCGTGCTCGAGGATTCCGCCACCGCGCCGCTGGAGCGGCTCTACGTCGCCAGTCGGCTGGTCCAGCTCGGCCCCTCTCAGCAGATCGCCCCGCGCTTGAAGCGCGCCGCGCTGAGCGTCAGCGATCCGGAGGCGCGCATGGCCTTCGAGACCCTGCTCTGGACCTGGTACTGAACCGCAGCGACTAGTCGAGCGCGCGCCAGCCCGGCTCGCCGATCGCCGGCGGGTTTCCCAGGCCGCTGGCCTGTCCGCGTTCGTTGGGATTGAAGAGCACGCGGCCGTCGAGCTCGCCGCCCGTTCCGCGCCACAGCGCGAAGCAGGCGAGCCCCGTGGAACCGTGCTCCCACGGCCAGGCGCGCAGTCCGTGGAGCTCGCCCATGCGCACGCGTTCGAACAGATAGCCGTGGCAGCGCAGGCGGTCCGCGTCCAGCCACTCGCCGTCGGTCAACGAGCGCGCCAGGATGCGATCGCGCGCAACCAGCTCCTTCAACGTGCCCCCTTCGGCGGGTGTCCGCAAGAGCTCCGCCGCGCGCCGCAGCACGCGCTCGGCGTCCGCCGCATTCTCGCGCAGACCCAACGCGCGCAGGCGCGGCAGGGAAACCATCGCGACGATCAGCGCGACCAGCGCGATCGACACGACCGCGAAGTGGCTTGCGCCGCGGCGCGAGCGGGGAACGCGGCAGTCCGGCGAGCGGGAGTTCATCGGGCGCGCTCGATTGTGCGACTGCGACTGCTAGGCTGCAACGATCGTGAAGCGCTCGCTCGACCCGTTGGCTCGCTGGAACGATCCGGAGCTGCGCGCGGCGCTGACGGAGGCGCGCGAATCGGCGCTGGCCCTGGGGGTCGAGCCTTGGCTCGTCGGCGAGAGCGCGCTGGCGGCACGCCTGGGGCTGCCGACCGCACGCGCGGAGGTCTGGTTGCGCGCGCAGTCGGAAGAGCAGGCGCGCGCGGCCGACGCGGCGGTGCGCGAGCGGCTGCGCCGTCGGCCCGGGCGCCCGCTGTGGTTGCGCGAAGCC
>Ga0194132_10007382_pt1 | contig 16423 bp, 15 predicted proteins | sample TA2KigOf80mmetaG_FD_148612 | JGI IMG/M metagenome (GOLD analysis project Ga0194132, IMG submission 148612) | Freshwater microbial communities from Lake Tanganyika, Tanzania - TA2015054 Kigoma Offshore 80m | ecosystem: Environmental > Aquatic > Freshwater > Lake | place: Tanzania: Lake...
CGCGCGCACCGGCACGCGCTCGCGCGGCTCGCCGCCGCGGCGCGCGCCGCGGGTCCGAGGTTCGGCGGGTGATCGCGCCGAGCCGTCCGGTCGAGCCGGACGGCGACGGAGAGAGATGTGCGCCCGTCGGCCTCCTCCTCTCGCGGGCCGCGACCGCGCGGCGGGGTGGACGCGCGCGTGCGGCGCTTTGCCCCGTCGTCCGAAAGCCATCCGCAGCTTAGATCGGCATCGTGACGTTGGCGACCGCGGCCGCCATCGCGGGATGCTGCGGGCCCGCCGGGAATCCAGGATCGATGGAGGTACATCGTGCGCGAGCAATGGGGATCGCGGACCGGGTTCATCCTCGCCACGATCGGGGCCGCCGTGGGTCTCGGGAACATCTGGCGCTTCGCCTATGTCGCGGGCGAGAACGGTGGCGGGGCGTTCCTGGTCGTCTATCTCGCGTGCGTGCTCCTCGTCGGGTTGCCCCTGGTCATCGCCGAGATCGCGCTGGGGCGGCACGGACGGGGTGATGCCGTCGCCGCATTCGAAGCGGATGCGACCCGTGGCGCATGGCGCCGGGCGCGCTGGATCGCGGTGGTCGGGGCGGTCTTGATCCTGAGCTACTACGCGGTGATCGCCGGCTGGGCGCTCAGGTATTTCGTCGGCGCGGCGGCGGGCGGGCTCTGGTCGGCAGCGCCGGGCGGATTCGGCGGCTATTACCAGGCGTTCATCGGCGATGCGGCGGAGCCGGTCCTGTGGCAGGCGATCATGCTGGCGGCGCCGGCGGCCGTCGTCGCCCTGGGCGTCAAGGGCGGGATCGAGCGGATCAATCTCTGGCTGATGCCCATCCTCGCCGTGATCGTCGTCCTGCTCGCTGCCTTCGCCCTCACCTTGCCCGGCGCGGAGAAGGGTGTGCGGTTCCTGTTCGCGCCCGACTGATCCGCCCTGACGCGCCCTTCCGTCTATCTCAATGCGCTCGGCCAGGCCTTCTTCTCGCTCGGCGTGGGGATGGCCGTGTTCGTCACGTATGGCAGCTATCTCGGCCGGACGACGCGCATCCCGGGCGCCGCGGCGACCGTCGCCGTCGGCGATACGGCCTTCGCGATGGTGGCCGGCCTCGCCATCTTCCCCGCGGTCTTCGCGCTCGGCGGCGACCCCGCCGCGGGCCCGCGCCTCGCCTTCATCGCGTTCCCGCAGGTTCTCGCGCAGATGCCCGGCGGCACCTGGATCGGCGTCGTCTTCTTCCTCCTGCTGTCGGCCGCCGCGCTCACCTCGATGATCTCGCTGCTCGAGGTGCCCGTCGCGGTCGTCACGGCGCGCGCGAAGATGTCGCGACCGCGCGCCGCCCTGGCCGTCACGGCCGCGATCTTCGTGCTCGGCGTGCCCTCGGCGCTGAGCTATGGCGTGCTCGAATCGTCGACCGTCGCGGGACGGCCCGTGCTCGATGCGATCGATCACGCGATCTCGAACTTCGTGCTGCCGGTGTGCGGCCTCGCGATCGCGCTGTTCATCGGCTGGCGTCTCGCGCCTGCGGTCGCCCTGGAGGCCGCCGACCTCGCCCGCGCGCGCGCCGGGACGATCTGGCTGTGCCTGATTCGGGTCGGCGTGCCCGCGACGATCGTCATCATCCTGTCGCGATCGCTCGGCCTCCTGTGATGGCCGCGACCGAGAAAGGGGCGCCCGTCCTTCACTGTCATCGTCCGCGAATGCGGTCGACCCGGCCACGACGGGTGCCCGGCCACGACGGCGGACCGCGTCGGGGCGCAACCGCGTCGGGCGGTCCGGTCAAGCCGGGCGGCGCCGGGGACCGTGGTGCGGCGATGGACAGGCGGGCCGCCCTGGCCTAGATGCTGCCCATGGACCGGGTGGGCGCGATCGAGATGCCGTCGGGCAAGGGGTCGGGGGACGAGAACTTCCCCGTCGGCTCGTGGCTGCTGCCGGCCGGGCTCCGCCCGCACGTCGCGGTCTTCTACGCCTTTGCCCGCGCCGCCGACGACATCGCCGACAACGGTGTCCTCGCGCCCGAGGAGAAGGTACGCCGGCTCGATGCGTTCGAGGCCGCGCTCACCGGGCGCATCGGCGATGACCCGGCGCTCGCCAAGGCGCTCCGCATGCACAAGAGCCTCGCCGAGACCGGGACGACGCCGCGCCATTGCATCGATCTCCTCGCCGCGTTCAAGCAGGACGCCGTCAAGTTCCGCTACGCCTCGTGGGACGAGCTGATGGGCTATTGCGTCCTGTCGGCCTCGCCGGTCGGGCGCTATCTCCTCGACATCCACGGCGAGCACCGCACGACCTATTCGATCGCCGATTCGCTCTGCAACGCGCTTCAGATCCTGAACCACCTGCAGGACTGCAAGGAGGACTATCTCCGCCTCAACCGCGTCTATCTGCCCGGCGACTGGATGGCGGCCGAGGGGGTGGCGGTCGAGCATCTCGACGCCGCGCGCGCCACGCCCGGCATCCGACGCGTCCTCGACCGCACGCTCGACGGGGTCGACCGCCTGCTCGACCAGGCGCGGAACCTGCCCGCGCTCTGCCGCTCCAGTCGGCTGGCGACGGAATCTTCCGTCACGGTGAGGCTCGCCCTCCGCCTCGCGCGAAGGCTCCGGCGCGGCGATCCGCTCGCCGGGCGCGTCGGGCTCGCCCGCGTCGATTTCGCCCGCGCCGGCCTCGGCGGCGTTCTCTACGGCCTGACACGCTGACGATGGCCGACGGTCTTTCGCTCGTCACCGGCGGCGCCGGCTTCATCGGCCGCCATCTCGTCGCCCGGCTCCGCGCCGAGGGACGCCGCGTGCGCGTCCTCGAGCTCCGCGACCCCGGCGATCTCGGCTGCGAGGTCGTGGTCGGCTCGATTACCGACCGCGCCGCGGTCGAGCGCGCGGTCGCGGGCGCGACGGTCGTCTACCATCTCGCCGCCAACCCCGATCTCTGGGCGGCGCGGAAGGCGGTGTTCGACGAGGTCAACCGCGTCGGCACCGAGATCGTGATCGCCGCGGCGCGCCATGCCGGTGTCACGCGCTTCGTCTATACCTCGACCGAATCGATCCTCAAGGGACGCGCGAGGATGGCGGGCGGGCGGCCGCAGGACGAGACCGTGACGCGGCGCCTCGAGGACATGCCGGGGCCCTATACGCGCTCCAAGTTCCTCGCCGAGCGCGCCGCCCTCGCCGCCGCGGCCGAGGGCTTCCCGCTCGTCGTCGTCAACCCGACGCTCCCGATCGGTCCGGGCGATATCCGCATCACGCCGCCGACGCGGATGATCCTCGATTTCGTCAACGGCGCGACGCCCGCCTACATGGACTGCGAGCTCAACATGATCGACGTGCGCGATGTCGCCGCCGGCCACGTCCTCGCCGCCGACAAGGGCCGCGTCGGCGAGCGCTACATCCTCGGCAACATCAACCTGCCGCTCGCGCGCCTCCTCGCCATCCTCGGAGACCTCACCGGGCTTGCGATGCCCAAGCGGCGCGTGCCGTACTGGGTGGCGCTGCCGGCGGCGATCGTGTCCGAGTTCGTCGCCGACCACATCACCAAGAATCCGCCCAAGGCGCCGGTGACGGGCGTGCGCCTCTGCCGCTCGCCGATGATCTTCGATTCGTCGAAGGCGGTCGCCGAGCTCGGCCTGCCGCAGACCCCGATCGAGACCGCGCTCGCCGACGCGATCCGCTGGATGGCGGCGACGGGACTGCTCCGCCGCACGCCGACCCGACCGCTCTGACGGAGGTGCCGATGGCCGATCCCCTTCTCTTCACGCCCGGCCCGCTCACCACCTCGGCCGCGACCAAGACGGCGATGCTGCACGACTGGGGCTCGCGCGATCCCGCCTTCGGCGCGATGACCGCTCGGGTGCGCGCGCGGCTGATCGCGGTCGCGGGCGTCGGCGCGGGCCACGTCGTGGTGCCGATCCAGGGCTCGGGCACCTTCGTCGTCGAGGCCGCGCTCGGCACCTTCGTGCCGCGCGACGGCACGCTCCTCGTCCTCGTCAACGGCGAGTACTGCCGGCGCATCGTCCGGATCTGCGCCCGCATCGGGCGCAAGACCGCGACGCTCGAGACGGCCGAGGACACCCCGCCCGCGGCCGCAGCGCTCGATGCCGCCCTCGCCGCCGACCCCGCGATCGGCCACGTCGCGCTCGTCCACTGCGAGACGACGTCCGGGATCCTCAACCCGCTCGCCGAGATCGCCGAGGTCGTGCATCGGCGCGGCCGCAAGCTCCTGGTCGATGCCATGAGCACGTTCGGCGCCGTCCCGGTCGCCGGTCCCGGCATCAAGTGGGACGTGCTCGTCGCCTCGTCGAACAAATGTCTCGAGGGCGTGCCGGGGATCGGCTTCGCGATCGCGTGCGAGGAGGCGCTGGCGGCAGCCGCGGGCAATGCGCATTCGCTCGCGCTCGATCTCCACGACCAGGCCGCGGGCTTCGCGGCGAACGGCCAGTGGCGCTACACGCCGCCGACCCACGTCCTCGCCGCGCTCGATGCCGCGCTCGGCGAGCACGAGGCCGAAGGCGGCGTCGCCGGCCGCGGCGCGCGCTACCGGCGCAATTGCGCGCGTCTGGTCGCCGGGCTCCGCGGGCTCGGGCTCACGACCTATCTGCCCGACGCGTGGCAGGCGCCCGTGATCGTGACGGTCTTGACGCCGAAGGACCCGGCGTTCCGCTTCGCCGAGCTCTATGACCGGCTCGCGGCCGAGGGGCTTCTGATCTATCCGGGCAAGCTGACGCGGATCGATTCGTTCCGTATCGGCTGCATCGGGCGGATCGGCGATGCGGAGATCGACCGCGTGCTGGCGGCGACAGGCGCGGCACTCGCCGCGATGGGTGTCGCCGACCGCGCGCCGCGTGCGGCGTGAGGCTCAGCCGCGGACGAAGTCGCGAAAGCGGCGGGCGACCTCGGGTGGCTTGACGGTCGGCCGGCCGAGCTTCTCGAGCGAGCCCGGCAGGATGCGCGCGTGGATGCAATGCGGGCCGGCGCCGGCGAGCGCGGCGCGGAACGCGGTCTCGAATCCGGCGAGCGTGTCGACATCGGCGCCCGAGGCGTAGCCGCAGGCGAGCGCCACGTCGGCGAAGGCGACCGATGCCGAGACCGTCGACTGGCCGCCGGTCGAATCGTGGACGCCGTTGTCGAGGATCACGTGGATCAGGTTCGCCGGCGCGCGCGCGCCGATCGTCGCGAGCGTCCCCATCTTCATCAGCGCCGCGCCGTCGCCGTCGAGGACGACGACCGGGCGGTCGGTGTTGAGCGCGAGGCCGAGGCCCATGCCGCTCGCGCAGCCCATCGAGCCGACCTGGTAGAGATGCTGCGCGCGGTCGGCGAGGGTGAAGAGCTCACGACCGCATTTGCCGGTCGAGGCGATGACGGCGGCGCGCGGCGGCACCAGCGCGAGGAAGCGCTCGAGCACCGCGTGGCGGGTCGGGCGCGCATCGCCGGTCGCGAGCGCGAGACGGCGGCCGGCCGGGCGCGGCGCCGGGGCCGGCTCGTCGAGACCCTCGTCGCGGACCGAGCCCTGCGCCATCACGAACGCGAACGGGAGATCGGTTCCGTTGAGCGACTGGAGGGCGGCATCGAGCGCCGGCGCGACCGCGGCCGCCTCGGTCGGGAAGGGCCGGTGCGGCACGCGGATCACATCGAGCAGACTGCCCGTGATCTCGCCCATCAGCTCGTGCTGCGGCTCGTCCTTGAGACCAGGCTCGCCGCGCCAGGTGACGATCATCAGCGTCGGGATGCGGAACGGCCAGTTGAGCGAGGTGAGCGGGTTGACCGTGTTGCCGAGGCCGGAATTCTGGCACATCACGAGGGTCTTGCGGCCGCCGAGCCAGGCGCCCGAGGCGATCGCGACCGCCTCGCCCTCGCTCGCGGCGCCGACATAGGCGAGCGCGCGGTCGCTGATGACGCGGTTGATCATCGCCGTCAGGAACGAGCACGGCACGCCGGTATAGAAGTCGAAACCGCGCGCGCGTGCGGGCGCGAGGAACTCGTCGGCGGCGATCACAGGAAGTTCCGCGCCCGGGCGAGGTCGAAGGCGTCGTTGACGTCGAGCCAGTGGCCGGTGACGTAGAGCGCGCGCGGCGGCTCGTCCTCGGCCGCGAGGCGGGTGAAGAGATCGCCGAGGCTCGCGGTCGCGAGGCTGCCGTCGGCGCGCATCGCCTCGAGCATCCGCCGCACGCGGCGGGCGCCGGTCGCGGTCAGCTTGGCGAGCCCGATGAACTCGCCCGAGGGCTCGGCGATGCCGCTCCCGATCGCGGCGATCTCGACCGGCGCATCGTCGAGGGGATCGCGCGAGAACGGCGTCGAACAGCGCGCGAGGTCGCGGGTGGCCGCCTTGGTCGAGGGCTCGCGCTCGCGCCACAGCGCATCGACCGCGAGCACGATGTCGCCCTCGGCCTCGAGGAGGTTGGCGAGGATGTAGCCGCGGAACAGGATGTCGCCGAAGGCGATCACGGTCGGCCCGTCGAGCCGGTCGAGCGCGCAGGCGAGCGAATGGGCCTCGCCGGTCGTCTCATAGGCGTCGTTGTCGATCGGCGCGATGGTCGCGAGATCGACCTTCTCCTTGCAATAGCCGCGCACGACCGCGACGTCGCGGATGCCGACCTCGCGGAGCGTGGCGACGAGACGGCGGAGAAGCGGCTGGCCGCGCACGTCGACCATGCATTTGGGCCGGTCCTCGGTGAGGGGCCCGAGCTGGCTGCCGCGGGTCGCAGCGAGGACGATCGCGCGCGCCTGCTCGCGCGCGCTCGGCAGATAGCGCTCCTCGGCCTCGGTCAGCTCGCGGTTGCCGACGAGATCGAAGATCTCCTTGACCGAGGCGATCTTGCCCTCGATGCCGACCACGCTCTCCTCGCGCATGATCGCGCGGCATGCCTCGCGCATCGCGTTGATCGAGGCGCGGAGATTGTGGTTGGCCCAGATCACGACCGAGATGCCGGCGTCGCGGAAGGCATCGGTCGGTGTGCCGTAATAGGTCGTCGGCACGATGACGACGGGCAGCCGGTCGCCCCACTCCTTCATGAAGGCGAGGATCTCGCCGGCGTTGTTCGACTTCGAATGGACGAGGAGCGCATCGGCCCCGGCGGCGTGATAGGCCTCGGCACGGCGGAGCGCCTCCTCGAGCCCCCAGCCCGAGATCAGCGCCTCGATGCGCGCGACGAGCTGGAAGTCGCCGTCGGTCTGGCTGTCCTTGCCGGCCTTGATCTTGCCGCAGAACTCGTCGATGTCGGCGAGCGGCTGGCCGTCGCCGATGAACGAGTTGGTCTTGGGGAAGAGCTTGTCCTCGATGCAGACGCCGGCGATGCCGCGCTGGCAGAGCTTGCGCACCAGGCGGCGGACATTGTTGAAATTGCCGTAGCCGGTATCGCCGTCGACCAGGATCGGCACCGCGCTCGCATCGGCCATGAACTCGAGCACCTCGAGCACCTGGGTCCACGACGCCTCGTTCGAATCGCGCACCCCGAGTGCGGCCGAGATCGCGAGCCCGGATGCCCAGATGCCGGGAAAGCCCGCCTCCTGGGCGATCTTGGCCGAGATGCCGTCATGGGCCTCCATGAGGAATTCGAGCCGCGGCGAGGCGATCAGCGCGCGGAGCCGCGCGGCCTTGGACGGCGCGGTCGCGGCCGGCGCGGCCACGGCGCGGAGCGACGAGGACATGGAACTGTCACCTCGATGTCGTCGGGAGGTAACACTGATAGGCCAAGCTCCCGCCGGTGTCCAGAAGCCCCGGCCGCCCGCGCCCACCCGGCGCGCGTACTCACTGCGCCTATTCGGCGCCGCGGCCGCGCGCGTAGTCGCCGATGCGCTCGTCGATGCGGGCGAGGAGGACGGCGAGGCCCTCGCGGCCGATCACGCTCGAATATTCCGAGCGCCGCGTCGCGAGCTCGCTGATCGAGCCCTTGAGATAGACATCGACGATGCGCCAGCCGTCGGCGAACGGCCGCATCAGGTAGTTGAGCGGGATGATCTCGCCGTCGCTCCGCACGAGCTGGGCGCGGACGACGACCGCCTCGCCGCGCGCCGGCTGCTCGCCGAGGACCTCGAACCGCTCGCCCTTGTAGCCCTTGAAGCGGGTCGCATAGGACGCGGTCGTGAAGCGCGAGAACGCGGCGACGAGCGAGGTCCGCTCGCTCTCGGTGAGGTTCTTCCAGTGCTGGCCGGCCGCGATTTCCGCCATCAGCGGCAGGCCGAAGGCCTTGCGCACCGCTGGGTCGAGCGTCTTGTAGCGTCCGTCATAGCCGAGCCGGTCGGCGTCCTTCATGACGCCGATCAGGGCCTCGTGCAGGGTCTCGATGATCTGCGTCGCGGGCGTGCCGGCGCGGGCCGGGGCGGCGAGCGACCCGACGGCGAGCCCCCCGACGGCGAAAACGACGGCGATGAAGCGGCGCAACGCGAAGTCCTCCGGTCGGCGCGGCGCGAGCCGCGGAAAATCTCCGGCTTCCCATACCGGTGCGCGCGCGTCGGCACAAGGGATCGGCCCGGCGCTGACAGCCGGTGCCGGGGCGCCTATAGTGCGCGATCTTGACGGTTCCGAGGCAACACAATGGTTCACCGCGCCGTGATCCTCGCCGCCGGCGTCGGCGCCCGGCTCGGCGCGGCCGCGAATACCGAGCCCAAGGCCCTCCTCCGCTTTGCCGGCCGCACCCTCCTCGAGCGCCACCTCGCCAACCTCGCCGGCGCCGGCATCCGGCACCTGACAGTGGTGACCGGCTTCGCCCGCGCCGCGATCGAGGCCGGTCTCGCCGCCGCGCCCGCCGGGCTCGCGGTCGAGACCGTCCACAACCCCGACTTCACGCAAGGAAGCGGCGTGTCGCTGTGGACCGCGCGGGCGGCGCTCGCGGCGGGCGGGCCGGTCCTCCTGATGGACGCCGACGTCCTCTACGATCCGCGCATGATCGCGCGCCTGGTCGCGACCCCCAACGCCGATTGCTTCCTCGTCGACCGCGATTTCGTGCCCGGGCCCGAGCCGGTCAAGCTCTGCATCCGGGGCGGCCGGATCGTCGAGTTTCGGAAGGCGGTCGCGGTCGCCTATGACTGGTGTGGCGAATCGGTCGGGTTCTTCCGGCTGTCGCCCGCCGGCGCGGCGGCCGTGATCGCGGCGGCGGGGCGCTCGATCGCCGCCGGGCGTGTCGCCGAGCCCTATGAGGAGGCGATCCGCACCGTCGCCCTCACCGCGGCGCCGCGCTTCGGCTGGGAGGACGTCACCGGGCTCCGCTGGATCGAGATCGACTTCCCCGAGGACGTCGTCCGGGCCGAGCGCGAGATCCTCCCTGTGATAGAATCGCCACACCCGATGCAAATGGGCACCGGTCCTTGATTCGATGCGTTGTTCCCCTGGGTGATTCCCTCTATCTACTCACCGTTGGAAGACGTTTCGGTGACCGAAACGGGGGGGCGATCGACAACCGCATATTGCAATTGTCCCGTGGGCTGCAACCCGCAGCCGACGCGCCACGCGTTTGGGGACAGGGCTTGACGACAGGATCGTAACCGGTGGCCATTCCGCTCATCCAGCAGGTTCGTGTCGCCGCCTTCGTGATGCGGCAGCGCCTCAAGGGCAATAAGCGCTACCCGCTCGTCCTGATGCTGGAGCCGCTGTTCCGCTGCAACCTCGCCTGTGCCGGCTGCGGCAAGATCGACTATCCCGATGCGATCCTGAACAAGCGGCTCTCGGTCGAGGAATGCCTCGCCGCGGTCGACGAGTGCGGCGCGCCGATGGTGGCGATCCCGGGCGGCGAGCCGCTTTTGCACAAGGACATCGGCGCGATCGTCGCCGGCATCATCGCGCGCAAGAAGTTCGTCAGCCTGTGCACCAATGCGCTTCTCCTCGAGAAGAAGCTCGATCTGTTCACGCCGAGCCCGTATTTGACGTTCTCGGTCCATCTCGACGGCGACCGCGAGCACCACGACAAGGCGGTGTGCCAGGACGGCGTCTATGACCGCGCGGTGCAGGCGATCCGGACCGCCAAGGCGAAGGGCTTCCGCGTCAACGTCAACTGCACGCTGTTCGACGGCGTCGACGTCGCGCGGATGGCGGATTTCTTCACCTACTGCACCGAGGAGCTCGCGGTCGACGGCATCACGGTGTCGCCCGGCTACGCCTATGAGCGGGCGCCCAACCAGCAGCATTTCCTCAACCGGCAGAAGACCAAGAACCTGTTCCGCGACATCTTCCGCCGCGGCAAGGGCAAGAAGTGGCAGATGGTGAACTCGCCGCTCTTCCTCGACTTCCTCGCCGGCAACCAGCAATACCACTGCACGCCGTGGGGCATGCCGGCGCGCAACGTGTTCGGCTGGCAGCGACCCTGCTATCTCCTCGGCGAGGGCTATGCGCCGACGTTCAAGGCGCTGATGGAAGAGACCGAGTGGGAGAAATACGGCACCGGCCAGTACGAGAAGTGCGCCGACTGCATGGCGCATTGCGGCTACGAGGCGACCGCCGTCTCCGACATGGTCGGCAATCCGCTCAAGGCGGCGCGGGTCATGCTGCGCGGCTTCAAGACCGAGGGCCCGATGGCGCCCGAGATCCCGCTCGAGGCGGCGCGCCCGGCGCAGTTCGTCTTCGACAAGCTGGTCGTGACCGCAATGCGCGACATCCACGTCACCGAGACGAAGCCGGCCAAGGCGGCGGCCGAGACGCCGGCATCCGGCGCGGGCAAGCGCTCCAACGCCGCGTGAGCGCCCGCGCGCGCCGCCTGCGGCGGCCTTTCCGTCCGGGCCTTTTCCGCGCCTGCTTTTTCCGTGCCGGCTTTAGCCCTGCCGGCCTTTGATCGGCCGCCCTTTGACCGGTGGGGTCGAACCCTGCCATCATCGCGCCCGGTGACGGACGACGCACGAGGGGTGCGATGGGCAGGCGATTGAGCGCGGACCAGGTCGAGTTCTATGCCCGCGAGGGCTATCTCGCGCCGTTCCGGGCGATCCCGGCGGCCGAGGCGGCGGCGAGGCGGACGGGCCTCGATGCGTTCGAGCGCGAGGAGGGGTTCTCGGCCGGCTCGATCCATATGAAGGGGCACCTCGCCTTCCGCTGGTCGTGGGCGCTCGCGCGCAACACGGCGATCCTCGACGTGGTCGAGGACCTGATCGGCCCCGACATCCTGGTCTTCGCGTCGAAGTTCTGGATCAAGGGCGGGCGCGACGGCATCTTCGTGTCGTGGCATCAGGATTCGGCCTATTTCGGGCTCGAGCCGCATGCGCTCGTGACCGCCTGGGTCGCGCTCACCCCGTCGCACCCGGCCAATGGCTGCGTGCGCGTGATGCCGCGCTCGCACACCGGCCCCGCCTTCAGCCACCGCGAGACCTATCACGAGAAGAACCTCCTCGCGCGCGGCCAGACGATCGACGGCATCGACGAGACCAAGGCCGTCGACCTCGTCCTTGAGGCGGGCGAGTTCTCGCTCCACCACGAGCGCATCGTGCACGGCTCGACGGCGAACGAGACCGACGATGCGCGGATCGGGCTCGCGCTGTTCTACATCCCGACCGAGGTCCGCTCGACGCTCGGCCGGCGCACCGCGGCGCTGGTCCGCGGCACCGACCGGTTCGGCCATTGGGACACCGATCCGGAGCCCGCGCGCGACCGCGACCCCGCGATCCTCGCCCACATGCGCGCCGCCATGGCGCGCTACAAGGACCGCTCGGTCGCGCAGGAGGCCGAGACCGGCTGAGGCGCGATCCCGATGCGATGCGCGCTCGGCCCGATCGCCGCCAGTCCGCGTCGAGGCCGGTCCGCATCGAGCCCGGGTCGCGCCGGCCCATGACGCGCCACATCCGCGCGATGTACTGGAGCAACATCGCGCCCCGCATGCTCGACGGCCAGGCCGCGGCGCTCGCCGCCCTCGGCTACACGCTCCGCCAGGACGAGGCGACCGGGACGGCGCACGATGCCTGGATCGAGACGACGCTCGCCGCGCTCGGACCCGACGACACGATCCTCCTCCTCGACATCGACTGCATCCCGCTCAACCGCGCCGTCGTCGAGCGCGCCTTCGCCGCCGCCGAGGCGGGTGCGCTGTTCGGCGTCGCCCAGGCCGCGAACCACCTCGATGCCGGGTTCATCTATGACGCGCCGGCCTTCCTCGCGCTCGCGCGCCGCACCTGGGAGATGCTGGGCTGGCCGTCCTTTGCGGCCGATGCCCGCTTCAACGTCGGCGCCCGGCTGAGCGCGGCGGCGCAAGCCGCCGGCGTCGCGGTCGAGCTGCTGTGGCCGAGCTTCACGCTGGTGCCGCGCTGGCCGCTCGCCGAGCGCGGCTGCTACGGCATCGGCACCTTCTATGACGGGTCGGTCTTCCACCTCTTCCAGTCGCGCCACGAGACCGCCTACGCCGAGGCCTTCGATACGGTCGCGCGTGCGGTTGCCGAGGATCGGCCGATCGACTATCTCGCGCTCCACGCGCGCGCCAACTCGGCCGCCATGCAGGGGTTGAACGTCGCCGCCGAGATCCGCCGTCGCGCACGCAAGTTCCGCCGGAGCGCGGCCAGGAAGATCGCCCGGCTGCGATAGATGGCGGCGGGAGACGCGCGGGTTCTCGCGCCCCTCCCTCGATGGGAGGGGCGGCGCGCGCAGCGCGCGGGGAGGGTGACTTGCGGCCGGTCACGCACACCGTCGCCGTGGCGCCCCTCCCCCGGACGCTTCGCGTCCACCCCCTCCCGCAGGGGGAGGGGGTCTCCTCGTGCGGGTTCTCGCGCCCCTCCCCCGGACGCTTCGCGTCCGCCCCCTCCCGCAGGGGGAGGGGGTCTCCTCGTGCGGGTTCTCGCGCCCCTCCCCCGGACGCTTCGCGTCCGCCCCTTGCCGCGCCGGGAGGGGCGGCGCGCGCAGCGCGCGGGGAGGGTGACCTGCGGCCGGTCAGGCACGCCCGCGCCAACCTCCGCTTGCGCGCCCGATCAGACGCGCGACCAGCGGCGGACGAGATTGGCGTAGGTCTTGAACAGGAGGTCGTTCTCGGGCGCGCCGGGCGCGCGCTGGGCGAGGCCGCCCATCGCGGCGTTGAGATCGGCGAGGATCTCGCGCTCGGCCTCCTCGGGGACGAGGCTCTGGCCCCAGGTGATGGCGGCGAGGCGGGTGCCCTGCGTCACCGGGTTGACGCGGTGGATGCGGGTCGCCGGATAGACGATCGCATCGCCCGCCTCGAGCTTCACCGACGCCGTGCCGGCGGGCATCTGGACGACGAGCTCGCCGCCTCAAAGCTCCGCGGATCGCTCAGGAACACCGTCACCGAGATGTCGGTGCGCACCGGCGCGCCCGGGTTCATGATCCGGTTGTCGACATGGAAGCCGTATTCCATGCCGGCGGTGTAGAGATTGAGGATCGGCCGCATCATCAGCCGCGGCAGCGCGGCGTCGTTGAACTCGCGGCTCCGCATCAACGCGCCGAGCACGATGCGATCGACCGTCGCCTGGTCGGGGCCCGCGTCCTCGAGCTGCCGGTTCTGCTTGACGCCCTGGACGAGATCGCCCGCGGTCGCGCTCCCGTCGGCGAAGCCGTGACGCTCTGCGACCTCGCGGAGCGCCGCGACCTCGGCGGCGGGAACGAGCCCGGTGAGCCGCCTCAGCATCGGCCGGGATAGAGCGTCGCGACCCAGCCGGCGAGCGCGAACAGCTTCGCATCCTCGTTCTGGAAGCCGAACAGCTGCAGCCCGAGCGGCAGGCCTTCGGCGGCGAGCACCGGGATCGACATCGACGGCACGCCGAGAAGCGAGCCGGGCACCACCAGCATCGGATCGCCGGTCCAGTCGATCCCCTTCGGCGCGGCGCCAGTCGCCGGCAGCGCGATCGCGCCGTCGCAGGACTGCGCGAGGCCGGCATAGACCGCGCGCACGCGGGCTCGCTCGGCGATCAGCCCCTGATATTGTTCCTGCGTCATCGCCTCGGCCTGGGCGAGGCGCTCCTGCGCCGACTTCGAGAGCCCGGCGCGGTCCATGTCGCGGGCATAGGTGTTGAGCGGAAAGCGCCCCTCCCACGCGTTGATGTCCATCGACAAGGTCTGCGCCTCGGCGATCGCGGCCTCGACATCGGCGACGATCTTCGCCCCGCTCCGGTCGACGACCTCGATGCCGGCGGCCTCGATCTTCTTCCGCGCCGCGCGGAGCTGGTCCTTCGCCTCGTCGCTCGCGCGCGACCAGCCGGCGGTCTCGAGGAGCGCGAGCCGGCGCGGTTTCGCCGCCGCGGGCATCGTCGGCGGGCCCATGATGCCGGGATAGCCGGGATCGCCGCCGCAGCGCGCCGACATCGCGCGCGCCGACGTCCAGGTCTCGGCAAGCGTCGCGGCGATGACACCGGTGCAGCTCTGGCTGAAGCCGTCGAACGAGCCGCCGCGGTTGATGCCGCCGACCGAGGGCTTGTAGCCGACGACGCCGCAGAAGCTCGACGGACGGACGATCGAGCCGATCACCTGCGTGCCGAGCGCCATCGGCACCATGCCGGCCGCGACGGACGCGCAGCTCCCCGACGACGAGCCGCCGGGCGTGCGCTCGAGATCCCACGGATTGCGCGTGCCGCGCGGCTGGGTCGAGGCGAACTCGGTCGTCACGGTCTTGCCGAGGATGACGGCGCCGGCCTCGCGGAGCGCGACGACGGCCGCCGCATCACGCCCGCCGCGCCAGCCCTTGAACAGAGGCGAGCCCTGCTCGGTCACCATGTCGGCGGTCTCCATGATGTCCTTGATGCCGACCGGCATGCCGTCGATCGGCGACAGCGTGCGGCCGGCCTTCCAGCGCGCGCCCGCCTCGTCGGCGGCCTTGCGCGCGCCGGCATAGTTGGTCGCGACGAAGGCGCCGATCGCCTTGTCCTTCGCCTCGATCGTCTCGATGCAGCGCTCGAGAAAGGCGCGCGGCGAATCGTTGCCGCCGGCGAAGGCGGCGGTCGCTGCGAAATAGGAACGGGACTGCGGTTTCTCGGTGGCGGCCACGGCGGTCTCCCTCTGGATCGTGTTATTCGTCGACGTCGATCGATGGCGCCGCCGGCCGCTATTCGGCGGCGGGCCGGAGCGCGGTGGGCGCGGACGGCGGCACCACCGCGGCGGCGAGCGCCTGGTCGAGCTTGGCGCCTTCGGGATCGGCGAGTGCGGCCTCGCGGACGCGGCAGAGGAGGGCGGCCGCGGCGGCCGGATCGCTCCGGCCTTCGATCGCGGGCATGACGACGGTCGCGACGATCTTCCGGAAATTGCCGACGCCGCGCCGATGGGTGTCGCTATAGCCCTTGCGCAGATTGGCGAGCTCGGCGATCTCGACCGCGAGCGCATAGTCGCGCGCGAGCGCGCGCTTCAACGCCTCGAGCCAGGACGCGATCTCGGCGTGCTCGGCGGCGAACCGCGCGGTCTTGCGCCGCCACGGGCGGAGCCGCGCGAGCAGCCACAGACGGAGAAAGCCGGTCACCGTGTTGGTGCGCACCCGCATCGGGAGGTGGCGCGTCCGCCGCGACGGCTTGCGGTCGGCCCACGCCTCGAGCGCGCGCGCGAGGCCGGGGGTGAGGATCGAGGCGATCTCGTCGACGCCGGGCTTGAAGAACTCGGTGATGATGACCGGCTCGCCCGGCTTCGCCGCCACCTCGTGGCGGACGCGCGTGTAGCGCGCGGCGCGGCTCTTGAGATCGGCGACACGGATGATGTCCTCGTAGGACATCATGAGCGCGAGATAGCGCGCGGCCTCCCGCGTCAGCGCGAAGCCCCGCGCCGCGCCGCCGGCGGCGCGGTCGGCGACGGCGACCGGCTCGAGCCGGTCGAGATAGTCCGTCGCGTAGCGGGCGTCCTGATAGTCGAGGAGGCGCTTGATCCCCTCCTGCACGATCGGCTCCGCCTCGCCCGGGAAGACGGCGCGGGCGCGCGCGGCGAGCGTCTCGGCGGTCGGGCGCTCGGGTCGCGGCGGCGGCGCCACCGGCTTCAGCGCGAGCGCGCCGTGGACGAAGGCGAGCCCGGCCTTGAAGCCGCGGAGATTGGACTCGACCGCGACGCCCGAATCGCGGATCGCCGCCTCGAACGCCGCGGCCGGGATCGGCAGGCGCTCGGACGCGGCGACGACGCCGAGGACGACGGCGTTGAGCACGCTCCGCTCCTGCTCGGCGAGCGCCACCATGTCGAACAGGATCGCGCGGCTCGCGAGCGCCTTCGCCGCCGCCTCGAGCTTCGCGGTGTCGAAGATGCCGTCGCCCATCGCCGACTTCTCGTAGATCGAGTAGATGCGGTGCGAGGACGCGATCAGCGTCGTGCGGTCGGGCGTGACATAGCCGTTCTCGATCGCGCGGCCGGCCTCCATCAGCTCGGAGGCGATCGCGATGTCGACGCGCCCCGGCGCCGGGTAGAGCGCGAGCACGGGGTCGCGCCCGCCGAGTGCGGCGATCGGCACCGGGAATATCTCGATATAGTAGCTCGTCGCGCCGGTGCGCTGCGCGACGCCCGGAATCGAGGTCGATTGCACCGGATAGCCGCTCGCACGCGCCGCCGCGACGATCCAGTCCGACAGCAC
>Ga0194132_10007383_pt1 | contig 16423 bp, 12 predicted proteins | sample TA2KigOf80mmetaG_FD_148612 | JGI IMG/M metagenome (GOLD analysis project Ga0194132, IMG submission 148612) | Freshwater microbial communities from Lake Tanganyika, Tanzania - TA2015054 Kigoma Offshore 80m | ecosystem: Environmental > Aquatic > Freshwater > Lake | place: Tanzania: Lake...
GCGATGGTGGCGGTCCCGGCCTCCCGCCCTCGGGGCTGGCTGGTGGCCGGGGCGGTCGCCGCGCTGGCCGTGGTGGCGGCCGCCGCGTGGCTGATCTCGGCCAAGCGGAGCCCGGCGAGTGCACCGGCGGCCGAGCCGGCCAAGTCCATCGCCGTCCTCCCGCTGGTGAATGTCGGCGGCGATTCGACCCAGGAGTACTTTGCCGACGGAATGGCCGAGGAACTGGCCAACGCGCTGGGCAAGGTGCCGGGCTTGCGGGTCGCGGCGCGGACCTCGTCGTTTGCGTTCAAGGGCCGGCAGAATCTCGACGTTCGTGAGGTGGGCGACAAACTCGGCGTCGCGGTCGTGCTCCAGGGATCGGTGCGGCGGGCCGGCGAGCAGATGAGGGTGAGTGTCCAGCTCATCGACGCTCGCCAGCGCCTCGAGCTCTGGTCCGACCGCTACGACCGGCCCGTCAAGGATGCCTTTGCCGTGCAGGACTCGATCACCCAGGCGATCGTGAGCCAGCTCGCGCTGACGCTGGGTGGCGCCGAACTGGCCGCCACGCGCGCGGGGCGGACCAGCAACCCGGAGGCCCACGACCTTTTTCTCCGGGGCCGGGCCCTGATTTTCGAGGGCGGCGAGCCGTCCCTGCGCCGCGCGCTCGACTACTTCCGGCGTGCGCTGGAGCTCGATCCTGATTACGCCCAGGCCTTCTACGGGATCGCGGTTGCCTACGCCGGCCTGGCCGATGCCTTCATGGCATCCGGGATCGCCTACGATTCCGCGGCGATGGCGGCCGGGGAAGCCTTGAAGCGCGACAGCCTGGCGGGGGAATACCAAGTTGTCCTCGGGTTTGCGTCCTACGGGATGGCGACCGACTGGGATTTTCGGGAAGCCGATCGCGCAATGCGGCTCGGCGTCACCTCGAGCCCGAACGCTCCCGATGCCGCTTTGCTCTATGGGAATCTCCTCTGCCTCGTCGGCCGGATCGACGCGGGCCTGACGCAGGTGGACCGGGCCATCGAACTGGATCGCCTGAACGCATTCGGATCATTTTTTCGCGAGTGGTGTCTCTACCTGGGGCACCGCTACGATGCGGTGATTGCCCAGCATGCCCGGACGGCCGCCCTGAGCCCGAACTTCATCTATCTCGACACGTTCCTCGGGGCGGCGTACCGGGAGCAGGGACGCTATCAGGAGGCGTTGGCGGAGTACGGCCGGGCCCAGGCGTCCATGGGCGAGCAACCGCTCTATGGATACGCCGTCACCTATGCCAGGATGGGACGGATGAAGGAGGCGAGGGAGATCCTGAGCAGGCTCGAGGCTTACGGGGAGCAGCACTACGTCAATCCGGTTTTCCTGGCCGCGATCCATGCCAGCCTGGGCGAGAAGGACCGCGCGTTCGAATGGCTGGAGCGGGCGTCCCGCGATCGCTCGAAGATCCTCTCGGCGCTCAACTACTTGCCCGAATTCGACTCGCTCCGCTCCGACCCGAGGTTCGCGGCATTGGGGCGGCGGCTCGCCTTACCCGGCTCGCGGTGATCGCCGACGGTTCGGCAGCCGTCCCGGCAGCGCCTGACCGGGCCGGCCCCGGGGACCGCTTTGGGCGGGCGAACGGCCCCTAGAATACCCGATGGCGATACGGGGCGATCGGATGGGCCACGCCGACGAGCAGCTCCCTGCCCTCCCCTCGCCGCACCGGCCGGTTCAGTTGAACGAACAGGCCGACCTCGTGCACCGGCAGTCGCACCGCGGCGACGCCCTGGATCAGCCCGGTCAGCCGATCGGCCGACCCACCGTGACCGGTGGTGAGGCCCAGGCCAGCGGCTAGAAAGAGCCGCGAGCCGGGCCGAATCGGCTGGAGCTGGAGCACCGTGGAGAAGATCGGGGTCGCCCCCACGCCCGGAAGGAAGATGACGTCACTCGCCGACACGAGACGGGAGGATCCAAGCGCAAACTGGAGGTGGAACCGGAAGAATCCCTCTCGAACGGCCGGGCCGCCGTCAGCGCCTCGGAGCAAGAGCCCGGCATTGAGGTCGAGGTGAGGGGGGCCGAAGGTCCAGCCAATCGGATGGCCCTCGGTAAACACCGGCCGGTGAGTCATCGAATCAGGCATCTCTTGGGCGGCGAGGCCCCCAACGAGGCTGCCCGCCACCCCAATCGTCGCTGCCCAAAGCCGCATCGAAGCCCTCGAGCTCGGTGTTCCCCCCACGTTCCAACTACGCCGGGAACGACCTGCCGGATCCCTGTGGGGATCTGAGAGACGGCGGCTCGATGGTCGCGATGAAACGGGTCGACAGCTACGCCGGTAAGGTCCCGGCCGCGTCGAGGGTGAATCGGGGGATCAGGGCCTGGAACCGGCTTCCGTCGTCGCGGACGAACTCGTAGTGACCTTCCATGAAGCCGCTCGGGCTCTTGAGGATGCAGTAGCTCTGGTACTCGTGCACCGCCCCCACTTCGAGCCGGGGCTGCTCACCGACCACGCCGTCGCCGCGCACTTCGTGGTCTTCGCCAAGCCCCACGGAATCGTGAATGTGCCACATCCGGGTCATCAGCCGGGCCGGCGCCGTCGAGACATTCTCGATCCGGACCGCGTACCCAAAGACGAAGTGGCCTAACGACGGACGCGATTGGCTAGCCAGGAAGCTGGGCCGGACCGTGATCCGAATGCCATCGGTGACCCGGTAGAAGAACGCCGGCATCAGGGCACCAGCTCCGGACGCTTCGGCTCGATCCGAAGAATCCAGAGTCCACTGTGGTTGTCGTTGACGTAGACCAAGCCGTTCCGGACGATGACTCCCCACGCCCGGGCTTCGTTGGGAATGATCCCGTCGCGGTCGGCGGTGTTGACGTGGACGATCTCGCGCCGCCCTGCCCGGAGGTCGCCCCGCAGCTCGCCCGAGACGTCGAAGGCCCGGAATCCAGCGTCGTAGGCGCCCAGGTAGAGAGTGTCGCCGGCCACCCAGACGTTGTGGACCCCGCCGTATTCGGGCTCGTACCATGCCACGCTCCTGGGCCGCTCGATGTCGGAGACGTCGATGACCTGGAGCCTCCCGTAGGCACGGTCCGCCGCGGCATCCTTTGCTCCCTTTGGCGGCACGGCAGGAAAGACCTCATCCGCGATGAAGACGTAGTTGCGATGCCGCCAGGCCGTATGAGTGCCCCGGATGAACCCGGGGCCGGCCGTCGCCTCCACGTCGCGGTAGAGGGCGTTGAGGTCGTACTTGTACTGGCTCACCAGCATCGGGCGCGATGGCGAGCCGCCTTTGATCCCGTTGCCAACGTCGAGAATGATCAGGCCGTCGTTCCAGTAGCTGGCGTAGAGCAACCCATCTTGGACGTCGATATCATGGAGCGAACGGCCCGCATCGGGCCGGTAACTGGTCCGCCACTGGGCCACTTCTTTCGGCTTGGTCGGATCGTTGATGTCGATGACGTGGAGCGCGCCGGTCCCGTCGTTGGTCAGGTAGACGTGGGTACCGAACGCCGCCTGCCGATAGACGAAGGCGGAGTGGACCCCGGCGGTGACGCCATCGGTGAACTCGGAGACGACTTTGGGATGGCCGGGATCCTCGGTGGAGGCAATGACGATCCCGTTTTTTCGATCGGAGGCGCCCTCTCGGGTGAAGACGATGAACTTGCCGTCCGGGGTCGACATGATGTCGTTGACTCGACGGGTATTGACCACCAGCGAGTCGGTGACGAACGGTTTGGTCGGATCCGAGATGTCGATCGCGTAGAGGCGATCCCCGCCCCGTCCGGTGCCAAGGTAGGCGTGAGTGCCGGCCGGGTGGAGCCAGAGTTCCTCGGTCCGGAAGGCGGTCCGAGGCAACCGGCCGAGCACGGTCGCGGGGCGGCGGACGTCGCGCGGCCCCAGCGAGATGGTCGCCTCGGCGGTGCGGTCACCGAGGTGGGCCGTGACCGTATAGCTGCCAACCTCGTATCCAACGAACGCTCCATCTGGGTCGATCATCCCGTGCCCCGGTGCGAACGTCCACACCGGGGTGATGTCCTCGAGTGCCGACCCGGCGGCGTCGCGGGCCACCACCCGAAATCGGATCACGTCGCCCTGTTTCGCGTCGGCAGAAGCCGGCTCCACGGTCAAGCTCGCGATCCGGTTCGGGACGACTTCCAACGTCACGACCGCCGACGCCCCACCCACCCGTGCCGTCAGGGCCGTTCGACCTGGAGCCAACGCCTGGAGTAAGCCATCGGGCCGGACCCGGGCGACCCGGGGGGCGCTGGAAGTCCAGACCGGTCGGTCGCGGCTGTGGTCGCCGAGCTTGGTCACACCCCTGGCGGTGAGCACCAGGCGTTGGCCGGCAATCACTCGGCGGACGTCAGGCGACACCACGACCGACACCGCCGGCCCCGGCACCATGACGATTTCGCCGGCCTGCACCACGGGTCGACTCCCGGGCACGGAGGCGATCGCGACGAAGGGAATCGTTCCGGTCGAACCGGAGCGCACCAGCCCACTGGAATCGACCGAGCCTTCGAAGGCCGCCCCCACGCCGCCGAACCGGATGACGGCGTTGGTGAGGGGCCGGCCCGCCCCGTCCAGGGCGACCGCGCGCAGCCGAAGCGAATCGCCCGCCGCCATGGTGATCCTGGTACTCGGCTCGATCCGGACGCTCGTCACGACCGGCTGGGCTTGGGCGAGAGCGATGAACAGGATCAACACGATCTAGACCTCCCGCCAATGGCGGGCGAGCCGCGTCCGCCCGGCCTGATCGGGGATCGGGCCGCGCCCCGCGGCCAGGTTGTCGGCGCAGTGCCGAGGGTTGCCGGTGCCGGGGATGGCGCAGGTGACCTCGGGGTGGGCCAAGACCCATTTGAGGAGGTACTGAGACCACGACCGAATGCCCATCTCCTCGCACCACGGGGGCAGGGTCATCGACCGAACCCGCCGAAGCGCCCCGCCCCCGCCGAAGGGCCGGTTGGCGATGAAGGCGACGCCCCGATCGCGACAGAGGGCGAGCAACGTGGCGGCCGCTTCTGGTTCGTCGAGGGAGAGGTTCATCTGGACGAAATCCAGCGGTTCAGTTCTGACGATCTGGGCCACGGCCTCGATGGCGCTCGACTGGTAGTGGGTGATCCCGAGGTACCGAATCCGTCCGGCGTCCTTCCACCGACGGAGGGTGGCGAGGTGAGTCCGCCAGTCCACCAGGTTGTGGATCTGCATCAGTTCGAGCGGCGAGCCGGCGCGGAGCTTGGCGATCGAATCGTCCATCTGGACGATGCCCTGCCCTGCCCCGCTGGTCCAGACCTTGGTGGCGAGGAACGCGCGCGACCGGAGCGATCGTTCGGCCAGCAACTCGCCCACCACGGCTTCCGAGGCGCCGTACATGGGCGAGGAGTCGATGACCGTTCCGCCGCCCTCGAAGAACACCCGGATCGTCTCGGCGAGGTTCCCGCGGCGGCTCTGGTAATCGGGCCGGCCCGGCCGAATGTCGAAGGTTTGCCAGGTACCGAGTCCCACGCGGGGAATCCGCTGGCCGGTGGAAGGAATCGCGGCGGTGGCGAGCATGGCTGGCTGGGCCGGGATCGTCACCCGGCTCGCCAGCAGGGTAGCGATACCGCTGGCGAGAAATTCGCGACGTTCCGCCATGGACCGATTACGGAGTCAGCTCGCGCCGACGGGGTTCCAACCGCACGATCCACAACCCGTTATACATGTCGTTGACGTAGGCGAGCCCGTCTTTGGGGTTGACCACCACGCCCCAGGTCATCGCGGCGTTCTGGACCTTGCCGTCCATGTCGGCGGTGTTGACGTGGACCATCTCGCGGCCCTGGGCTCGAAGGTCGCCCTTGAGTTCGCCGGAGACGTCGAACGCCCTGAATCCGGCGTTGTAGGCGCCCATGTACAGGGTGTCGCCGGCAACCCAGACGTTGTGCACCCCGCCGTACTCGGGCTCGTACCAGGCGACCGACTTGGGGTTGGCGATGTCGGAGACGTCGACGACCTGCAACCGACCGTACGCCCGCCCAGCGGCAGCGTCCTTGGCGCCGCGGACGCCAGCGGCGGGAAAGACCTCGTCCGCGATGAAGACGTAGTTCTTGTGGCGCCAGGCGGTATGAGTGCCCCGAATGAACCCGGGGCCGCCGCTCGCCTCGACGTCACGGTAGAGGGCGTTGAGGTCGTACTTGAACTGGCTGACCAATTGCGGGTTGGACGGCGATCCTCCCTTGATCCCGTTGCCGACGTCCAGGATGACCAGCCCGTCGTTCCAGTAGCTGGCGTACATCAGCCCGTTCTGGAGGTCGATGTCGTGGAGCGACCGTCCCGCGTCGGGCCGGTCGGTCTTCCAGACCGCGACTTCCTTGGGTTTGTAGGGGTCATTGATGTCGATGACGTGCATGGCCCCGGTACCGTCGTTGGTCAAGTAGACGTGGGTGCCGAATTTCTCCTGGCGATACACGAACGCCGAGTGGACCCCGGCGGTCACGGTCTCGGTGAACTCGGAGATCACCTTGGGATGGGCCGGATCTTCGGTCGAGGCGATCACGATGCCGTTCTTGCGGTCCGAGGCCCCTTCCCTGGTGAAGACGATGTACTTCCCGTCGGGAGTCGACATGACATCGTTGATTCGCCGGGTGTTCACCACGATCGAGTCGGTGACGACCGGCTTGGACGGATCGCTGATGTCGATCGCATAGAGAACGTCGCCACCCGAGCCGGAGCCAAGGTAGGCGTGCTTGCCCCCCGGGTGAATCCAGACTTCTTCGGTGGTGAAACGAGTGCGGGGCAATCGGCCAACGATCGTGGCCGGCCGCCGGACGTCGCGCGGCGCCAGGTTGACCGTGGCTTCGGCGGAACGGCTGCCGATGCTGGCGGTCACCAGGTAGCTACCAGCCTCGTATCCCACGAACGAGCCGTCGGGCTCGATCATTCCCTGCCCGGGCGCGAATGCCCACTGCGGGGTGAACCCGGTCACCTCGCGGCCGGCGCGGTCAGTGGCGGTGAGCTTGAACCGGATCACGTCGCCGGTCTTCCCGTCGGCGGCCTCCGGCGTCAAACGGAGTGCCGCGATGGTATTCGGGACGACCCGAATCGACACCGACTGTTCGACCCCGCCAACCCGGGCGGAGACCCGGGTGGTTCCGGCGGTCTTGGCCTCGAGCACCCCGTCGGCCCTGATGGTCGCCACCGCTGGCGCGGAGCTGGTCCAAGTGGGTCGGTCAGAACGGAGGTCGCCGGCCTTCGAGAACGTCCTTGCCTCGAGCCTGAGGCGTTGTCCGGCGATCAGGGTCGAGACGGCGGGGCTCACTTCGATTCGCGCCGCCGGCCCGGCAACCATGGTGACCTTGACCACCTCGCGGACGGGGCGGGTTCCCGGCACCGATGCCGTGACCAACACGGTGAACGACCCGGTAGAGCCGGAGTGGATCAAGCCGGTTGGATCGACCCGGGCCTCGAAGTAGGCCCCGGTTCCGACGAAAGTGGTTCGGACGTTCGGCACCGGCCGGCCGGCCGAGTCGACCGCCGCGGCGGTTAGGCGCAGGGTGTCCTGGGCCACCATCGTCACGTTGGCGCCGGGGGTGATCACCAGCCGGGCGATCGGGCTGGCCGGGATCGAAGGGGCCGGGGCTTGCGGCTGTTGAGCCGCGACGGCCAAGCCGAGCAAAGGGGCAAGTAAGATCACAGCGGGTCGTCCTAGCGAGAGGTCAGGGCAGAATCAACTGGTCGGGGGATTGAACCCGGGTCCCGATTCGATCCAGGAGCGGTAGTACCCGGGGTCTTCGATTGCCAACGCCTGCCTGGCGACCCGAAGCGGCCGGAAGGTGTCGACCATGACCGCCAGCTCGTTGGTCGCCTTGGCCCCGATGCTCGCCTCGGCTCGGCCCGGATGGGGACCGTGGGGAATGCCATCGGGGTGCAGGGTGATGCTGCCGTATTCGATGCCCTTGCGACTCATGAACTCGCTCGAGGCGTAGTAGAGCACCTCGTCGGAGTCCACGTTGCTGTGGTTGTAGGGCGCCGGGACGGCCTGGGGGTCGAAATCGTAGGGCCTCGGGCAGAACGAGCAGATCACGAACCCGTCTCCCTGAAAGGTCTGATGAACAGGCGGCGGCTGATGAATCCGGCCCACGATCGGCTCGAAATCGTGAATGTTGAAGGCCCAGGGGTAGAACATCCCGTCCCAGCCAACCACGTCGAAGGGATGGTGGTCGAGGATGAACTCATTGAGGCCGTTGTGCTGTTTGATGATGACTGGGAACTCGCCCCGCTCGTCGTGGGTCACCAGGTCGTGGGGAATCCGGAAATCACGCTCGCTGTAGGGGGCGCCTTCGACGATCTGGCCGTAGTGGTTGCGGTATCTGGTCGGGGTGCGGACGTAACCGCGGCTTTCGACGATCAAGAACCGGTGGGGGACCGGGTCGAGCCGGAAGCGGTGCATGATCCCCCGATGGATCACCAGGTAGTCGCCCTCGCGGTAGGGGAGGTTCCCGAACTGGCTTTCGAGGACGCCACTGCCCTGGCTGACGTAAACCACCTCGTCGGCTTGGGCGTTGCGGTAGAAATGGGGGTCGTCCACCGTCGGCCGAGCGAAGAGGAGCGCGCAATCGTCATTGAAGAGGAGCGGGACCCGATCGAGCGTGGGGCAGCCGCCGTCCGGGAGCTTCGCGGTCTTGAGGTGCCGGTGCTTGAGGATGATGTCGGGCTCGGCTTGGTACCCCGTCTCGCGCAGCCGTTTGAGCGACACCACGGTCGTCGGCGGATAGAGGTGGTAGAGGAGCGACGAGGGTCCGGTGAACCCCTCGTTGCCTACCAGCTGTTCCTGATAGAGCGAGCCATCGGGCTTCCGAAAGGCGGTGTGCCGTTTCCGCGGAATGGTGCCCAACGAATGGTAGATCGGCATTACAGATTCCCTCGGAGGGCTTGTTCCCGTTCGATCGACTCGAACAAGGCCTTGAAGTTGCCCTTCCCGAAGCTCTGGGCGCCCTTTCGCTGGATGATCTCGTAGAACAGCGTCGGCCGGTCTTCCACCGGCTTGGTGAAGATCTGGAGCAAATACCCCTCGTCGTCGCGGTCGATCAGGATGCCAAGATGCCGGAGCGGCTCGAGATCCTCGTCGATCGTCCCGACTCGATCGAGCACGGTGTCGTAGTACGAGCCCGGCACGGTGAGGAACTCGACGCCGCGGTCACGGAGTCCGGTGACGGTCTCGATGATGTTGTTGGTCGCCATGGCGATGTGCTGCACCCCGGGTCCCCGATAGAAATCGAGGTATTCCTCGATCTGCGACTTCTTCTTGCCGCTCGCGGGTTCGTTGATCGGGAACTTGATCCGGCCGTTGCCGTTGGACATCACCTTGGACATCAGGGAAGAGTACTCGGTGCTGATGTCCTTGTCGTCGAAGGAAAGCAGGTTGAAGAAGCCGAGGACCCGTTCGTAGAAGCGGACCCAATCGTTCATTCGGCCGAGCTCCACGTTGCCGACACAGTGGTCGACGTGGAGCAGGCCCGTCGGCGGCGGCTGGAAGGCGGGCTGGACGGCCCGGAATCCCGGGAGGAAGAGTCCCCGGTAGTTCCGTCGTTCGACGATCGAGTGAATGGTGTCGCCGTAGGTGGCGATGGCCGCGATGACCACCTCACCGTCATCGTCGCGCGTCACGGTCGGTTGCTGGACGCCGGTCGCGCCGCGGGCCACCGCGGTCGCAAACGCCTCCCGGGCGTCATCGACCCAGAACGCCAGGTCCCGGACGCCGTCTCCGTGCATGGCGATGTGGTCGGCGATCGGCCCCCCGGGGGCCAGCGGCGTGGTGAGAACGAACCGAATCTTGTTCTGGACGAGGAGGTAGCTGACCCGATCCCGCACACCGGTCTCGGGGCCCTGGTAGCCCACCAGCTGGAACCCGAACGCGGCCTGGTAGTAGTGGGCCGCCTGTTTGGCGTTGCCGACGTAGAACTCGATGTAGTCGGTCCCATTGATCGGAAAAGCGTCGACCTGGGTCTCCGGGAGGGTCTGGGTCGTCATCGGGCTCTTCCTCCTTGATTACCGCCGAAAAGTAGGCTGGGGGAGGCAAGTCGGGTACCGCCGTGGTCAGCCAGCGACGGCGGCTCCTCGAGGCTCGATCCGCTCCAGGGGTCGGCGCATTCTGACCAGGACCCGGCCGATCAGCAGCGCGGCGACGACCGCCAGCCCGACCACGAGGCCCCACCACAGGCCCTGCCCCCCGAGCCCCTCGCGGAACCCGAGCACGAGGCCGATCGGCAGCCCGATCACGTAGTAGCCCAGGACATTGATCACCACCGGTGCCTTGGCGTCGCCAAGGCCTCGGAGGACGCCCATCGCCACGGCCTGGGTTCCGTCGAAGACCTGGAACAGCCCGGCCAACGGCAGCAGCGAGGCCGCCATGGCGATGACCGGCTCGTCGGGCGAGTACCACGCCGCCAACCCCCTTGGGAAGGAGACCAGCAGCAACGCCGTCACGATCATGAATCCTGCCCCGGTTACCACCGCGGCCGTGGCCACCCGCCGGGCACCCTCGGGATCGCGGGCCCCCACTGCCCTCCCGACGATCACGGCGGCGGCGGCGCCGATCCCGAGGGGCACCATGAAGGTGAGCGCGGCGAAGTTGAGGGCAATCTGGTGGCCGGCGACCGCCACCGACCCCACTCGACCGAGGAGCAACCCCACCAGCCCGAAGACGCCGTACTCGGCGAGCAGCTGAAATCCGACCGGGATGCCGATGCCGAGGAGCCGCCGAAGGGGACCGGCTTCCCAGATCTCGGCCCGAACCGGGAGCAGGTATCGCCGAAGCCTCGGCCATGTCGCCATCACCAGGCCGAGGCACATCGCCCAGCGACTGGCGGTGGTCGCCAACGCCGCCCCGCGAATCCCCAGCGCCGGCGCCCCGAGGTGACCGAAGATGAGGATCCAGTTCAATCCGGCGTTGAGGAGATTGGTGGTGAGGATGACCAGCAGCACCGGACGGACGATCCCGAGCGCCTGGAGCGCCTGGCGGGTGGAGAGAAAGGCGAGGTGCGGCAGGACGCCGGGCAGGATCCAGAGGAGGTACTCGCCGGCGAGGGGAACCAGGGTCGGGGTCTGGCCGGCGGCCTTCAGCACCGGCTCCCCCGCGGCCAGGCCGAGCACGGTGGGAAGGCAGAGGCCGGCGGCGACCAGCAAGCCCCGCTGGAGGCCCAGCGCGATGCCCGTTTCGTCTCCCGCCCCTTTGGCTTGTGAGATGATCGGATCGAGCGCCAGGCTGCAACCAATGGCGATCGTGGTGATCGCGAAGAACCAGACATTGGCCACGGCAACCGCGCCCAAGGCGTCGGCGGACAGCCGCCCGACCATCGCGGCATCGACCAAGCCCATCAGCATCAGCCCGACCTGGACCGCCGCCAGCGGCACGGCCAGCTCGAGCAGGGCACGGAAATCGGCGCGGGTCGGGTTCAGCACGGGGACAAGATAAGCGGCCTGAGCGGGGGAGGCGGGCTAGATTACCGCCCCATGTCGAAGCGGATATACCATCGCTACGTCGCGATCGGTGACAGTTCGACCGAGGGATTGGACGACCCCGATGGCCAGGGCGGCTATCGCGGCTGGGCCAATCGGCTGGCCGAGCATCTCGCCACCGCGCAAGGCCATCTCCTTTACGCCAACCTCGGGGTTCGGGGAAAGCGAACTCGGGAGATTCTCGAGCACCAGCTGGAGCCGGCCCTGGCGCTCAAGCCCGACCTCGTGACGGTGTTTTCGGGCACCAACGACGTCGTGGCCCGGCGGTTCGACGTCCAGGAGGTCAGCGCGGATCTCGAAACATTGCACCGGGCATTCACTGGCCGCGGGGTAACGGTCCTCACCTTCACGTTGCCGGACCTGACGCCGGTCATGCCGCTGGCCCGGTGGGTCAGGGCCCGGGTGTTCGCCCTCAACGATTCCATCAGGGCGGTCTGCGCCAGCTCGGGGGCCGTCCTGGTCGACGTGGCCCGCCATCCGGTGGCCTCGGATCCGCGGCTGTGGAGCGACGATCGACTCCACGCCAACTCGACCGGCCACGCGAGGATCGCGGCCGCCCTGGCCCAGGCGCTGGGGTTGCCAGGGGCCGATCCCGACTGGGCCGCGCCACTGCCGGCCCGGGCGCCAACCAGCTTGACGGGGTGGTTGAGCGCCGAGCTTGCCTGGTGCCGGCGGCATTTCTTGCCCTGGATGGGCCGACATCTGGTGGGAAGGAGTTCCGGCGATGGGCTGAGCGCTAAGCGTCCAGTGCTGGCGCCGCTGCTGGAGGATCCGAGGCGCGCCCGGCAGGAATCGAACCTGCGACCCACAGCTTAGAAGGGTCGGCGCTTCCCGAGACAGCACTTGAGTTGAGTTGACTCAAGTTACCACGCCAGCGGTCGTTAGGCCATCAGGGGTTAGAAAGCTTCGAGGCGCTGGTACCCCCTGTTTTCGGGAGTTTGCCGCCCCGATTGCCCACGGATTGCCCCCGAACCGCTGCCATCCCCGCTCGCCAGACGGCCGCCCACGACGCTGCGTCGGATGCCCCGCACGTCCCCATGGCGTACGCCAGCGCCGACTCCGCGGCGTCATTCCCCGCCTTGCTCAGGCCCACCATAGGGCCGGTCACCAGCTCGGGAAGAACCCCTGATTGCCCTTCCCGGCCGGCGATGAGGAGCGCCGCCAGGGCCCCCCTGCCCGCCTGTCAAGGGTCACCGAATCTTCCCCAGGTGTGGTCATCGAAAGTTCCCCATCCTGGTTCATGACGCGGGAGTTTCCTCTGCTCGGACGAGCCCGGCTTTGAGCTTTTCCTTGAGCCGGTAGGAGTTCCCCCGGATATTGATCGTGATGGCGTGGTGCAGGACGTTCCGGCGCAGGTACTTGACCCCGGACTCCACCTTGCCCTTGGTCTGGGCCGATAGGGGCGGCAAAGCCGCGGCTCGAAGCCCCAGTAAGCCGCGAACGCGAGGAAGGTCGGATGCCACACCACCCGGCCCTCGCGCTCCCCCAGACAGACCGTCCGCATCCGGTCGTAGAGATGCTCCCGGGTCAGGCCACCGAAATCGGCAAAGGCGAGTTCGTGGGCCTCCAGCAGGTGGGGCAGCCGCTCGTTGAGATAGCCCTGGCTCGGCCGCTTCACGGAGCGGGGCCACGAAGCGCTTGACGGTGGTGTAGCTGCCCCGATAGGCCCGAGTCTGCAGCTCCTGGTAGAGCACTTGGGCGGAGTCGTCCACCGCGGGCGCTCGCTCGCGCAGCCAGTCGGCGTGCATGGTGAGCAGCGTGGTTTCGGCCAGGGGCCCGCTGGTACGGCACCCAGGCGTCCATCCGGCGGTACTTCCGGACCGTCTTCCGATCCAGCTCCAGCTGGCGGGCGATTTCGCTCACCGACAACCGCTCCCGCTCCTGCAGCCTCCGAATCTCGGCCCACCGCTGCTCGGTGACCATCGCTTCCTCCGTCTCAGGGACAGAGGAACAACAGACTGGTCCACCCCCTTCAACAAGGTCCATCTCCTCCTCCTCTCGCTCAGAGGGTGAGGACTCTTCAATGACCGAACCTGGGGATTACTGAGTGACCGCTGACAGAGCGGTCGATAGGGATCAAAGACCGGATGGGAGCGGTGGTCGCTTTCGGCCGAGGGGGGCGGGACTGGCTCGGCAACCTGGTGGGGCCGGCGGGCTTGGGCGGGGAGGCGCGGGCCGGTGGACGGGGTCTCCCCCAGGACGCCTAGAGGCGTCGGGCATCGGCGCGCCTCGACCGTGGAGCGCCGGGTGATTCGCCGCAAGAACATGTGCTCATCGACCTGGGCAAGCTGGATGCGGCCAAGACTGCCCCCGGGCGCCGAGACCTGCCGAAGCGCCGCGCCCTCCGCGAATCGGCTCAGCGACATCCTCCACGCCTGTCAGGCCCGGGAGTTCGGTTGGACGATCCTCACGCGGCACGCCGGGTGGCGGGTGGCGGTCGCGCCCGCAGGATAAACCGGAACCCCTGCAGGGCTCGCAGTCTAAGTGGTGAAAGGTCGCCTGCAGCGCCGTCTAAAAGGGAACCAATCGGGGGATTGGAGGTCGTGGGCCTGGTTACAGGGGTTCGTGCTGATTGGGATGGAGTTGGGCGGGCCCGATATCCGCGTTCCCCTGCAGGCTTGCCGGTTTATGCAGCGAGTGGTAGTGTCGAAGAGGGGCGGTGGGGGGGCGCTGGATGGGTTTCCGAATTAGCCGGCGCCGCTCGCTGGTCCAAACCAGGCAGTCCTGGCCGCGGGTCGGGGCGACCCGCCGCATGATGACCCCCGGTGACGCCTCCAGTCCGTAGTACCGGGGTCGGAGCAGCTGTCGGCACTCCATCACGAAACTCCCGTCGCGACGGAGCACCATCGCACCGTCCTCCACCGCGCATGACCAGCGCGAATCCTTGTTCTCCCGCACTTGCACCAGGGTGTCCATCGGGAGCAGGATCTCTTCCGGCAGGTAGTACTCGTGCTCACCCTGATTCCAGTCGAAGAGCCAGCGCGATTGCTCACGATAGACTCGGCCGATGCCTTCGAGGACCGAGGGGTCGAGGCGGATCCCGTCGGCGAGGAGGTTCGCCTTGACTTCGATCTCTCGGCCAAGGCCGGCGACGGTCGCGGGCGTCGCCGGCCCGGCCAGGGGCGAGGCCGAATCCCGCCGACCATAGGTCTCGGCGTGCCAGCGTTCCCATCGCTGGTCAAAATCGGAGAAGAGTTCGGTGGCGCCTGGATGGATGAGGGGGGCGACGGTCATGATGCCTCCGGGACGGCGCGGACGGATTGTCGGGAGAACATCCCGCACCCGCCATAAAGGCAAGGTGAAACTGATGTGAAGGACCGGAGGAGAACGAGATGGCTCGGCGTGCCGGATCGGGTCGGGGCACGCCCAAGGGCAGATCTCGCGAGAGGCGGCCAGCGGCAGTGCTACGGCCAGGTCAGCGGCAGATGGCAGGATCGAGATCCGTTTCGGGTACCAGGCGAAGGAACCGGGCTGCGTTGCCGCAGAGAATGTCCCGCTTGTTTCGAGCGGTCAGAAAGGGCGCCGCCTCCACCGCGGCGATGGACCGGCCGATGGCATCCGGCCAGACCGATTGATCCGACCCATGCATGATCCGGCGGCCGAAGCCGGCCGCCACCAGGCGGCGGAGGTAGCCGTGAAACTCGGGCCGCGGAAGAAACCAATTGATGCCGCTGATATCGAGATACACCTGCGGGTGTGCCTGCAAGAGGCCGATCGTCTGGTCGAGCATCGGCCAGCCGGCGTGCATCAGAACGAGCCGGAGCTTGGGATGCCGGATCAGGATCGATTCCCATTGGAGCGGGTTGCTGAGCGCCATTCGGTACTCGGGTGACATCCCGTAGGCCGCACCGGCGGGCCCAAAACCGGTGTGGACGCCAAGGGGCAGGTCGAGCTCTTCGGCGAGCTCGATCCATTGCCTCGGGAGGGAGTCGGCGGCGCCAAGGCCAGCGTACTGCCAGGTCATCTCGCCGATCAACCGGATCGAGGAGTCGGCGGCCCACTGCCGCACCGAGTCGGCTGGGTCGCTGTATCCGGCCGCGGCGAGGATTCGTCTGGGCAGCCGCCGTTGCCACTGAAGCACGGTATGGCGGGGGCCGCTGGCCACCCCGATCACGTTGTATCGCTCCAAGGCGGCGAAGGTGGACTCGAGGAGCCCCGCCTCCGACTCGGGAGAAACCGCGGCGACCCGGCATGGGGCCAGGGTCGGGAACCGAGCGATCAGCGATGGCCAGTAAGCACCCTCGCACATGGTCATCGGAGGCTTGCCGACCACCGCAAACCAGGACAGCTCGAAGGCGTGGAGGTGGATGTCGATGACCAGCGGCCGCCGTTGGGCGGCGGCGTCGACCGAGAGGCTCACCGCGAGTGCGATTGGCAAGGCGACTCGACGCATTGGTTCACCGGCTTTGGTTGGGGGAGAAGGCCGCGCCGAGAATGTCCCTGGCCCGCGTCGAGCGCGCAAGACGGCTCCCCGCGGCTCGCGGCGGTACCGTCCCTCAGGCTGGCTCTGCGGCTAATCGGCCCGCGCCGCTCGGCGGAGAGCGTCGGTCAGGGCAGGGCTCGTGCTGTTGACCAGGAACTGGATCCGGCCACCGGCTCCGGCGACCTGGGCGAGGCTCGAGTGGGTCACCTCGCCGGTGAGGGTGTCCCGAATGGTGTGGACCCGGAACCGTTCCAGCACGGCGGCCACCGAGTCGATCGAGCCGGAGAGCAGGTAGACCCGATCCGGGAGGCGCCACTGGGTGGCCAGCGCGGCCAGCCGTTCGGGCGGCTCGCGCCAGGGGTCGACCGTCACGACCACCCCCAGCGCCTCGGTGACCTCGGCGACGGCCGACCGAACCCGTTCCCTCTCTGCCAATATGAGTGAGACACCGAGCGCTTTGGAGTTTAGTGTAGGAGGGTGAGGAAGAATGGATCAGATGGGTCATCCCCTTGTGGTGGGGGAGGAGAAGCGGCATGCTGGAGGCATGC
>Ga0194132_10007384_pt1 | contig 16421 bp, 14 predicted proteins | sample TA2KigOf80mmetaG_FD_148612 | JGI IMG/M metagenome (GOLD analysis project Ga0194132, IMG submission 148612) | Freshwater microbial communities from Lake Tanganyika, Tanzania - TA2015054 Kigoma Offshore 80m | ecosystem: Environmental > Aquatic > Freshwater > Lake | place: Tanzania: Lake...
GCGGCTCAATCCGAGCCCATTCAGCATCATTCAGCCAATAAATCGTTCTCATCCGAGGCTCCCCAAAATCAGAGCCTTGAATCACCACCAACCCAAATCAGTAAGCCAAATTGAGTACAGACCCTAGCGGCGATGCTTGGCGGCGATGGTCGAGATCTGCTGGTACATCTCCTTGACGCCCGGGCGCGCCGCGTCGAGCACCTCGCCCACCGCCTTGCGCACGCCGGCCAACATGCGGTCCTGGTCGGCCTGCGCGAGACGCGTGATGGTGACGCCGTTGTTCTTGAGCTCGACCAGCGTGTTGGCGTTGGCGTTGTCGTTCCACGCGATGAGATCGGCCTCGACCTTGATCGATTCGTCGAGGATCGCCTTCTGCACATCGGCCGGCAGCTTCTCGAACCAGATGCGGCTGACATAGACCGGCACCGCCCAGTTGATCAGGCCGGTGAGCGTCACGTGCTTGGCGGCGGTGAACATCTTCGAGGTGTTGAACAGAAGCGGGATCGAGCTCACGCCGTCGATCAGGCCCTGTTGCAGCGCCGGCATCACCTCGCCGAACGGCATCGGCGTCGGCGCGACGCCGAAGGTCTGCATCGGCTTGATCTCGAAATCGGTGGCGAGGACGCGGATCTTGAGGCCCTTGAAATCGTCGAGCTTCTCGATCGGACGCTTGGTGATGAACGCCTGCGGCGCGCTGCACATGATGCTGACGGCGAGGATGCCCTTGTCCCGCATCAGCGGCAGCCACGCATCGCGCAAGCCCTTGTCGGCCATCGTGCGCCAGCAGTGGTTGATGTCCTGGAGAAGGCCCGGCGCGGTGAGGACGGCGTTCCGCGGATCGACGCCGACGAAGAAGGCGGACGGGCTGACGAAGCTCTCGATCGTGCCGAGCTGCATGCCCTCGATCATGCGCGGGATCTCGCCGAGCTGGCCGCCGGTGAACAGGTCGATCTTGAGCTTGTTGTCGGGGCGCGCGTCCATGCGCTCCTTGAACCGCTTCATCCATTCGTGCTGGACGTCGTTGAGCGTCGCGGTGGCGAGCTTCATCGGGAATGTCTGCGCCTCGGTGGCGAGCGGGGCGAGCCCGATGGCGAGCGCGAGTGCGAGGCCGGTGGCGAGGCCGGTTCGGGTGCGGTGCATGGGTGGTTTCCTTGCGGTGGGCGGGTCGATGGCCGGGAAGTTGCGGCAAAATCCGGCCGTCGTCCAGGGGTTGCCGTGCGCGCGGCGCGGCGCCGCCGGCTGATCCGCGTTGACCACGCGCCCACCCTTCCCCACCTTGGCGGCCGTCAGGCGACGGATCGGAACGAGGAGACTTCGGATGACAGAGGCCGCCGTGATCGGGCTCGGCACCATGGGGGCAGGCATCGCCGCGACGCTCGCCGCGGGCGGCATGACGGTGCGCGGCTTCGATGCAGAACCGGCGGCGCGCTCCCGCGCAGCGGGCGCGATCGCGACCGCGTCCCGCGTCCTCGGCGCGATCCGGGCGGCGGCGCCGGGCGGCACGGTCGCCGTCGTCGACACGCTCGCCGACGCGGTCGGCGCGGCCGAGCTCATCGTCGAGGCGGTGCCAGAGAACCCCGATATCAAGGCCGCGACCTTCGCCGCGATCGAGGCGGCGGCGCCGGCCGGCGCGATCCTCGCGAGCAACACCTCGGGCATCCCGATCACCCGCCTCCAGGAAGCGGTGAAGACGCCGGCGCGGCTCGTCGGGATGCACTGGTCGAACCCGCCGCACGTGATCCCGATCATCGAGGTGATCCCGGGCGCGCACACCGCGCCCGCGATCGCCGACCGGCTGACGGCGCTGATCGAGGGCTTCGGCCACAAGCCGGTCCGCATCCGGAAGGACGTCGCGGGCTTCGTGCACAACCGCGTCCTCTACGCGCTTCTCCGCGAGGCGGTGGCGCTGGTCGAGGACGGCGTGATCGAGGCGGCCGATCTCGACACGCTGGTGAAGTGGTCGGTCGGTCTCAAGCTCTCGGTGATCGGGCCGCTCGAGCTCCTCGACGTCGCCGGGCTCGACATCTACAAGGCGGTCTCGTCCTATCTCAACGCCGCGCTGGACAACCGCGCCGGCGTGGCGCCGATGATCGCGCACCGGGCGGATGCCGGCGCGCTCGGCATCAAGAGCGGGCGCGGAATCTACGATTATCCGGCCGGCGCCGCGGAGCGGCTCGGCGCCGAGCGCGCGCGGCGGCTGATCGCGGTGCGCCGGACCCTCGACGACGCGTGATCGCAAAAGCCGATCGGCGGCCCTTTCGGGGCCGCCGATCTTTTGCGGGGTGGGGGAGCTCGGCCCGTCCTACCGGGCGACGGGATCAGCGCCCGCGCCGCCGCCGTACCGCGGCGAGCCCGGCGAGGCCGAGACCGAACAGCGCGAGACCGGCCGGCTCCGACACCGGTCCGTTGGCCGGCACCTCGTCGGCGACACGCTGGGTCAACGCGACGTCGTCGAAGTTGATCTGGTAGACCGCCTCGGCCTCGAGCGTGCCGAGGTTGTGGAACAGGGCGACGATCAGGTTGCGGCCGGCGAGGCCGCCGAGCGCGCCGGGCGCGGTGTAGTTGACCGACGCGGTCGCGAAGCCGCCGTCGGCCGGCATCGGACCGGTCGCATCGCCGAGCAGCGTCGCCGCGCCGAGATCGCCGGGGTTGCCGGGATCCTCGAGATAGAGCGCGATGCGGTAGTTGGCGATCGCGACCATGTTGCCGAACATGTCGAGGTCGCCGCGGTCGCCGACCTGGACGGTGAGCGCGTAGTCGGCGCCGCCGAGGAGCTGGGCGCCGAGCACCTGGTGGAGCGAGCCGGTCTCGTGGATGTAGCCGACCTGGCTGCCGTTCGGGACCCCGGCGTAGACGCTCGGGATGTGCGGCACGAACACGCCGGTCGCCCCGGTCGAGAGCCAGCCCGGCACCGAGGTCGAGAACGCCATCGGCACCGGCAGCGCCGGGTCCTCGAAGCTCGCATTGGTGACGGCGATGGTCGTGACGGCCGCCTGGGCGATCCCCGACGTGGCGCCGAGGACGGCGAGCGAGACGGCGAGCGCGAAACGGTTGGGATTACGCATGATACTACTCTACTCCACTCGATCCGGGGGCGCCCCCGCTTTGCCCGGCTCGATGGAATGGAAGCAAGCGCCGTGCCAACGCCCCTAATTCGGGGCGTGCGAGGCGGTTAGACGGTTAGCGAATTCTTACCCGGCGACCGTGTGTAAAGGGCGCCGACGCTCGGGCCCGCGGCGGCGGATCCGCCACAGGCCGGCGAGACCGAGCCCGAACAAGGCGAGCGCGCCCGGCTCGGCGATCCGCCCGTTGCCGGGTGGATCGGCGGTGAAGAGCGACAGCGCCACGTCGTCGAAATTGGCCTGCTGGCCGGCCTGGCCGCCATGGCCGAGCGCGACGATCAGGTTGCGGCCGGCGAGCGCGCCGAGCGCGGCCGGCGCGAGATAGTCGAGGGTCGCGGTCACGAAGTCGCCGTCGACCGTGGGCGGCGCGATCGCGTTGATCAGGAACGCCGCGGCGGCGAGGCTGCCGGGCATCGCCGGGTCCTCGGCGAAGAAGGCGAGGAGAACGGGCCCGATCGCGGTGTCCTTGCGGTCGCCGACCTTGACGCTGAGCGCATAGGCGCCGCCGGCCACCAGCGGCGCGAGGACCTGGTAGAGGTCGCCGAACTCTTGGATATAGGCGACCTGATCGCCGCCCGGGATCGCGTCGTAGACCGCCGGGGTCACCGGCTGGAAGGCGCCGACCGCGCCGACCGTGCTCAGCCAGCCGGTCGGGGCGACCACGGTGGCGCCGTTCGGGTTGTCGATGTCGGGTGCCTCGAACCCGGGATTGGTGACCGGCAGCGCCACCAATCCGGCCGCGGCGGGTCCCGCGGCGAAAGCAGCCGCCACGATCAGTCCCGCCAGTCCACGCGCCAGGCTGAACATCCGCCCTGCCCCCCGATCGAACCACCATGCGGCCGGGCCGGCCCAGCGGGCCGTCCCGCGTCGATTAGGCGAACGGTAGGGTTAACGGCGGGTTAACGGGTTGTGACTTTTCCGGCCCAAAACTGGGCCGGGCGTCAGCGCCCGGAACGCGGTGCGTCGCGCGTCTCCTCGCTGAGCGTCGCGGCGTCGACATTGACCTGCGACAGGCCGGCGCCGGCGGTGTGCTGGAGGATCACGACGAGGTTGCGGCCGGCGAGACCGCCGAGCGCGCCCGGCGCGATGTAGTTCACCGACGCGTTGGCGAAATCGCCGTCCCCCGGAAGGATGTCGTTGGTCGGCGACGAGCTGAGCAGCGTCGCGCCGGCGAGGCCGGGATTGCCCGGATCCTCGAGCAGGATCTGGATCCGGTACAGGCCGATCGACGTCTCGGTGCGGTCGCCGACCCGAACCTCGAGCGCATAGGTGCCGCCGGCGACGAGCTGGTGGCCGGTGATCTGGTGGAGGTTGCCCGCCTCGTGGATGTAGCCGACCTGTACGCCGGCCGGGATCGGCACGTTGTAGGAGCCACCCGGCGTCACCGGCTGGAAGGCGCCGATCTGGTCCGCGCCGAGCCAATTCGTGGGCGCGCCGGAGGTCGCGCCGCCCGCGGCGCCGATGACCGAGTGCTCAAAGCTCGGGTTGAGGATCGAGAGGTTGGTGATGGCGGCGTTCGCCGCGCCCCAGCTCAGCCCGATCGCCGTCGCGGCGATGCCCAGAACCTTGATCGACTTCAACGCGTTCATCGCAACACACTCCCCAAGACCGGCATTCCGGTGCCCCGATAGGGCCAACGCACGGCGTCAAACCCGCAAGTTCCGTGCCACTCCGGAAGGATCATCGAGTTTCAATGCCTTAGGCGCTGATAGCGAGGGCTCGACCGGGCGCCCTGTAAAGTTTCCCGACATATTCGCCGCGGTCGGGGATCGGTCTGTAAAATCCGCCGACAAGAAATGTCACATCCATTCAAGGGGCTGATATCGTTGGCGATCCGGAAACGGTCGGGGGAACCCCATGGCAGCCGATTTCGCGTCACTGCTCGCCCGCTTCACCGCCGCGGTCGAGGCCGCCGACGGCGCGGCGCTCGCCGCGCTGTTCACCGAGGACGGCCTCTATGATGACACGTTCTATGGGGCGTTCCGCGGCCGGGCGGCGATCCGTGCCATGCTCGAGGACCACTTCTGGCGCGACGGCACCGCGTTCCGCTGGGACATGCGCGACCCGGTCTCGGACGGTCGGACCGGCTATGCGTCGTGGCTGTTCAGCTACACCGCCCGTCTCGCCCCTTTCACCGGCCGGCGGGTCGTCGTCGCCGGCATGAGCCGGTTCGCGCTCGCGGGCGGGCTGATCATCCATTACGCGGAGGCGTTCGACGCCGGCCAGGCGTTCCGCCAGCTCGGCATGGCGCCCGACCGGCTCGCGGTCGTGCTCGACCGGATGAATGCGCGCTTCCTCGCCGCGACCGAGCTCGGCCGCCACCGCGGCGCGGACTGAGCCGCGATCAGTTGAGGTTGATCGAGGCCTCGTAGCGCTTCTCGCCGCTCTCGCGCTCGACGCCGACCAGCGTCACGCCATAGCCCCACAGGCGATGGACGTGCTTCAGCACCTCGTCGCGCGCGTCCTCGACCAGCGGGATGCCCGACTGCATGGTGTGCTGGAGCTTGAGCCGGCGATCGCCCTTGAGGTTGACCTCGACGACCTGGATGTCGGGGTCGATCATGCCGATGTCGTAGCTCCGCGCCAGCGCGTCGCGCACGCGGCGATAGCCCTGCTCGTCGTGGATGCCCGAGACGAGGTAGTGCGCGAGCTTGGCGTCGTCGTTGAGGACGAACAGCCGCAGGCGGCGGATCAAATGGGGGCTCAGGAACTGGCGGATGAAGGATTCGTCGCGGTAGTTCGCCCACGCGTCCTTGAGCACCTCGCGCCACGCGCCGGTGCCGGCGAAATCGGGGAACCAGCGGCGGTCCTCCTCGGTCGGGTGCTCGCAGATGCGGCGGATGTCCGCCATCATCGCGAAGCCGAGCGCGTAGGGGTTGATCCCGGAATAGCGCTTGTCGTCGAAATCGGCCTGGAAGATCACGTTCGAGTGGCTGTGCAGGATCTCGAGCATGGCGCCCTCGGTGAGGAGGCCTTTGTCGAAGAGCGCGTTGCAGATGTAGTGGTGGACGAACGTGGCGCATCCCTCGTTCATCACCTTGGTCTGCTTCTGCGGATAGTAGTACTGCGCGATGTTGCGCACGATGCGGAGGATCTCGCGCTGCCACGGCCTGAGGCTCGGGCTGTGCTTCTCGAAGAAATAGAGGAGGTTCTCCTCCGGCAGCTTGAGCTCGCTCCGCTTGACCGGCTCGTCGGGGTCCTCGTCCTCGACGAGGCGGGCGGGCGGCTGCTTCGGCAGCGTGCGCCAGATCTCGCGGTGGCTCTTCTCGACGAACGCATCGCGCTCGCGCCGGCGCTCCATGCGCGCGCTCGCATTGGGGCGGGGCGGGCGGCGATAGCGGAACACGCCGTGCTCCATGATCGCATGCGCGGCGTCGAGGATCTCCTCGACCGCGGCCTCGCCGTAGCGTTCCTCGCAGCGCGCGACGTATTTCTTCGCGAACTCGAGATATTCGAGGATGGTCTCGGCGTTGGTCCACTGCCGGAAGAGATAGTTGTTCTTGAAGAAGTGGTTGTGGCCGAACGCCGCGTGCGCCATGACCAGCGTCTGCATGGCCATGGTGTTCTCCTCCATGTTGTAGGAGATGCACGGGTTCGAGTTGATGACGATCTCGTAGGCGAGCCCGGCATAGCCCTTGCGATACATCCGCTCCTCGTGCGCGAAGCGCTTGCCGAAGGACCAGTGCGGATACATCAGCGGCATGCCGATCGAGGAATAGGCGTCGAGCATCTGCTCGGACGCGATCACCTCGAGCTGGTTGGGATAGATGTCGAGGCCGAGATCCTCGCGCGCGACGACCTCGATCGCGTCATAGGTGCGGTGCAGCCGGTCGAAGGTCCACTCGGTGCCCTCGAACAAAGGCTCGGCCGCGCGCCTCGTCGCGTCGGTCACGGCGCGGGCGCCCTGGACGCGGGCTGGCCGGCCTTGCGCGGGGCGAACAGCTCGCGGAACACGGGATAGATGTCGGCCGGCCGCGCGATCCGCTTCATCGCGAAATTGCCCCAGCTGTCGGCGACGCGGCGATAGGCGCGCCACAGCGCGGTGCCGTCGGGTGCGTTGCGGAAGATCTCGATCTCGCGCTCGTCGAGGATCTCGACATAGGCGTAGTACTGGCAGACCGGCATCAGCGTCTCGTCGAGAAGCGCAATGCAGCGGTCGGCGTCGCCCGAATGGTTCTCGCCGTCGGAGGCCTGGGCGGCGTAGATGTTCCACTTGGCGACCGGGTAGCGCTCCTTCTGGATGCGCGCCATCTCGGCGAGCGCGGTCGAGACCACCGTGCCGCCGGTCTCGCGGCTGTAGAAGAAGGTCTCCTCGTCGACCTCCTGCGCCTCGTGGGTGTGGCGGATGAAGACGACCTCGACATGGTCGTAGCGCCGGCGGAGGAACAGATGGAGGAGGATGAAGAAGCGCTTGGCGAGATCCTTCTCGCGCTCGCCCATCGAGCCCGAGACGTCCATCAGGCAGAACATCACCGCCTGGGCGTTGGGCTCGGGACGCGCCTGGTAGGCGTTGAAGCGGAGATCGAGCGGGTCGATATAGGGGATTGCGCGGCGCCGCCGCCCCATCCGCTCGAGCTCGGCCTGGAGCGTCGCGAGCCGCTTGTCTTCGTCGGTCGTCCGCCGCGCCTTCGCCTCGAGCGCGGCGATCTCGGCCTCGATCGTCTCGACGGCGACGGTGCGCGGCCGGCGGAGCGCGATGCGACGGCTGTGCGCCTGGCGCATGGTGCGGAGAATGTTGAGATTGGTCGGCGAGCCGACGGTGGTGATGCCGGCGCGGGTGCGCCGCCACGTCTTAACCTCGAGGAGCGCGCGCTTGATCATGTCGGGCAGCTCGAGATCCTCGAAGAACAGATCGAGGAACTCCTCGCGCGTCAGCGCGAACTCGAAACTGTCCTCGCCGTCGCCCGAATCGGCGCCTTCCTTGCCGCGGCCGCCGCCGCCGGACGGCGGCTTGTCGATCTTGTCGCCGGTCGAGAACTGCTTGTTGCCCGAGAACACGCGCTCGCGCACGCCGCCGGACTGGGCGTGGCGGAGCCTCGGCTCCCCGATCCCCTTGGTCGGAATCGTGATCGTCTCGCCCGAGGCGACGTCGGTGATGTTGCGCTCCTTGATCGAGCGGTTGACGACCTCCTTGATCTGGGCGCGCGCGCGGCGCATGAAGCGCTGGCGGTTGCCGAGGCTCTTGTCCTTCGGGTTCTGTCGGCGGTCGATGAACTGGGTCATGCGGACACGAAAGCGGGCGCGGTGACTAGCCGGCCTTGTTGACGCGCATGTACCACTCGACCAGGCGACGGACCTGGCGCTCGGTATAGCCGCGCTCGGTCAGGCGCTTGACGAACTCGGTGTGCTTGCGTTCCGTCTCGCTGTCCTGCTTGGAGCCGAAGCTGATGACCGGCAGCAGGTCCTCGACCTGGGCGAACATGCGCTTCTCGATCACCTCGCGCATCTTCTCGTAGGAGGTCCAGGACGGGTTGCGCCCCTCGTTCTGCGCGCGGGCGCGGAGCGCAAACTTCACCACCTCGTTCCGGAAATCCTTCGGATTGGCGATGCCGGCCGGCTTCTCGATCTTGGACAGCTCGCCGTCGAGGATCGCGCGGTCGAAGATCTGGCCGGTGTCGGGATCCTTGAAGTCCTGCTCCTCGATCCACGCATCGGCATAGGCGATGTATCGGTCGAACAGGTTCTGGCCGTATTTGCGATAGGATTCGAGATAGGCCTTCTGGATCTCGTGGCCGATGAACTCGGCGTAGCGCGGAACGAGCTCGGACTTGATGAAGTTGAGATATTTCTTCTCGGTCTCCTCCGGGAACTGCTCGCGCTTGAGCGCCTGCTCGAGCACGTACATCAGGTGCACCGGATCGGCCGCGACCTCCTGGGTGTCGTAGTTGAAGGTCTCCGACAGGACCTTGAACGCGAAGCGCGTCGAGACGCCGTTCATGCCCTCGTCGACGCCGCCGGCGTCGCGGTATTCCTGGATCGAGCGCGCCTTGGGGCCGGTGTCGCGGAGGTTCTCTCCGTCATAGACGCGGAGCTTGGTGAAGAGGTTCGAGTTCTCGTGCTCGTGGAGCCGCGACAGGACGCAGAACCGCGCCAGGATCGACAGCGTCTCGGGCGCGCACGGCGTGTCGATCAGCTCGCTCTCGCGCAGGAGCTTCTCGTAGATCTTCGCCTCCTCCGTCACGCGGAGGCAATACGGCACCTTGATCACGCAGATGCGGTCGAGGAAGGCCTCGTTGTTCTTGTTGTTGCGGAACTGCTGCCATTCCGCCTCGTTCGAGTGCGCGAGGATGACGCCCTGGAACGGGAAGGCGCCGAGATTCTCGGTGCCGACATAGTTCCCTTCCTGGGTCGCGGTGAGGAGCGGATGCAGCACCTTGATCGGCGCCTTGAACATCTCGACGAACTCGAGGAGGCCCTGCGTCGTGCGATTGAGGCCGCCCGAGAACGCGTAGGCGTCGGGATCGTTCTGGCTGAAATGCTCGAGCTTGCGGATGTCGACCTTGCCGACGAGGCTCGAGATGTCCTGGTTGTTCTCGTCGCCCGGCTCGGTCTTGGCGACGCAGATCTGGCGGAGCTTGGACGGGCGGAGCTTGACCACCGTGAAGCGCGAGATGTCGCCGCCGAACTCGTCGAGGCGCTTCAAGGCCCACGGCGACATCAGCCCGGTGAGGCGGCGGCGCGGGACGCCGTATTTGTCCTCGAGGAGCTCGCCCATGCGGTCGAGGCGGAACAGCCCGAGCGGGGATTCGAAGATCGGGCTGACCTCGCGGCCGGCCTTGAGCACGAACACCGGCTCGCGCTCCATCAGCGACTTGAGCCGCTCGGCGAGCGTCGACTTGCCGCCGCCGACCGGGCCGAGGAGGTAGAGGATCTGCTTGCGCTCCTCGAGACCCTGCGCGGCATAGCGGAAATAGCCCACGATCCGCTCGATCGTCTCCTCCATGCCGTAGAAGTCCGTGAACGCCTCGTAGACCTTGAGGGTCCGGTTCTGGAAGATGCGCGCCAGGCGCGGATCGCCGCCCGAGGTGTCGATCAGCTTCGGCTCGCCGATGGCCGCCACCATGCGCTCGGCCGCGCTCGCGTGCATGATCGGGTTGTCGCGGCAGCCGAGCAGGTAGTCGCGCAACGACATCTCCTCCTGCTCCTCGCGGCGGTAGATGTCGGCGAATACGTCGAATACGTCCATCGTGGGCTCCCGTCCGAGTTCGGCTCCGGAACGCCCCTGGCGCCAGACAGGGTCGCTCCCGTCGTCCGGCAATCGTCGGTCACTGGCTACGCGACGATAGTGTACTCAACGGATATGCAACCGTGATCGACGATCGCAAGGGGGTCGCCCCATCACCTCTCTGCGCTCACGCGGCGCGATGCGACCCCGTTTCGTTCGGCACGCGTTGCCGCTGTGCCGGCGGCCTAGTCATCGAGGATCGGCGTTAAGCAAGAGTGAATCGGCCCGCGCGGCGTGCAAGCGTTTCGCGACGGACGCCGATCACGCGACGCGCCGGCCACGCTTGCGCGTGGCTACGCGCCAATTCGGGCAATCTTGCGGCAGCGCACACGAATCGCATAGCGCAAACTGCGACAGACCAGCGCAGCGCTCACGCGACCGCCGCGGCCGCCTCCATGCTGTCGATCAGCGAGGCGCGGCGGAGGAACTGGCGTGCCAGCAGGGGATCCTCGGCGGTGCGCCGGAGCTGGTCGAAATAGCCCTGCCGGGTGGCGGGGTCCTGCGCCTCGAGCATGCGCTTGTTGTTGACGGTGTTCTGCTGCACGAACTCGACCTGCGCCTTGCGGCGCTGGCGCGTGTAGCGGTCGAGCACCGTGATGTCGGCGCGCTCGGCGAGGATGTCGGCGAGCTTGTCGGCCAGGTTGACGATGTCGGCGAGGCCACTGTTCATGCCTTGGCCGCCGATCGGGTTGTTGACGTGCGCGGCATCGCCGGCGAGGAGGATGCGGCCGCGGTTGAAGGTCTCGGCGACCCGCTGGTGGACGTCGTAGAGCGCGGTGTAGCTGACCGGATAGCCGCCCGCCTTGGGGAAGAATTTCTGCAGCCGGCGCTCGACACTGTCCGGCGCCAGGGCCTCCTCGGGCGGCTCGTCGACCCGGGTCGGCACCACGATGCGCCAGATGCCGGGCGGGCCGTAGCCGCCGACGCGGAACAGGTTCAGCCACTCGTCGGGGTCGAAGAAGAAGTTCCGCGTCGCATAGCCGGCCCCGGTCGAGAAGAAATCGAACGTGGTGCCGATCTTGATGAAGCGCTGCGGGTAGGTGAAGCCCTCGAACGCGATGCCGGCGGCCTTGCGCACGCTCGACCGGGCGCCGTCGCAGCCGATCACGAACGAGCCGCGGATCGTCTCGGGCCCGTTGGGACCGTCGATCTTCACCGTGACGTGATCGGCCGCCTGTGACACGTCGGCGACCGGGGCTGCGAAGCGGAACGCTGCCGGCGTCGCGCCGTCGATCGCGGCCATGGCGAGGCGGACGAGCTTGAACTGCTCGTACTGCACGACATAGGGAAAGCGCGTGTCGTCGCGGAGCACTCCGTGGTCGAAGGCGGCGACGCGCGTCCCTTCGACACGGTCCCAGAAGTGATAGATCGGCGCCACGACACCGAGCCGGGTGATGATGTCGGCGAGCCCGAGCTCGGCGAGGAGCTCGACCGCGGCCGGCTGGATCGAGGCGGCGCGCTGGTCCTCGACCGGGCTCTCGAGGCGCTCGAGCACGATCACCGGGATGCCGTGCCGGTTGAGCGCGAGCGCGCCGATCCCGCCCACCGGCCCGCAGCCGACGATGATCACCGGATCGATCCGCGCCACGTGCCGCTCTCCCGCGCTGCGCCCCGCCCCACATAGGCGGAAGCGGCTGAGGGGGTCAAGCGGCGGGCGGGCGGCCGGCGCGGCGCTGCCGGCGAGCAAGCAGGTCGGGGGCGCGGAAAAGGACGCGGCCTTTACCCGGAATTAACGACGATGTTCGGAGTATCGCGCGACCGACAGACGAGCACAGGAGGCCCGGGCGGGCCGATGCCGACGAGGGATGCAACCGACCGGGCGAACCGGAGTGCACGCCACGTTGGCGCGCCCGAGAGGATTCGAACCCCTAACCCCCAGATCCGTAGTCTGGTGCTCTATCCAGTTGAGCTACGGGCGCCTGCCCCACGCGCAAGGCCACCGCGACGCCGCAACGGGGCGATCGCGGGGAGTGCGGACCTTAAGCATTGTGGACCGGGAAGGCAAGCACCCGCGCGGCGCGGCGCGGGCCCGCGGATCGGCCGCGCAAACCGGGAATCCGGCTTGTGGCGGTTCGGTCCATTTAGTAAAAGTATACGGTGCGCTGGTCAGGGGGCGAACAGGTGGGGTCCACACACAAGCGTTAGTAGGACCCCTCGGATTGCCGGACAAATCTAGTCTTTGATAAGAGGCTCGCCGATGGTTCGAGCTAAGACCCTCGTCGTCGTGCTGACCGTCGGCCTGGGCGCCACCGGTTGCTCGGTGGGCTCGGAGGCGTTGTGGCCGTCGCTGTCGGCCGAGCCGCCGCGCGCGGGCCCGGCCATGACGCCTGGTGCGACGACCGCGGCGGCACCGGTCGCGGTCACGCCCATCGTGCCGGTCACCGCCCCGGCGACCACCGTCGTCGGCATGAAGGTCAACGAGCTCCGCGCCGGGCATCGCCAGCTTCAGGCCGATGTCGGGCGGATGCGCGAGGAGCTGCAGGGGCTGCGCGGCCAGTCGGCGCTCCATTCGCAGGGCTATTTCGGCCTCGTCGGCGCGATCAGCTCGCGGCTCGCGGTCGGCACGACGCCGGGCAATCCCGAGCTCGTCGCACAATGGACCGCGGCGCAGGGCGCGCTCGCCCAGATCGACGGCGACGTCGCGCGCATGAACCAGCTCGCCACACGCATCGCCGGCGCCGCCTCGCTCGCCTCCTATCTCCTCGATACCACGCGCGCGACCTACAGCCTCTCGGGCGCGATCGACGAGGACCATCGCCAGCTCGGCATCCTGCAGGACGACGTCAACCGCGAGGTCGTGCAGCTCGAGCGCCTGTTGCGCGATCTGTCCGAGGATGTCGCGCGCCAGACCAGCTCGGTCGGCAACGAACGCGCCAATCTCACCGCGCTCTCGGTCGGCATCAAGAACGGCTCGCTGGTCGGCACCAGCCTCGGCGGGCGGAGCTTCACGCCGGTCTCGAGCCCGGCGGGATTCGCGCCGCCGCGGCTGTCGTCGCTGCCCGCCTCGCCGGCCGCCGTCGCCGCCGACGGGCGCCGCCCGCTGGTCGTGATCCGCTTCGACCGGCCCAATGTCGCCTATGAGGAGCCGCTCTACTCCGCCGTCAGCCGCGCCATGGAGCGCCGCCCCGGCGCCGAGTTCGAGCTCGTCGCCGTATCGCCGAGCCGCGGCTCGGCGGCGCAGGTCTCGATCGCCTCGAACACCTCGCGGCGGAACGCCGAGAACGTCTTGCGGTCGCTCGCCGACATGGGTCTGCCGCTCGACCGCGTGCGCCTATCGGCGATGACCAGCATGGCGGCCGACACCAGCGAGGTTCACCTCTACGTCCGCTGAACCGTCCGCTGAACCGTCCGCCCGGGGCGGACGGCGCGGCCGTCGTCACGGCCCGAAGATCGCGAGACCGTAGACCGCGAGGATCGTGGTCGCCGGCGCGGCGAACGCGACCGGGCGAAGCGTCCCCCGCATCCAGGCGCAGAAACGATCGGATTCGACCTGCGCCGGATCGGGCGTGGGATAAGCGACATCGCGCCGGTTGAGGATGAACACGCGCCCGCGCACGAGCGTCGGCTCGGTGCCGGCGGCCTCGCTCTCGGTCTTCTGTGGGAACAGTCGCGACACGGTACTACCTACGCTCGGAACACCGTGCGCCCGCCGCCGGGGACGGGGACGCGCCCTGGCATTAGTCCAGACGAGGCTTGCCAAAGCGTAAAGGCGCCGCTCAGCGCCGCGGCAGGCAGGCGAGATTGTCGATCAGCCGCGTGGTGCCGAGGCGGGCGGCGGCGAGGACGCGCGCCGGCCGGTCGACCCGGGCGAGCGGCTCGAGCGTCTCGGCATCGCACACGGCGACATAGTCGATCGGCGCAAAGCCGGCCGCCGCGAGACGATCGGTCGCCGCCGCGATCGCAGGCGCGGTATCGGCGCCGCCCGCGACGGCCTCGGCGAGCGCGGCGAGGGTGCGATGGAGGACGGGCGCGACCCGGCGCTCTTCCGGGCTCAGATAGGCGTTGCGCGAGGAGAGCGCGAGCCCGTCGGCATCGCGCACCGTTGCCACGCCCTCGATCGCGGTCGGGATGTCGAGATCGCGCGCGAGCCGGCGGATCAGCGCGAGCTGCTGATAGTCCTTCTCGCCGAAGAAGGCGGCGTCGGCCGCGCACTGCACCAGGAGCTTGGTGACGACGGTCGCGACGCCTTGGAAATGGCCGGGGCGGAACGGGCCGCACAGCCCGGCCGCGAGGCGGCCGACCGAGACGGTGGTCGCGAAACCGTCCGCGTACATCGCGGCGGCGGTCGGCGCGTAGAGGAGATCGGCCCCCGCCGCGGCGAGGAGCGCGCCGTCGCGCGCCTCGTCGCGCGGATAGCGCGCGAAGTCCTCGCCGGGGCCGAACTGGGTCGGATTGACGAACAGGCTGACGACGACGCGCCCACAGGAAGCTTGCGCGGCGCGCACGAGCACGATGTGGCCATCGTGGAGAGCGCCCATGGTCGGCACCAGCGCGACTCGCGCGCCGCCGGCGCGGAGCCGCGCGACCGCGCTTCGCAGCGCCGCCGGATCGCGCACGACCGGCAGGCCGTCGGTCATCGCTCGGTCACGAGGTTCGGGCGATCAGCCGTCGGATGCGGCGCGGTCGACGGCCGGCACGCCGAAGCAGTGCTCGGGGCCGGGGAAGCGCCGCGCACGCACATCGCGCGCATAGGACGCGGCGGCATCGGAGAGCGCGGTGCCGAGCTCGGCATAGCGCTTGACGAACTTGGGCGTGAACGCGGTGAACAGGCCGGTCAGGTCCTCGGTCACCAGCACCTGGCCGTCGCAGGCGGGCGAGGCGCCGATGCCGATCGTCGGCACCGGGACGGCGGCCGTGATGTCGCGCGCGACCCATTCCATCGTGCCCTCGACCACCATCGCGAAGGCGCCGGCGCCGGCGACGGCAAGCGCGTCGGCCATCACCGCCTCTGCCCCGTCCGGATCCTTGCCCTGCACGCGGTAGCCGCCATAGGCGTGCACCGATTGCGGCATCAGGCCGACATGGCCGAGCACCGGGATCGAGCGCGCCGCGAGAAACGCGATCGTCGGCGCCATCGCGACGCCGCCCTCGAGCTTGACGCCGGCGCAGCCGGTCTCGGCCATCACGCGCGCGGCGTTGCGGTAGGCCTGCTCGGGCGATTCCTGATAGGTCGCGAAGGGCAGATCGACGATGACGCAGGCGCGCTCGGAGCCGCGCATCACGGCCTTGCCGTGCGCGATCATCATGTCAAGCGTCACGCCGAGCGTCGAGTCCATGCCGTAGAGGACCATGCCGAGCGAATCGCCGACCAGCAGCATGTCGACATGGTCGTCGATCTGCTTGGCCATCGGCGCGGTATAGGCGGTGAGCACGACGATCGGCTCGGCCCCCTTGCGGGCGCGCAGATGGGGTGCCGTGATGCGCTTGATGTGGCGATGGGTGCTCACAGCCGACCTCCGGTGCCGAGGCCCCGCCGCGTCTGCCGCGAACGACGGGGGCACCAGTATTATCGATTATCCCGCTGTTGCAAAAGCCATCTCTTGCACCGCCGCGGACGGGACCGGATAGACTGGCGCCGCTCATATGGGTGCGGATTGCGGCAAGACAATGTTGCGGCCGACCAAGAGGTCCGATCGATGGCGCCGGACGCGCCGCGCCGTCGGGCTCGCGCTCCTCGCCGCGGCGGTGGGGGGCTGCGCCGAGACCGCCTCGTCGCTGCGGCCGCTACCCCTCCGCCATGCGATCGCGGCGGCGAACCCGCACGCGGCCGAGGCCGGGCGCGCGATGCTGCGCGAGGGCGGCACCGCGGTCGATGCGGCGATCGCGGCGCAGATGGTGCTGACGCTGGTCGAGCCGCAGAGCTCCGGCATCGGCGGCGGCGCGTTCCTCGTCCATCACCGGGCCGCCGACCGCTCGACCGTCGTCTATGACGGGCGCGAGACCGCGCCGTCCGCTGCGCGACCGAGCCAGTTCCTCGCCGCCGACGGGAGCCCGCTCGACCACGCCGCGGCGTCCTGGGGCGGGCGCGCGGTCGGCGTGCCCGGCGTCGTCGCGATGCTGGCCGAGGCGCATCG
>Ga0194132_10007385_pt1 | contig 16420 bp, 19 predicted proteins | sample TA2KigOf80mmetaG_FD_148612 | JGI IMG/M metagenome (GOLD analysis project Ga0194132, IMG submission 148612) | Freshwater microbial communities from Lake Tanganyika, Tanzania - TA2015054 Kigoma Offshore 80m | ecosystem: Environmental > Aquatic > Freshwater > Lake | place: Tanzania: Lake...
TTCTGCTGGAACTCGGGCCGCAACAGCATTGCGCTGATGAACCGGTCCTGGTCGAGCAGGACATCTTCGGGGAACGCCATGTCGGTGACACGGATCGTGCCCTCCTCGCGCAGCTCCTTGTCGTTGCCGAAAACCGGGACCTCGTGGACCGGCCCATGCTCGAAGCCCGTGAGGCTGCGGTGTCCATCGTGGTAGCAGACCGCGTCCGTCGTGCTCAGGTAGGCGACCCAGCCCGTCTCAAGCAGCGGAATGAGCCAGGCCTGATGCTGCGCCGACACGGTCACCGGACCCGCGATGGCGAGCGTCAGCGGACAGCCCATGCCGACCGCCTGGTCCAGAATCGTGTACACCCGCCGCAAGTAGGCGCCGCCGAACGCGGGCAGGCAATGGTGGAAGATTTCGTGTAGAGATCCGCACTCATCCACGCGGCGGACCTTCACCTGCCGCGGGTGCGGCTTGTGCGTATTGGGCATCGGCTCAGGCCACGCCGTTTTTCTTGAAGTGATCGAGCAGGCGGCGGAAAGCGTCATCGGCGTCCTGCTTGCCATAGCTCGGACGGTAGTCGGCGTGGAATCCGTGCTGGGCGTCCGGGTAGACGATGATCTCGCTGCTGGTCTTTCCAGCGGCCTTCAACGCAGCGCGCATCTTCTCTACCGTGTCGAGCGGGATGCCCTGGTCCTTGCCGCCGTATAGTCCGAGCACGGGCGCGTTGAGCCCGGCGGCCACATCCACCGGATGCTTGGGCGTCATCTCACCTGGCTGGCCCACCAGGCGTCCGTACCAGGCTGCGCCGGCCTTCAATTTCGGATTGTGGGCCGAGTAGAGCCACACGATCCGGCCGCCCCAGCAGAACCCGGTCACTGCCAGCTTGGCGGTGTTCCCTTTGTTCTTCGCAGCCCATGCCACCGCGGCGTCGAGGTCGGCCATTACCTGCTTGTCGGGAACCTTCGACACCACTTTCGAAATGATCTCCTGGATGTTGGTGAGTCCGGCAACATCACCCTGCCGCGCGTACATCTCCGGAGCGACAGCCAGATATCCGCGCTTGGCAAAACGCCGGCAGATGTCCTTAATGTGCTCGTGGACACCGAAGATCTCCTGGACGACCAGCACCACGGGAAAGCGGTTTCCCTTCGCGGGCATCGCACGGTAGGCGGGAATGGAGCCGTCGCCCACGGGGATCTTGACTTCGCCGGCGGTGAGTCCATCTGTATCCGTGGTGATCGTCTGCGCGGATACCGGTTGCACCGCGAGCGCGAATCCGGCGGCGAGTTTGGTGACGAAGAACTGGCGGCGGTTGTGGTCCACCACCGGGTCCAGGCTCAGCGTGTCGTGAAGGAGGTCGTTCATCCTTCCAATTCTATGTTAGGCTGCATGGCTGATGAACAGACTCTTGACGATCGCAATGCTGGCTGCCACGGCGCCGGCGCAGATGCTGACAACCTGGCGCGCGGAATCGGACTGGAAACCTGCGGCGGACCCGTCGGCTGCGGTGTGGAAAGTGGAAGGCGTGCGCACCAGCCACGACCGCTATGGCCGCCTGGTTCCGGGAGCCGACACCGAGATTCGCAGCCGTTGGACCGGCGGACACCTGTACTTCCTGTTCTCGGCGCGTTACCAGAATCTGCATTTGAAGCCGGACCCAACGCGCGAGGAAACCTGGGGACTCTGGGATTACGATGTCGCCGAAATCTTTATCGGCTGGGAACTCGACCGGATCGGGCGGTACAAGGAGTTCGAGGTGTCGCCGCAGAACGAGTTCGTCGACCTTGATGTCGACTACTTCAAGGCGGACAAGAGCTACATGGTGGATTGGAAGTGGAACGGCGGCATCGAGTACCAGTCCCGCATCGACCGGGATGCGAAGATGTGGTACTCCGAGATCCGGATCCCCTGGAAGGCAATCGACCAGCGCGTTCCCAAGCTCAACAACGAGCTGCGGCTGAACCTGTACCGGATCGAAGGGGGACCCGCGAACCGCAAGTTTCTGGCGTGGCGTCCGGTCTATGGACCGAGCTTCCACGCGCCCCAGGCTTTCGGGCGTCTGCGATTGGCCGGAGCGCCGGGAGCGGCGCGAAAGAAGTACGACGTGATCCTGAAGGGCGGCACTGTGCTGGATCCGAAGAACGCGATCCAGCAGCGGCGCGACGTTGGCATTCATGGCGGCGCGGTGGCGGCGGTTGAGCCGTCGATCGATCCGGCGCTCGGCTACAAGGTGATCGATGTGACCGGACTCTACGTGACGCCGGGATTCATCGACCTGCATGTCCATGTGGCCAACGGCAGCGGACTGCTCGGGTCGCTGCCGATCGATCAGAATGTCTACGCGGATTCCCACACCTTGAGGAGCGGTGTTACCACGGCAGTGGATGCGGGTACGTCGGGATGGCGCAGCTTTCCTGAGTTCAAGCGGCGGGCAATCGATGTGGCGGTGACACGGATCCTGGCGCTGCTCAATATCGTCGGGGCGGGGCAGGCGGGACCCGAGCCGGAGCAGAACGTGGCGGACATGGATCCCGCCGCGGCGGCGAAGGTGGTCGAGCAGTTCAAGGGGACGATCGTTGGGATCAAGACGGCCCACTACCGGGGTCCGGAGTGGGTGGCGGTGGAGCGCGCGGTGGAAGCGGGACGCGCCGCCAGCGTGCCGGTGATGGTGGACTTCGGGCTCTTCCATCCGGCTCGTCCGTTCCAGCAACTGGTGGGAGAGAAGCTCCGGCCCGGCGACATGTACACGCACACCTATGTGGCCTCGGTGCCGATGCTTGACGACCAGGGCCGCGTGATGCCGTACCTGTTCGAAGCCCGCAAGCGCGGCGTGAAGTTCGATGCGGGCCACGGCGGCGGGAGCTTCGCGTTCCGGCAAGCGGCGCCCGCGATTCAGCAGGGCTTCTATCCGGACTCAATCTCAACGGACCTGCACACGGGCAGCATGAACGGACCGATGAACAACATGCTGAACGTGGCTTCGAAATTCTTGAACCTTGGCATGAGCCTGCCGGACCTGATCGCGCGGATGACGTGGAACCCGGCGCGGCAGATCCAGCGGGAAGATCTGGGACACCTGTCGCCGGGCGCGTTGGCCGACATCGCGGTAATCCGGCTGGAGGAGGGAAACTTCGGCTTCGTCGATGTCCTCGGCGCGCGGATGCAGGGCAACCGCCGGCTGTCGTGCGAGCTGACGATGCGCGAAGGCAAGGTGGTCTTCGATCTCAATGGAATCACGCGGAGCGACTTCCGCGGCTTGGGCCAGTACACCTCGCAAGCCGATCCCGTATGGGACCGGGTCCTGTCGCCGCCCCGTTGAACCGAGGTACACTGTCAGGTTCAGTTCAAAGGAGACTCAGCAACATGAAATGGTTGATTTTCGTGGCCGGCGCGATTCTGTCGTGGGGGATGTACGGTCCGTTTCTACACAAGGGGCAAGTGTCGCTCGGAAGCCCGTTGCGTGCCCTGTTGTGCGTTGGTGTAGCGTACTTTTTGATCGCCGTGCTGATCCCGGGGTTCATGCTGATGTCCAACGGGCAATTGAACAATTTCCATTCGTCGGGCACGACCACGGCCACACTGGCGGGCGCGCTCGGCGCGCTCGGCGCGATCTGCATCATCATGGCTTTCCGCAATGGCGGATCGCCCCTCTACGTGACTCCGCTGGTGTTCGGTGGCGCGCCGATCGTGAACGTGCTGGTGTCGATGGCGATTCATCCTCCGAAGGAGGCTCCCAATCCAATGCTCTATCTGGGATTCCTGCTGGCGGCGGTGGGCGGGTTCATGGTCCTGTACTTCAAACCCAGTTCGTAACCAGCTAGACTGATCATGATGCGATTCGGCTGGGCTGTCCTGCTGGCCGCGGCGCCCTTGGCTGCGCAATTTGATCACTCCGCGTGGGACCGGGTCCTGAAGAAGTCTACCAACGTCCTGGGAGAAGTAGACTACGGTGCGCTAAAGAAGGACCGGAAGGACCTGGATGACTACGTTCGCCGGCTGTCGGAGATGAGTCCGGACTCGAAGAAGGACGCGTTTCCCACACGCGAGGCCGCGCTGGCATACTGGCTTAACGCTTACAACGCCCTCGTGATGCGGGCGGTGGTGGACGCCTATCCCACCAAGTCCGTGCGCGACCTGGGGCTGCTCTACGGATTCTTCCGCCGCAAGGACCATACGCTCGGCGGGACCAAGATCAGCTTGCTTGCGCTCGAAAACGACATCATCCGTCCGCGATTCAATGATGCGCGGATTCACTTCGCGATCGTCTGTGCGTCGATTTCTTGCCCTCTGCTGGACCGCGAAGCGTTCCAGCCGGACACAGTCGATACGCATCTCGACCGCCTCACGCGGCGGTTCCTGACCGAGCGCCGGAACCTGCTTCTCGATCCGGCGTCGAAGACGGTGACGGTGAGCGCGCTGTTTGACTGGTACAAGAAGGACTACGGTGACGTCCGTGCGTTTCTCAAGAAGTACGCCGGTGAAGAGGACCGGCGTACGTTAGGCTCCTGGGGCGAGTTCCGGATCAAGCACTTCGACTACGACTGGTCCATCAATGACCCTGGCTCGCGGGCAAAGGCGAAGTCGCCGCTGGAACGCGAACTCGCGGGTGGGCGTTAGAAGCGCTGCATCCGGCCACGGATCCGCTTGGCGATCTTTTCGATCTCTTCCGCCTTCTTGTACGCAGCGACCGAGATTACGTGCCGGCCGCTTTTTTCCAGCTCGATTTTGAGATCTTCGCTGAACTGCATGAGTTTGGCCGCGTCCTCGACCGACTTGGCATGCTCGGCCTTGAGCAGGTCCTCGATCTGCTGCCGCTTGAGCCGGGGATCTTCGGCCCGCGGTGGTGCCTGCGCCAGCAGGTACACGCCCAGTGCCGTGGCTGCGATTCCCGCGAGCAGAGTCGTTCGCATAAAGTGTCCTCAATCCTGCTAGGCCAGGATCTCCTTGACCACCGTCCCCGCGACGTCAGTCAGCCGGAAGTCCCGTCCGCTGTACCGGTATGTCAACCGCGTGTGGTCGAGTCCCATCAGGTGGAGGATCGTCGCGTGGACATCGTGGGGATGCACGCGCTTATCGACCGCCTTGAATCCGAACTCGTCCGTGGCCCCGTACGCGATTCCTCCCTTCACTCCGCCGCCGGCGAGCACCATCGAGAATCCGTGGTTGTTGTGGTCGCGCCCATTCTGGACCTTCACCAATCCGCTCACCTCAACAGAGGGAGTCCGGCCGAATTCGCCTCCGATCATCACCACCGTTTCCTTGAGCAGGCCGGAAGTTCTCAGATCCTCGAGCAGCGCGCCCATCGCGGCGTCCGATGTTCCCGCCAGCCGTTTGTGGATCATGATGTCGTCGTGGTTGTCCCACGGCTGTCCGTTACCGTAGTAGACCTGGACCATGCGCACGCCGCGCTCCACCATCCGCCGCGCGATCAGGCAGCCGCGGGCGAAGTCACCCTCGCCGTACCGTGCGCGGACCGCCTCCGGCTCCTTGGACACGTCCAGCGCCTCCATCGCCTCGCTCTGCATGCGGAAGGCCGCCTCCATCGACTGGATCCTGCCCTCGAGCTGCGGATCCACGCCCTCGCGCTGAAGGTGCATCTGGTTGAGGCGTGTTACCAGGTCGAGCTGGCGGCGCTGGGCCTCCGGGGCCAGCGTGTTGTTGCGCAGGTGCTGGATCAGCTTGTCCGGCGCGCTCTCGTTGTTCGGCAGATACGTACCCTGGAAGATCGACGGCAGATAAGCGGAGGTCCACAACTGCGGCCCGATCACCGGCACGCCGGGGCACAGGACGACAAACCCAGGTAGGTTGCGGTTCATCGTGCCGAGTCCATAGGTGAGCCACGACCCCATCGACGGATGTCCGGGGAGCACATGTCCGGAGTTGAGCATCATCAGTGAGGGCTCGTGATTCGGCCGTTCGGTGTACATCGAGCGGATCACGCAGAGATCGTCGGCGGACTTGGCCAGGTGGGGAAAAATCTCGCTGATCTCGAGTCCGCTTTGTCCGTGGCGGTGGAACTTGAACGGCGTGCCGAGCAGCGTTCCGGTGCGGCGCTCGGTCTTGAGGTTGCCCGACGGCGCCTTGGTGCCGTGGAACTTGGTGAGCTGGGGCTTGGGGTCGAACGTGTCCACCTGTGAAGGTCCGCCGTTGAGGAACAGGTAGATCACGTGCTTGGCTTTGGGAGCGAAGTGGGGCGCCTTGGGATCCAGCGGCGTGGGCGCCGGGGCCGATTCGGCGGCCATCAGCGCGTTGGCGCTCATCGCTCCGAATCCGGAGCCGAGCTGTTGAAGCAATTGGCGTCGCGTCATGCGAGGTTCCTCAGTTCACGAAGAGCAGTTCGTTGGAGCACAGCAGTACCTGGGCGTAGCGGACCCAGGGATCCTGCGGCTCGGCCTTCAAATAGGCGAGTCCGGCGGCGGTCTCGTCCTTGAGCGGCATGCGTCCAAAGACGATCCGGTAGACCGCCTGGATGCCCGCGGTGTCATCGGTGCCCAGGTCCGCCGCCTTCGCCGCGAGTTTCTTTGCACGGTCCTGGACAAACGTGCTGTTCAGGAAATAGAGCTGCTGGAGCGGAGACGCGGTCTGGATCCGCTGCTCGCTGTGGGAATTCGGGTTGGGGAAATCGAACAAGGACAATGTCGGGTCGGTCTTGCGCCGGCTGACGAAGCCGTATACGGTTCGACGGTTGTTGTTGGGTTCGGTGAGCTTCACCGGAGGCCCGCCTGCCTTCGTGTCGAGCTCCCCGGTTACAGCGAGGAGCGTGTCGCGGAGCGGTTCGATGTCGAGGCGGCGCCGGTTGGCGCGCCAGAAGAGGCGGTTGTCCGGGTCGGCGGTGAAGTTGCGCTCCAGCCTCTGGCTGCTCAATTGATAGGCATTGCTCAACAGAATCTCGCGGTGGAGCGCCTTCAGTGACCAGCCGTTCTCGATCAGCCGTGCCGCCAGGTAGTCGAGCAGGGCCGGATGCGACGGCTTCTCGCCCAACTGTCCGAAGTTGCTCGGTGTGCCGGAAAGCGGCGTGCCGAAGTGGCCCATCCACACGCGGTTGGCGATCACGCGCGGGGTGAGCGGATTGGACGGAGCCCCGATGGCGTTGGCCAGATCCAGGCGTCCGCTGCCCTCGAACGGCTTCGGCGCGCCATCGGACAGGATGGTCAGGAAGGAGCGGGGCACCTCTTCGCCGAGGTTGTCCATCGCGCCACGAATGCGGATCTTCTGGTTGCGGAACGCCGCGTTGTCCTTCATCACGTGGTAGAAGGCGTACTGCGGCGGAACCTGCTTGCGCAAGGCGAAGAGTTCCTCGGCCTGCAGCTTGAGATGCTGTGCCCAGACGCCGCTGAAAAAGCGGTCGACCTTGTCACCCAAGTAGTAAAGAACCCCGGGCCGGGACTCGGAAGCGAAGTCGCGGTACAGGATGTACTCATCGCGGGGCAGCGAGATGAGATCCGCGTTGGCCAGATCACTCCGCGCGCCACTGCCGCCCAGGCGGATGTGATTGACGTCGTCGATCCGCTTCTTTTCAGCGATCACCGCCAGGAGTTTTTCCTGGAATGCCTCGGGCGAAAAGCTCTCGTTCTGCCAGTCCTTGAGGAAGGGATGTTCCGGCTCCTTGCGCAGATACTCGGTCCAGCGCTTGAGCGTTTCGGCGTCGAGGTCCGGATCGGACCTGCCGGTCCGGACCGCGCGCAGATACCGTGCCGCTTGCGCAGCGAACATTCCGGCGACCTCAACACTCTGCCGGGCGCGGAGCGCATCGATCTCCTTTTGCTTCTTCTCTTCGGCCTCGCGGCGCTGCTTGTACTCCTTGACGACGGAGTCGGGCGCGAGCGGAAACTCCCCGGGCGCCGAGTTGGTGAACACGCCGAGGAGCGCGTAGTAATCACGTTGCGGAATCGGGTCGAACTTGTGGTCGTGGCACTGTGCGCAGGCAACGGTGAGGCCGAGGAATCCGCGGGCAGTGACGTCGACGCGGTCGTCCTGGAACTCCGGACTCAGTGCGTAGAATCCGGTGCCCGCGGCCAGGCGGTCCTTGTCCGGCAGGAGATCACCGGCGATCTGGGCTTTGACGAACAGGTCGTAGGGCATGTCCTCGTTGAACGCCTGGATCACCCAGTCGCGATACCGCCAGGCGTTTGGATATGGATCGTCCTGTGTCGAGTTCAAGCGGTCATCCGAGTAGCGCGCGACATCGAGCCAGTAGCGTCCCCAGCGCTCTCCATACCGTGCCGACTTGAGCAGCTCGTCCACGACCTTGCCATAGGCGCCCGGCGAGTTGTCCGCCAGGAAGGCTTCGATCTGTCCGGCCGTGGGAGGGAGCCCGGTGACATCGTAATAGACCCGGCGGATCAGCGCGCGCCGGTCCGCGGCGGGGGCCGGCTTGAGCGCCTTGGCCTCCATCGCGGCCAACACGAACCGGTCGATCGGTGTGCGCGCCCACGCCGCGTCCTTCACCTGCGGCGGAGCGGGTTTGCGAACCGGCTGGAACGCCCACCAGGCGCGATGTTCGGCGGTGATCTTGTAGCCCGGACCGCTGGGTTTGGGCGCTGGCGCGTCAGGCCACACCACGCCGTCGCGGATCCAGGCCGACATGTCCGCAATCTCGATCGCCGAAAGCTTGCCTGACGGCGGCATCTTGAGGTCGCCCGTCTGGTGAACCGCTTGGATCAACAGGCTGCGCGCGGGATCTCCGGGCGTCACGGCGGGCCCGCGCTTGCCGCCTGCGAGCACAGTGGCGCGAGACGACAGATCGAGTCCGCCCATCTTGGTCTGTGTGTGGCACGCGAAACAGTTCTTCGCCAACACCGGCCGGACCTTCAATTCGAAGAACTCGGCGGCCTCCCGCGGATCCGCGGCGGCGAGTAGTGCCGGAGCAAGGAAAATGAGCAGGCAGTGCCGCATGGGTGCTTTGCGTTAAATTTTATCAGAGGCACCATGAACGAATTCAAAGGCAAGACGGCGCTGGTCACCGGCGCGAGCAGAGGAATCGGAGCCGCGGCGGCAGTTGCGCTTGCCGCTCAAGGCTGTGGACGCGTGATCGTCCACTACAACTCATATCCCGAGGGGGCAGAGCAAGCGCTCAACGCGATCCGCGCGGCGGGCGCCGAAGGGGTCGCGATCCAGGCGGACTTGAGCACGATGGAGGGTACGCGGAAGCTGGCCGGCGAAGTGGCTGGCCTGGGCGGGATCCACTACCTGATTAACAACGCAGGATCGCTGATCCGGCGCGCGACCTTGGACCAGCACAGCGAGGAGCTCTTCGACACGGTCATGAATCTGAACGTGAAGAGTCTGTGGTTCCTGACCCAGGCGATCGTCCCGGCCATTGAGGCGGCGGGAGGCGGGGCGGTGGTGAACGTAAGCTCCATCGCAGCACGGAACGGCGGCGGGCCGGGAGCGACGATTTACGCGGCGGCGAAGGCGGCGGTGTCGGCGATCACCAAGGGACTGGCTAAGGAGCTGGCGCCGAAGAACATCCGGGTGAATGCCGTCAGTCCGGGGACCGTGGACAACCATTTTCACGAAATGTTTTCCACCAAGGCCGTGCTGGAAGGGGTGGTGAAGGCGACGCCGGCGGGCCGGCTGGCAACCAACGAGGACATTTCCGATTGCATCGTTTTCCTGTGCTCGTCGCGGTCCAGCTACATCCTGGGCCAGACGATCGAGATCAATGGCGGATTCTACATGGTTTGATAAAGAAGATTAATCCAGTACCAGTGGCAATGGCTTTGAAGTTCTGCTATAGTCAGGGGTGAACGTGAAAAGGAGGTTTCAACTGATGAAAAAGACTGCACTCGTCCTGGCCCTGAGCATGACCGCTTTCGGCGCAACCTGGACGGGTTACCTGGTGGACGCCAAGTGCAACAAGGCGCATGCCAACGACAAGGGCAAGGGGTGCGCGTCCAAATGCATCACCGGTGGTCAAGCGGTAAAGCTGGTGGTGGGCGAAGACGTTTTGGACATTGCGGAAGCCTCGCAAGCCGCGGCCAAAGCGTATGTGGAAGGCGCCAAAGATGCCAAAAGCTTGAAGGTCACGGTTAATGGCAAGCAGAACAAGAAGACCAAGGCCATTGTGATCGCCAAGAAGAAGGGCATCGCGGCAGCGGATTAGTCCGATTTCGAATAAAGGAGACTCAACCCAATGAAGAAATTTGCTTTCATTCTCGCCCTCAGCGTCGCCGCCTATGCGGAGTCGTTCACTGGGTATCTGGTCGACGCCAAGTGCGGCAAGGCTCACGCCAAGGACGCCGGCAAGGGCTGCGCCAGCAAGTGCATCAGTGGCGGCCAGGCGGCCAAGCTGGTGGTTGGTGACGATGTTCACGATATCGATGACGCGTCCCAGCAAAAGGCTAAGGACTATGTGGCCGGCAATTCCGCCGCGAACCTGAAGGTGACGATTCAGGGTTCCAAGGGCGAGCACGGGATCAAGATCACCTCGATCGCTGCCGCTCAGTAGTTTAGAAAAATTTCAAGCAAGGCCGGACCCTCGGGTCCGGCTTTTGGCGTTTTGGCAGCGTCTGGGAGTGCTAGAATCAGCTTATGGATTGGAAAGACCGTATCAGCGTGAATCCTGCGGTTTGCCACGGCAAGGCATGTGTACGCGGCACTCGTATCATGGTGTCGGTGGTTCTTGACAATCTTGCCGCAGGCGTGGAGCGCGCGGCGATTCTCTCTAGTTATCCTTCCCTACAGCCCGCGGACATTGATGCGGCTTTGGCCTACGGCGCGGAATTGGCTCGTGAAGGGATGATGTCTCTTCCGGTCGAGTCCGGCGCTTGAAGTTCAAGACCGACGAGAATCTTCCGGCGGAAGCCGCAGCCGTGCTACGCGAAGCTGGCTTTGACGCCGACAATGTCTGGGACGAGGGACTGGCTGGTGCGGACGACCGGGCGATCGCGAGCGGGATCCGAAGCGAGGGCCGGGTCCTGATCACTCTTGACCTTGACTTCGCGAATATCCGGGCCTATCCGCCTGAGGATTATGCGGGCCTGATCGTACTCCGGCTCGGGCGCCAGGACAAGGAGAACGCGCTTGCGTTAATCAGACGGACAACCCTCGCGCTGGGCCATCGAAGTCCTGCCGGAGAACTATGGATCGTTCAGCCAGACCGTATCCGGTTTCGATGAGGTAAGCCTCAGTCCTGGATGATCTCGTACTCAAGCCCGACCGTGCCCGTCCTCGCATAGACACGCTGGCCCCTGAACTTCAGCTTCGCCCGGCTCGCCGGAGCCGGAAGCAGCGGAATCCCGCCACCCAGCAACACAGGAATCAGAGACACCTCGACGCCGTCCACCAGTCCGGCCTTCAGCAAACTCCGGAACAGTTCGCCGCCGCCAAAAAGCGCGATGTCTTTCCCCGGCATGGTCCGCAACTCCGCGACACTGCGTTCAGCGTCCGCATGGACCGTGACGCCAGGGCAGGCGTCCTCAGCCATCGTCCGCGAGTACACGATTTCCGTAATGCCAGCGAACCCCGTGGACCCGGTGCCCATCCGCCGCATCGCCTCGAAAGTCTTGCGCCCGATGAGAAAGGTATCGAACCGCGCGCTCATCGCCGCGAAGTCGATGTCCGGATCCATGACGATCCAGTCGTACTCCCCGTTGGGTCCGGCGATGTAGCCGTCCAGGCTCATGGCGCAACCGTAGATGACGCGGCGCATGTCGGCAGTCTCCTTTTCTAAACGAACGTTTAGATTGTATACTAATTCTAAACAGACATTTAGACTCGTGTCAAGACCAATATGAGATCCCGAAAAGTCAGCGACGGCGAAATCCTCGAAGCCGTCCAACGTGCCATGCAACGGCGCGGTCCACACGAGTTGACCCTCGCCGACATCGCCGCGGAGGCGGGCGTCACACCCGGCCTGCTCGTGCAGCGCTTCGGAAGCAAGCGCGATCTCCTTCTCGCGCTTTCGGAACAGTTCGCCGGGAGCGCGCCCGCCGTGTTCGCGGCTCTAAGGGCGGCCCATCCCGCGCCGTTGGCGGCCCTCCGCGCCTACGCGGAGTGCATGGCCGGACTCGCTTCATCCCCAGACGCGCTCGCACGCAATCTCGCCTACCTGCAAATCGACCTCACCGACGAAGCCTTCCGGGTCCACTTGCTCGCCAACGCACGCGCCACCCGCCGCGAGATCGAAACGCTCGTGCGTGCCGCCATGTCCGCCGGTGAGCTTGACAAACGCACGGATCCCCGCCGTCTCGCCCGGACCATCGAGACCACCACCGGCGGTTCGCTGATGTCCTGGGCCTGCTACCGCGAAGGACCTGCCGCCGCCTGGATCCGCGACGACCTCGACGCGGTGCTTGAGCCCTACCTCACACGGCGGACAGCAACTGGCGGCCCCACTCGTCCCCCAGCTCGGCGGTCCGCGCCCGCAGCCGCTTCCGGTGCCAGGCGAGCGCCTCGGTGGACTTCGGATCGCCGGCCAGGTTGACCATCTCCCCTGGATCCTGATTCATGTCGATCAGCATCTCCTGCCGGCCTGGACCCTCGAACACCGAATACTTGTACCGCCGCCCGAGCAGCGTCCGCGATTGCGTGCACTCGATCGCCATATCCTCGCGCCAGCCCGGCGCATAGCCGGTCTCCACCAGCCGCCGGACACTGCGTCCCGGAAGCCCGCGCGGAGGCGTGATCCCCGCGTAATCGCACAGCGTCGGCATCAGGTCGACGCATGACGATACCAGGTGGCGGTTGTCGATCTTGCCCGTCGGCGTACGTCCCGGCCAGCTCACAATGAACGGAACCCGCGCGGACTCCTCATACGGCAGGCTCTTGTGCTCGAACCCATGCGCCGAGTCCATGTCGCCATGGTCACTCGCGAACACCACGGCCGTGTTGCGATCGAGCCCCGTGTCCCGGAGCGCGCCCATCACCACGCCGATTTCAGCGTCCACGCGCTCCGTCAAGCGGCAGTAAGCCCAGCGGTGCATGCGCCAGTCCTCCGCCGTCCAATGCTTCCGGACCCAGCCGCGGAATCCGCCATAACGGCCGAGCGCATCGGGTTCGTTTCGCGTGGGTCCGTGGTTGTCCGGCAGGGGAGGGCAGTGGCGGCTGAGAAAAGCCTCGCGCGACACGCCCGGAGGCAGGCGCAGCGCCTCCGCCATGCACTGCCGCTCGACAATCGACTTCGGATGCATCTGGGGCTGATTCGCGCCCTTCGTATAGGCGTCGATCGCCATGTAGCAGATGTCGTGGGGATTGATGAACGAGGCAACCATGAGGAACGGCTTCTCGTGCTTGCGGCGCAGGAATCCGGCGCAGGTATCCGCCAGTGCGGCGCGCTCATCGGCGGTGAGATACTCGAACCCGATATTCTCCGGCGTCATCGGCTTCGGCCAGTGGGTCTTGCCGCCGAACACGGTCTCGTATCCAGCCCGGCGGAAGACATTGCCGAGCGTATCCTTGAGCATCGTGTCCGGAACCTTGGCCGGACCATTGCTCCGCATGTCGAACCGGCTGGGAAAGTGGCCCGTCATCATCGAGGTCCGCGCCGGCATGCACACCGGATTCGACACGTAGGCCTTGTCGAACCGCACGCCGGTGGCCGCGATGCTGTCCATCACCGGCGTCTTCACCCACTGGTTGCCGGCGCAGCTCATCATGCCGGCGTGCTGCTGGTCAGTAAGGATGTAAAGGATGTTTGGGCGGGAATCGGCGCGAGCTGAAGCCGCCGCGGCTGAGGCGCCGAGAAAGAGTCTGCGGCCTGGGTTGAGCAATCGGTCCATTCCGGATCACTATACAACGGCGCGGTCCGCCGTGCTTCACCCATCGCGCACTGCCACGCCGCGCGCATCGGCTCGAACCGTTCGGCACGGCGTCGCAGATCCTCCAGCGCGACTCCCAACAGCTCCGTCTGGAACCGCACTCACCAGCCACCGGACTCCATGCACCTCGGCGACCGCGGCCAGGTGCGCGATCAACCGGAACAGCACGTCGCGCCGCGCCTGCTCGCCGAAGCAAAGCCGGCTCGCCTCCGAGAACGAGCCAGCCTGCATGCGCCGGAACGCCGGATGGTCGCCGAACACCTTGCACGAGGGCGCCTGGTTCCAGCCAAGGTCCGGCCGGACGACGCTCACGCGCACAGTGGCGAGTGGCGCTCCGCGGTCGCAGCCAAGGAAGCTGAAGTGGTTTGGCAGATCGTCGACCGTATCGGAAAACCGGGCGTCCGGGCGCGCGTCGATCGACCCGTTGCGCAGGTAGCACTCGTGGCGGATCTTGTAGACGCTGTCCAAATCGCGGGCCGCCGTGGCCAGTTTGCAGGTGAAGGTGTTGGTGTTCATTTCCTGTCCTCACCCTGATAAGCGCGGACCCATGCGAAAGCGGACCAAAATTACCGCCGTTGCTCCGGCTCTGGGACAGGCTCACCGCTCGATCATCCTTGGCCAGGTCCGCTCGACCAGCGAAAGATCGCCGGCCTGCGGCTGCCTGCGCTGTCAGACGGGAACGGCGATCGTCTTCGGAAACGGGCTCATGTTCAACATCGACGCCGGGTTTGAGCGGACCGCGGCGCGCCAGTTGGCCTCCAACGTCCGCCGCTTCCCGTCGCGCTTGGCCGGTCTGACCACGGACCGGGCCAGGAACACGGACTTCTCGATCCTCAAGAACACGGTCATCCGCGAGGGCGTCACTGCGCAGTTCCGGGCGGAAGCCTACAACGTCTTCAACCAGCGTTTCTTTCAAGGGGGCGTGATCACGGATCCGGTGAACCGGGCGTTTTTCTGATGTGTTGAGAGCCGCCCGTTACCGCGCGTCCCGCCCGTCACCGCGGCAATCGTTACAGAGCCGCGCCCGCCAGGAAGCGGACCTCTAACTCAACACGCTCGCACATCTGCGGAACGAATCACCACGTAACGCGGATCACGTCGCCTCCGGGTCGACACGGACGCTGCCCTTCCGCCCATCCCGGAACCGCACCATGCTGGCCAACTGCTCGGGCGCGAGTTGCGGGATATCGTCGAAGTTGATCCCCGAACTCATCCTCAGCCGCCTGGCGCTTGGCGATTTCACGGGACGTCACGCAGATAACCTTCGCGGGCCGTGATGTTCCGGACGTCTTCTTTCGATCACCATGGCGCATTAGCGATAGTGCAGCGGATAATGCGATACTCTGAGGCATGGAACCGGGTATTGGCCGAATCACCGTGAATCCGAACCAGATGGGAGGAGTACCCTGCGTTCGCGGCTTGCGAATTCCAGTGGCCACCGTGATACGCATGTTGTCGGTTGGCATGAGCGAATCGGAGATCCTTGCGGACTACCCGGATCTCGAGCCGGAAGACATTCGCGCATGTTTGCGCTTCGCTGCCGAAGCCATGATGGAGCGCGAACTTCCCGTAGTCTGACCCCAACAAACAGCCCACGGCGTGCGATTCCTGATCGACAACTCTCTGCCGCCGGATGTCGCGCGCCGCCTGACGGCCATTGGCTACGATGCCGTTCACGTCCGCACATACGGAATGCAAGCGGCTGATGATCTCAGCATTCTCGAACGCGCCGCCTTCGAGGACCGTACGATCGTCTCGTTGGACTCCGATTTTGCAATGCTGCTGGCCGTTCACGTTCGCTCCAAGCCGTCGTTCATTCTGTTCCGCGAACCTGGCATGGGGCGGGTGCGAGCTCTGTCCGGAGCATCGTCGAGAACCTTCAGCAGATTTCGGCGGACCTGGAAGCCGGTTGTGTCGTGACCTTCCGGCGTGGTCACATTCGCGTGAGACGCCTGCCCTTCCACGTCACCAGAAAACTGAGGTAGATGCATCTGGCGCTCCACAAGTCCCCGCTTCGACCGGCTGCTAATTAAGTTACGTTCGCATCTGCTGCCTCACAATCCAACTCCGCGCAACGTCCCCTCCACCCATTCAATCAATGGCGGCTCGCTGCTTTTCTTGGCCGCGTCGCGAGCCACCGCTGCCAGATCGTGGGCCGCTGCGTCCTCCTTCGTCGCCTTGAAAATGACGGCGAGCCTTACCACCGTCTGCGCGAGACCGTTTGGCTCCTGTTCGGCCTCATACAGCGGGAGTGCCTGCCGGTAAAGCTCCACGGCCTTCTCGGCGTCGCTACCGATCTCCAGATCCCCGAGCGATCGGAGCGTGTTGGCGCGTCCCAGGTTGAACTGTTCGGACTCGTACAGCTTCAGCGCCTCCATGTATCTCCGCCGCGCGCCCTCCACATCCCCCAGCCGTCTCTCCAGATCCCCGAGCGATAGGAGCGTGTTGGCGCGTCCCAGGTTGGCCTGTTCGGACTCGTACAGCTTGAGCGCCTCCATGTATCTCCGCCGCGCGCCCTCCACATCCCCCAGCCGGCTCTCCAGATCCCCGAGCGATTGGAGCGTGTTGGCGCGTCCCAGGTTGTCCTGTCCGGACTCGAACAGCTTGAGCGCCTCCGCATATCTCCGCCGCGCGCCCTCCACATCCCCAAGCCGGCTCTCCAGATCCCCGAGCCG
>Ga0194132_10007386_pt1 | contig 16419 bp, 10 predicted proteins | sample TA2KigOf80mmetaG_FD_148612 | JGI IMG/M metagenome (GOLD analysis project Ga0194132, IMG submission 148612) | Freshwater microbial communities from Lake Tanganyika, Tanzania - TA2015054 Kigoma Offshore 80m | ecosystem: Environmental > Aquatic > Freshwater > Lake | place: Tanzania: Lake...
TTCAGCCACCAAATCCTGAATGCGTCCCATTTCGAAGCGAAAAACGGTGGCGTTTATCTCAACGAAGACGGGCGCAAGAAGTTCTTTCTTCAATACGAGCGTCGCATGGAGCGTCAGTTTCTCAGTGAAGCCGCCGGGCACCGCACCACGCTGCGCCAGCAACTGGAACAACAAGCCGTCATGTTCAAGGCGGCGCTGGAAGACGCAGTGAAGTTCGAACCCTTCTTGATGAACTGAATCCGACCCATGAACTCCTGGTGGCAAGAAGCGTTCGCGTCGGTGCCCTACGCGAGCTCACCCCCAGGCGACAAGCAAATGCTGATTCTCGTCGCTTACGATATCTGTGACGCCAGGCGCTTGACCCGCGTTGCCCACGTCTGTGAGGACTACGGGGTGCGCGTGCAATACAGCCTCTTCGAGTGCCGCCTGGAGGAGGACGAATTCAGCGACTTCTGGCTCAAGCTTCTCGAGGAGATCGATGTAAAAGAAGACCGCGTCGTCGCCTACAAGATCGACGCCCGTTCCGCCCGGGAGACCCTCACTGCGGGCACCATGGTTTGCTCGGAGAAAGCCGTATGCTACCTCGTCTGAACCTGCTCGAGTCCTTCGGGTCGCGAGCCGCCCGCGGCGAAAACACCGGACCTCATGACCTGAGACATATCTTGCGGCAAGCCAGTGGGTTTCGCAGAATTACTTCGTCGCAGGTCAGGCCATGGACAGATCCAGATGGCTGTGAAAATGACCTCATGACCTGGCGCATGTCGGCGCCCTTGCTGGACAGGTTGTTCCGCGAATGGGCGCCGCGCGCGCACCGAGCCGAAAGGCAATGAAGACGCGCGCCACATTGAAGGCTGCGATGCTTAAAGCGGGTGGCGCACGGTTTTTGGCAGTCTCGTCAGCTGCTTGAAGTGAGCCGGTTATTGTGAAGAGTGCGTCAAGAATCTGCCTTGCCCGCCTGCTGCTCATCCAACTTTACCCGGAAGCATTGGCGCAGCGCGACCCAGCAGTGCGAGCGACGCTTTTTCAGCGCTGACTCGGAACGATCACCATCCCGGTCATTTTTTCGGCTCTCGCGAGCGGTTCTCGAGGGTGGTCATTTCCCGAGTCAGGGTTGCTTTTCACGCCAGGGTTTGCGGTTTCGGTAATGCTCGCGCAGTTCGGTGTTGCGGCGGGCCACTTCGGGTTGATGGGAAGCTTCGGCCACGCGGCGTGCTTCGTCCGCGGTGGACACGGCGTCCTCGAAGCGTCCGGCTTCTGCATAGGCTGCCGCCAGAGTTCCCAACAGCACGGCCACTTTCCGCGACGTTTGTTGCACCGCGCCTTCGGCCAGCGCGACCGCCTCCGCACCATTCCGGAATTCCGCGGATTCGTGCGTAGCCAGCACCCAGGCAAGATTGTTTCGCCATTCTGGATGATGAGGGTTGATTTTGATGAGTTGGCGATATTCGGCCAGCGCGTCCGTGTAGTTCCCTTGTTGATGAAGCAGGAGGGCGAGGGCCTGCCGAAGCGGTTGCGATTGCGGGCGGCCTTCGAGAGCCCGGCGGTAGGTCGCAGATGCGGAAGCAAGATCGCCGGATTGGCGTTGAGCGGCGGCGAGGCCCGCAAGGATGTCGGGGTTCCGGGGATCGACCGACAAGGCCTGCTGGAAGCGCGCGAGGGCATCTGGATAACGTTTCATGGCGGTCAACGCGAGCGCCATGCGGTAATGCGTTTCCGCATAGCGAGGTTGGACCTTGAGCGCGGACTCGAAGTGAGCGAGCGCCTCTTGATGTCGTCCTTCTTCCGTGAGAATGGATCCCAGCACGGTGTCGGCGAGGTAGTTGTTGCGCGTGACCTCGTGGGCATGCGAGAAGAGAGCTTGGGTGGATCGCCAGGTGGCGAGCTGGTGCTTGCTGGACAGGGCGCAGAAGGCGAGCGCGCAGGCCGCGATTCCCGCTCCCACCGCCATGGGAGCGCGAAGGGCCGAAAGGAACTCCGCCCCGGCCCAGACGACATAGACACCGAGGCCGGTCAGGGCGAGGTAGGTGTAACGATCGGCCATCACCTGTTCGCCGGTTTGCAAGAGTCCGCTCACCGGCAGAATCAGGGCGACGAACCAGAACCAGCCGGTGGCGAGGAATGGGCTGTGCCGCCACCGGGCGAGGCTCCAACCGCTGAGGCCGAGCATCAGCAGCGTGGCAATGGCCACATCGATCAAGGGCCACTGGCCCGGATTGGGATAGAACACGGCCAAATCATTCGGAACAAAAAATTTCCGGAGATAGGCGGTGTACGAAGTCAGGGCAATCGCGGCGCGATCCATGAGAGAATAGACTTCAACCCCCATCACGGCGCCCATGCGCTTTTGCGCTTGGATCGTGAGGATCGCGGATCCTGCCGCCAGGAGGAAGCAGGGCAGCTTTTCGAGCAACAGCTTTCCGAGGGGGAGTGCCGGGAAGTTCCCTGGATTCTCGGGCTTGGGATTGGCGGGCGAGTTTCCCCGGGCCGCCAATCGTCGCAATGGCCACACGTCGAGCAACAAGAGGAGACAAGGCAGCATGATCGAAAGCGATTTGGCCATCAAACTGAAGGCAAAGGCGGCCGTGAACGCCAATCCCGTGGTCCAGCGTGGACGCAAGGCGTGCCGGGCGTAGAGGCAGAGGCAAAGGTGGAAAAAGAAACCGCAGAGCACGCCTTTGCGTTCCGAAATCCACGCCACCGTTTCAACGTGCAGCGGGTGGATGGCGAACAGCGCGGCGACGATGGCGGAACGCCACAACGCGCCGGTCATCAACCGCAGGGCGTGAAAGAGAAGAACCGAACTCGCCAGATGCAGGAGCAGGTTGGTCAGTTTGAAAGCGCGGGCCGAGCCACCCGCGAGCTCGAAATCCAGCATGTAGGAAATCCATGTCAGCGGCTGCCAATAAATGTAGAGGGAGGTGAAGGCGCTCTGAATGCCTTTCCACGTCAATCCGCCTCGCACGAGCTCATTTTGGGTGACGAAGACGGGATCGTCGTAGTTGACGAAATCGAAGGAGAGCGAGGGCCAAAACAATCCCGCCGCGACCAGGACCAGCGCCAAGGCCAGGCGCCCGGGGCCGATGGGCCAGGGGAGTTTAGAATCGGGGTTTGCCATAGATTTCGTCCAATGCCTGCGCAACGCTCCGATACTGCATGGGCTGCGCTCGATGGAGCTTGGTGGAATCGACACTGAGACCGTCGGAGCAAAGCTTGGCCACACGCCAGAAAAAAATTCGAGCCCGAGCCGGGATCCATCCCATTCGGGACGCTCGCTCGGACACTCGATGCAGCACGTCCCAGAAGGGGGCCGGAGGATGGATGGACCCCCTGGGAACGTTCAATCTTGCCGCGATGCCGGACAGTAAATGATCGAAGGTGATCGCCTCGCCATTGCTGGCGAGATAAATCTGCCCGGCATGTGCGGGGGCCTCCGCGAGTTCGACCAGCAGGCGCGCGGCGTCTTCCACGTGGAGAAAAGAGGCGTGTCCCGGCCAGGCGAGGCGTGTGGACCAGGCTCCTCGGGCCAGGAGTTTGGGGAAGACGGCAAACATCCCTCCAGAACGGAAACCGGGTCCGATCACCGTGCAGAGCCGGACAATCGTGAAGGTGTATCCCAAGGACGGCGCGAGGCGCTGAATCCAGCCTTCCCCTTCCATCTTGGTCTGGCCGTAGGGGGTGATCGATTCGAAGGAATTCGATTCGGAGGCGGGGCCTTGCCGTGTTTTTCGATCCATGCTCGCGAGCGTGCCGGTGTGGATGATCCGTGCGTGACGGAGTGATGGACCCAGCCAATCGAGGAGTCGACGGGTGCCTTCGCTGTTGATTTCGAACGCGCCATCCACTTCCTCCGTTGCGGCGTGAGCGGCGAGGTGAAAGACGGTTTGAAATGCCGGCACTTCCGGCCGGGGGGGCAAAGAGCCCATCAGGTCCGCGTCGAGGATGCGAACTCCCAGGCGTTCGAATTCCCTGGCGGTGGTGCTGCCGGAGCTTCCAGGCCCCATCAAGGCCCAGATGGAGCCGGCGCCACGGCGCCGAATGAGCTCATGCACGAGCCGGGTGCCGATGAAACCGTTGGCGCCGGTAACGAGGAAGTGCCGTTCCTCAGACATCGCAGACCTGCGCGGCGTGTCGGAGGGCAAAGGCACGGTCGGGCCAGGTGGGGAGGAACTCCTGGGCCACGAAGCCATCGTAGCCGGTTTCCAAAATGGCCTTCATGACCGCGGGATAATTCACTTCCTGCGTCTCATCCAGTTCGGCCCGGCCCGGAACTCCGGCGGTATGGTAATGCGCGATGTACTCTTTGATCCTTTTCAATCGCCGGATGACGTCGCCGTGCATGATTTGCACATGGTAGATATCGAAGAGGAGTTTCAAGTTTGGCGAGCCGACCTTCTGGATCAAGTCCACACACCGATCGACGTCATCGCCGAAATAACCGGGATGCCCCTTCATGGGGTGGGTGTCGTCGCGGGTATTGAGGTGCTCAAGACAAAGGATGATGCCCTTGCTCTCGGCGTAGCCCACGACCTGTTTCCAGCAATCGACACAGTTTTTCGCCCCCTCTTCATCGCTGATGCCCGCCTCCCGCATGCCCGTGAAAGTAATGACCTTCTTGGCGCCGAATTGAACCGCCGTGTCGATGCCTTCGCGGAGGGATTGAATGACCGCCGCATGATGGGCGCGGTTGAAAGGGCCTTTGGCAAACCCGTGGCTGCCCACCAGCGAGATCTCCATCCCGAGCTCCCTCACCAGAGGGTAATGTTGCCGGTCGATGCCCTCCATGGCTGCGAATCCGATCTCCTTGCACAGCTTGGCCAGTTCGGGGGTAGGCATGGGGTTGAAGGTCCAGCCCATGATCGATTGACGAATGCGTCCGTGCCGGATGCGAAACCGGGAGTCGGCCTCCGCACGGGGTTTCTGGGCATGAGCCATCGGCGCCAGGGAAGCCGAGCTCGTGACGAGTCCGGCTGCCTTGAGGGCGGAGCGGCGTGATAAGCCCGGCTTTGCGGCGGTTGTCCTAACCGGCGGTTGGGAGGGTGCTTTCATGAGAAGATTATGAAGCACTGTCTTCATCTGCACAATCGCTTACTCACCGGCTCTGGCCGGAATTGGGGCCGGCGCATTCACAGGTTGTCGGTGATGCGCGCGGCAGCGCCGGGGCGCAGCGTTCACGCCGCTTCAAGGCGTGTCTTCAAAGGGGCAGGGCAGGTTCAACGGGCAAGGGTGCTGCCAGGGCGAAGGCATTTACCCAGGGCGGGCCATGGAGCGGGAGGAGATCGCCGCGGCAGGTTGGCGCGAGCGTAAGCGCCGTGAACGGCGCGCTCCGACAATTTGCGGGTGCGCCGGAATGCGCGGGCGGCGGGCTGGGACAGGCCCGCCCTACCAACAACATCGGAATACACGGGAATGCGCGGGCGGCGCATCTTGCGAGTTGCCTAGTCGTCGAATTTATCGTAGCCAGAGTCATGACCCTTTGTTGTTTGCGCGTTGGCCTCGGCTTGGCCTGGCTGCTTGGCCTGTCGCCGGACTTTCTTCAGGCGGAATCCGTGACCCTGCGAGCCCGTTCACGGGAGCGCATCCAGGCCGAATCGACGGAGACGCGGGTGCTCGAAAAGGAATTGCGATGGGACGCCGCGCGCACGGCGGTTGTGGTGTGCGACATGTGGGACCGGCATCATTGTCCGGACGCCACCACTCGCGTGGGTGAAATGGCGCCGCGCATGGACCGCGTCCTGGCCGCGGCAAGGCGGTTGGGCATGCTGATCATCCATTGTCCCAGCGACACCATGGAGTTTTACAAGGATCATCCCGGTCGCCGGTTGGCGCAGCAAGCGCCCAAGGTGGAGACGAAGGTCCCCCTGCAAGGCTGGTGTTCGTTGAATGGGGTGAAGGAACCGCCGCTGCCGATCGACGATTCGGACGGAGGCTGTGACGGTTGTCCCGAGTGCCCCGGATACCGTGCCTGGTCCCGGCAGCATCCGGGGTTGCGGATCGAGGACGGCGACGCGATCACGGATTCGGTCGAGGCCTTCTATCTCATGCGACAGCGCGGGATCACCAATGTCATCGTGATGGGGGTGCATGTGAACATGTGCGTGCTGGGGCGGCCCTTTGCCATCCGGCAAATGGTGGCGCAGGGGCAGAACGTGGTGCTGATGCGCGACATGACCGATTCTATGTATCACCATCGTAAGGCTCCCTACGTCTCGCATGTGCGCGGGACGGAAATGGTGGTGGAACATATCGAGCAGTACTGGTGCCCCAGCATCACGAGCGTCGATTTCATCGGCGGCGAGCCGTTCCGCTTCCAGGAAGATCGCCGCCAACGCATCGCGATGGTGATCGCGGAGAACGAGTATCAGACGGAGCAAACCCTGCCTGCGTTCGCCAAACGCGATTTGGTTTGGAGGGGATTCGACGTCGATTATGTGATGGGATCACCGAAGGAAGGGGATCCTGAATTTCGGAACATTGAGGCACTGAGGCAGGCGGATTTGGTGGTGGTCAGTGTGCGGCGCCGGACACCGTCCAAGGCCATGCTTGATTTACTGCGTGCGCATGTCGCCGCCGGAAAGCCGGTGGTCGGGCTGCGGACGGCGAGTCACGCCTTCGACGCGAAAACTGCGGGGGAAGGCTATGCCGCCTGGACTGGATTTGATCGCGAGGTTTTGGGGGGCGCTTACAAGGGGCATTACGGCAACAAACCTCCCGCTGGAGCCCATACCGTGGTGCGACGCGCATCGGATGCATCCGGCCACTTTGGGTTACGCGGTGTCGAACCTGCGGAGTTTCGAGTGACCTCCCACTTGTATAAATATGCCGAGATGGGACCGGAGACGGTGGTATTGCTCCGCGGCGTTGTGGAGGGGACCGACCAACCTGAGCCCGTGGCCTGGGTGAACACCGCCGGGGATCGGCGCGCGTTTTACACCTCGCTGGGCAATGCGGAAGATTTCCAACTCACGGCTTTCCGCCGCTTGCTGCTCAACGGCATTCTGTGGTGTTTGCACCAACCCATTCCCCCCGCCGAATACAAGATGGCATCCTTGGCTGGGGGAGGACAGCCCGAGGCGCCTCGCCCTGCCGCGACCGCGGCTCCCGCGCCTGCGCCCGCGGCCTCCGTCAGTGCGACCACTTATCAAGCCTTGGACCTGCCTCAAGATGCCAGGGCGGACGCGTTGAGCCCGGTTGAGGCAGCCCGGAGGTTCAAGGTGGCCGACGATTTGGAGTGGGAACAGGTCCTGTCGGAGCCGGAAATTCGGCAGCCCGTTTTTTTGAACTTCGACGAGCGGGGAAGAATGTGGGTGGTCGAGTTTCGCCAGTACCCGATGCCCGCCGGGCTGAAGATGCTGAGTCGGGACAGTGTATGGAGGGCGGTGTACGACAAAGTGCCTCCGCCTCCGCCTCGTCACTTCAAGGGCGCGGACCGCATCAGCATCCATGAAGACGGGGATGGGGACGGCACGTTCGAGAAGCACAAGATCTTCGTGGACGGCTTGAACATTGTCACCGCCGTCGAACGGGGTCGGGGCGGAGTGTGGGTGTTGAATCCACCTTACCTCTTGTTCTATCCGGAGGCGAACGGAGATGACGTGCCTGACCGCGACCCCGAGGTTCGACTCTCGGGCTTCGGACTGGAAGACACTCATAGCGTTGTGAACTCGCTGCGATGGGGGCCGGACGGCTGGCTGTATGGCGCCCAAGGCAGCACTGTTACCGCCAACGTGCTCGTGCATGGGCCGGATGGTGTGCCGTTGCATCCGAAGCCGGTGTATTCCCAGGGGCAGAACATTTGGCGTTATCATCCCGAGAAGCGGCTTTATGAAGTGTTCGCGGAGGGCGGGGGCAACGCTTTCGGCTGCGAGATAGACAGCGAGGGTCGGATTTTTTCCGGACACAACGGGGGCGACACACGCGGGTTTCACTACGTGCAAGGCGGTTATTTGCAGAAGGGATTCGAGAAGCACGGTCCCTTGTCGAATCCCTATGCGTTTGGCTATTTCCCCCCGATGGCCCATGACCGGGTTCCTCGTTTCACTCACAATTTTGTGATTTATGACCACGGGTCATTCCCGAGTCGTTATCAAGGGAAGTTGTTCGGTGTGGAGCCCATCCAGGGAAGAATCGTCGAGAGCGAGTTGACTCCGGTGGGCTCGACTTTCCGCACCCGGGATCTCTCGCGTCCGGTGGTCAGCGAGGACCGTTGGTTCCGTCCGGTTGACATCAAAGGGGGGCCCGACGGAGCGCTTTATGTCTGCGATTGGTACGATCAACAGGTCAATCACTTCCGCAATCACGAGGGCCGCATCGATGTTTCGAACGGACGGATTTACCGGCTCAAGGCGAAAGGGGCTGTCGCGCGCAAGCCGTTGAATCTGGGCGCGCTTTCCACGCGCGAGTTGGTGGAGAAGTTGAGCGATGCGAATCGATGGGTCCGCCAGACCTCCTTGCGCTTGCTGGCAGATCGGGAAGCGAGCCAAGTGAACGCGGAGCTGACGAGGTCAGAGGCTGAGGGGAGAGGGAAGAGAGTTTTGGAGACTTTGTGGGCGCGGCATCAGGCCGGCGGATTGACACCTGGTCAAGCAGCCGCCTGGCTGGATCATCCGGATGCGCAAGCCCGGTGGTGGACGGTCCGGTTGCTCGGGGATGGCCGAATGTTGAGCGACGAGCTGTCAGCGCGTTTGACCTCCCTGGCACAGACAGACCCAAGCCTGGACGTTCGAGTGCAGTTGGCCTCCACGGCGAAGCGGTTGCCCGCCCGCCAGGGATTAACCTTGGCAAAGGCGCTGGCGCAACGGTCCGAGGACGTCAAGGACCCTCGCCAGCCTTTGATGATTTGGTGGGCGATCGAGGGGCAAGCCGGAGCGCATCAGGAGGACATTGTCCGGCTCTTCGAGGAAGCCTCCTTTTGGTCGCATCCGCTTGTCGAAACTCATCTTCTCGACCGGGTGATGCGGCGATTTGCCCAGAGCGGCACCCGCCGTGACTGGGAGGCAGCGACGCGGCTTTTTGAATTGTCGCCGGGTCCTTCACACAGTCGCAAGCTGATGTCGGGATTCGAAGCGGCATTCAAAGGGAGGACTTTGGGCGGGTTGCCCGAGGCCTTGACGCGCGCCATGTCCCGGCATGCCACGGGCACCACGCCGTTTGGCCTACGGCAAGGGGATGCGCAAGCGGTGAGAAAGGCGCTGCGGGTGGTGGCGGATGAGACGGCATCCCGGGAGGAACGCTTGGAATACCTGGGTGTGATGAGCGAGATCAAGGTGGCCGGGGCCGTGCCCGCTTTGAGTCGAGCCTATCGTGGGGTTTACAAAGACGATGCCCTGCGCAAGGCCATCCTGGCGGCGTTGCGGAATTACGAGGACCCCGCAGTGGCGGATGTGGTTCTGGAAGCTTACTCTGCCCTGGGGAAAGAATCGCTGGCGTCCGCGCAGACGCTGCTCGCGAGCCGTCCCGTCTGGAGCAGGAAGTTGATGCTGGCCATTCAGAAGCAGCCCCAATCGTCCTGGCCTGGCCCGGCTCTCAAACGAGAATCCATTCCTCCTGGCATCGTTCGGAAACTGAGGGAACATCGCGACCCTGAACTCAAGGCGATGGTCGAAAAGTCCTGGCCGGGTGGAGGCGTGACCGGCAATGCCGAGTTGGAGGCCAGAATTCGCCGACTTGAAGGAGTCATTCGAGAAGGCATGGGAGATCCTTACGAAGGCCGGACGTTGTTCCAAAACACCTGCGCCGGCTGCCACCGGCTCTTCGGGCAAGGAGCGGAGGCGGGTCCCGATCTCACCGCGCACCCGCGGGCGGATATCGAGTCCATGCTTCTGGCGGTGATCAATCCGAGCGCGGAGATCCGGGAGGGATACGAGAACTATGCCGTGGAGACGAAGGACGGAAGGTCGCTTTCGGGGTTCCTGGTGGAGCAGGACGGCAGGATCATCACGCTGCGTGGACTGGACGCGCAGAATGTAACCCTGGCCCGGGAAGATTTGTCTGAGTTTCGCGCTGCCGGCATGTCGCTGATGCCCGAGGGATTGCTGGACGGGATGACCGATCAACAAGTGCGGGATTTGTTTGGCTATTTGCGAAGCACACAGCCGTTGGTGGGTGAACCTCCCAAGCGGACGGGCCAGAAGTGAAGCCGGGATTGGATGCTTGACCCTGCGTGGGGAGGCCACTACCGTCTTGGGCGTGTTCAGTGTGGCTCGGCGAAATGTTGAAGAGTCAGGGCTGGCGGTCGTCGTATGCGTCCGCGCCCTGGGTTGCCGCTTCTGAACGAGACTTTAGCGACAGCCCACGGCCTGACCGGTCGTGGGCTTTTTGTTGTTTCACGAGGGTGATTCGACCGCCCTAGGTGGAGCCAACGCGAAAGCAAGACGCAGGTGTTTTATGAGCCCGACGAGTGCCAAATCATTGAAAAGCAAAAGTGGACCCCAATCCAGCCCTGACCTGAGCCAGAGCATGCTCGGTTCTGAACTCCTGGTCGCATGCCTGGAGCGGGAAGGGGTGGACACGATCTTCGCCTATCCAGGCGGAGCGTCCATGGAATTCCATCAGGCCCTGACGCGATCGAAGAAAATCCGCACCATTCTACCGCGCCATGAACAAGGCGGCGTATTCGCGGCGGAAGGTTACGCCCGGGCCACTGGAAGGGCCGGCGTTTGCATGGCCACCAGTGGTCCTGGGGCGACGAATTTGGTCACGGGACTGGCGGATGCTTACATGGACTCGATCCCGGTGGTGGCCATCACGGGTCAGGTGCCGCAGTCGATGATTGGCAAGGGCGGGTTTCAGGAGACCGATTTCTTCGGCATGACCCTGCCGATCGTGAAGCACAGTTATCTCGTCACCGACGTGAACGACATTCCTCGCGTGATCAAGGAAGCGTTTCATGTGGCGGTGACAGGCCGTCCCGGACCCGTCGTGGTCGATGTGCCGAAGAACATTCAACAGCAGCGTGTGCAGGCCGTGTTTCCGAAGGAAGTGTCCCTTCGAGGCTATCGCCCTGAAGTGCAGGCGGATGATGACGTGTTGAACGAGATTCTTGGATTGATTTCCACCGCGGAGCGCCCGGTGCTCTACGTTGGGGGCGGGATCATCAGTGGCGAGGCGAGCGAGGCTTTGCGCAAGTTCGCTGAAGCCACGCAAATTCCGGTGACTTCGACCATCATGGGGGTGGGCTCCTTCCCCGAAACCCATCCACTCTCTCTCCGCTGGTTGGGCATGCACGGCGCGGCCTACGCGAACTGGGCCGTGAGCGGCGAGATGCAGGTGACGAAGAACGGCGACCAGGAGGTGGTGACTCAGACCGTGCCTGGAGCGGACTTGTTGCTCGCCTTTGGGGTGCGCTTCGACGACCGCGTGACCGGCAAGGTCGAGAAGTTTTGTGAGAAGGGGACGATCGTTCACATCGACATTGATGCCTCCGAGTTCAACAAGAACAGGAAGGTCCAGCTGGCGGTCCGGAGCGACATTCGCTACGCCCTGGAACGGCTCAACGCCATGCTGAAGAAGCGCCCGCTTACGAAGAAATTCACCGCGTGGCACAAGCAGATTGCGCATTGGAAGGAAAAGGCGCCGCTCGGTTACCGGGTGACGGAAGAGGTCCTGAAGTCTCAGCACATGCGGGACCATATGGAGGGCTGTGCGGACGAGGTCATTTTGCCTCAAATGGCCATTGCGATGCTTTACGAGTTGACCGGGGGGGAGGCGATTATCACCACCGGGGTGGGGCAGCATCAAATGTGGGCCGGTCAGTATTATCGTTACAAGTTTCCACGCCAGTTGCTGACCAGCGCGGGATTGGGCGCCATGGGATATGGATACCCCGCCGCTTTGGGGGCCAAGGTCGCATGTCCTGACCGGCAGGTCGTCGATATTGACGGCGACGGTTCCTTTTTGATGAACGTGCAGGAACTGGCGACCGCTCATATTGAGAAGATCGCCGCCAAAGCTCTGATTTTGAACAATCAGCACTTGGGCATGGTGGTGCAGTGGGAGGATCGTTTTTACAAGAGCAACCGGGGGCACACCTATCTCGGAGATCCGGAAAACATGAAGCAAATCTATCCGGACTACCTTGCCATCGCGCGTGGATTTAATGTTCCGTGTGAACGGGTGATGTTCAAGCGGGACCTCCGAGCCGCGATGACTCGGATGCTGGAGTCGAAGGAACCGTACCTTTTGGATGTCATTGTGCCCTACACCGAGCACGTGCTGCCGTTCATCCCGGCCGGGAGAACCGTGGGCCACATGATCTACTAGGGCCGCGCGAAGGCCCTTGCTGAAAGAACCGTGAACATCGGCCATTCCAATGCACGGGATTGATCCACCTGCGGGCGAGGACGGGCGGCGCTGTCCGCTCCAGAACCACAGGAGGAGTCACCGTGCATTCTTCCGCTTCATGGCGATCCTAGCCTGCTGGGTTGCGGGGTGGGAACAGAACGTTTGTGGCGCCGAAAGATTTTTCGATTTTGGACAAACTGCGGCCGGCAAGCTGCCTCCAGGGTTTCGTTCCACGCTCACCGGCAAAGGCAAAGTGCCGGAATGGAAAGTGGTGTTGGATGACGTGCCCGCTGAACTGGGAACCTTGGGCTCGACCCGGCCGAGGATGGTGCGGCGGGCCGTGTTGAGCCAGACCTTGCAGGATCCTACCGATGAGCGTTTTCCGCAGGCGATCTTTGATGAGGAACGCTTCACGGATTTCACTTTTTCCACCCGGTTCAAGTTGGTTCAAGGCGTGATGGAACAGATGGCGGGCATCGTGTTCCGCTGGCAGAACGAGAGCAACTTCTACGTCGTCCGCGCCAGCGGCCTGGGCAACAATGTGCGATTCTACAAAGTCGTGGATGGAGTCCGCAGCGATCCCATCGGTCCATCCTTGCCCATCCCGATCGAGGTGTGGCACGAGCTTTCCGTGAGTTGCTCGGGGAACAAGATTCGAGTGAGCTTCAACGGCAGGGAGATCATTCCGGAGATGTCCGACAACAGCTTCGCCCATGGCAAAGTTGGCTTTTGGACCAAGTCCGACTCCGTCAGTCATTTCCTGGACGCGAAGATTCTGTATGTGCCGGTTGAGATTCTGGCGAAGAAAATGGTCCAAGCCGCCCTCGATGAATACCCGAGAGTGATGAGTTTGAAGCTTTTTGGACGCCAACCCGGGGCGGAAGGCATTGTTTTGCTGGCGGCATCGGGAGACGCAGGACCGGCTGAATCCGGAGGCGCGGTGGAGGCCGATGTGCTGGCCAAGGGAGTGCCTTATTACGGCAAGACCGGAAACAAGGTGACGGTCACGATCCCGGTCCGGGATCGGAATGGGGACGCGGCGGCCGCGCTGCGCGTGGAAATGAAGGCTTTTCCGGGGCAAACTGAACAAAACGCGCTCGTTCGGGCCCTGCCGATCGCCCGGCACATGGAGAAGCAATTTCAGTCCGCCAAGGATTTGGTCGAGTAGGGGACTTCGAGGCGACTGGCCTGAATTGAAGCGTGCCGAGACGAGGAGTCGCCGGGCTCGGGACTGGCCCGGACGGGGAACTCAACTTCCGCGCCGCGCCCGCCGATAACTCTCCATGGGCGAGGTATTGAAACTCAATTTGGGATGCGGACAGAATCGGGTTCCCGGCTTTGTGAACGTGGACAAGTTTGGAACGCCGGATGTTCGTTGCGATCTGGAAGTTTTTCCGTGGCCTTGGGAGTCGAACTCGGTGAGCCAGGTCGTGCTCAACCACGTGCTCGAACACTTGGGGGAGTCCAGCACCACTTATATTGGGATATTCAAGGAACTCTACCGAGTGTGCGTGCATGAGGCCGAGGTGCAGATTCATGTGCCTCATCCCAGGCACGACGATTTTCTGAATGATCCGACCCACGTGCGGGCCGTGACCCCGGAGGGCATGGCGTTATTCTCTCAGTCCCTCAACCGTGACTGGGCAAGGAATGGAAACGCCAACTCACCCTTGGGCCTCTACCACGGCGTTGATTTCGAATTGACCCAGGTTCATTACGGACTCGATCCCGTCTGGATGGACAAGCTTCAATCGGGCCGGGCCAGCCGAGACGAGGTGATGGACGCGTTGCGCTCGGAGAACAACGTGGCCAAGGAGATCCAGATGAAGCTGCGGGTGGTGAAGTCGTCGGTATCGATGGCCCGGCGGGCGGCCTAGCCAGGAGAATTCATCCTGAGCTTGAATCCGCGGCCGTGCGCCGCGTGAGGGCACGCGGCCTACAATCGCGCCTGCCTCTGTGTTTGTAGCCCGGTGTCCTCACCGGGCGTCCCGTGCAAGAAATAGGCGGCCTAGGCATCTGGAGCGGCGGGGCGTTCGGAAGAATCCGCGCAGTTCCCGACCATGGTGGCGATGCCGCCGAGCCGGCTGCCAACGAGGGTTAAGACCTCGTCCATCGGATGGGCCAGAGCCGTGGAGCTGCTGCCGGCGAAGAGCAATCCGATCGCGCGTGGATTCGTTGCCGTGTTTTCGACCATGATGGACCCTGAATCCCCGTAATTCAAAAACCTGCTGCCCTTGTTGTTCATCACGATCAAACCCGTGAACCATTTGGTGAACGCCTGCCCGCCGGCGCATTCGTTCTCGTAGGCAATAGTGACGCTGGCGTTGAGCCCGACGATGGAGCTCGAGGTCAAGCCCGTGGTGCGTCCGCTCTTCTTGGCGCCTTGCCGGAGCGCGGGGGCGAGGGTGGCGGAGGACAGCGTGCCGATTTGCAAGATGGAGCCCGTGGCGCTGACCATGCCGGGCACGACTTGGGCGATTGAACAATCCACGTTGGCCGAGGGGAGGGCCGAAAGTTTGACCAGGGACGCCACGTTCAGGGCCGCGCTCGCGTTGCATGAAATGTCGATGAGCCCGGGGTGGATCACCGGATCTCCCGTGCCGGAAAATGTGCCGTTGCCTCCAGGAATGATGTCCGCTTCGAACACGTGGTAGTTGCTGAGAATGTAGGCCACGCCGTGAACTTGGATGAGGCCGCCCAGTGTTCCCCCGCAGCAAAAGCCGTTGGCCAAATCGTCGCGCCAGCCGCCAGACACTCCAAGTTGAATGGGCGGATTCTGTTTCGACTTGTGGCTGACGCCGACGCCACCTCCTCCACCGCCGCCACGGCCGGCGAACGCCCGAAACTTTTCGGTGACTTCAAGCCTCACGTTCATCCCTCCCATCCGCACGGGCACGGCTCCCGCGGCCGCGGCAAGCCCGGGATTCTCGCGATCGAGGTAAACGATGAGAACGATTTCGTTTGCCTCATCCGTTCCCACCGCGGTGCCCAGGACGGCAGGCTGGGCCATCAACTCCCGGGAGACCTTGTTTTGAACCGCAATCGCGGCTTGAATGGATGCGTGCGAAGCGTCCAGCGCCGCTCCGTTCGGAGCCGCGTTTGCCGGAGTGAATTCAACAGAGGCGATCCACGCCATGACCACGCACAACCAGGGAAGGAATCGGGGAGTCTTCATAAGCTTCTGATTCGGATGATGGACTCCCTAATCTTGGAGCACAGGGTGGGTGACGACAACGCCGCAAAGAGCACCATGGGCCGGGAGGCTAATGGCCAGGGAGAGTTCCAGAAAATGGCCCTCTCCAACCGGGGGTTGATGCGTCGTCCTGGAAACGGCGTTTCGGACTTGCGGGTGTCCCTGCACAGGGGGGGCGACAATCCTGATTCTCCTCGAGCCGACCGAAAGCCTGTTTTCATCCGGGCGATTCGTGGGATTCGTGGGTAAACGACTCCCTTATCCGTGGATTTCCGTGCAACCACAGGTTGTCGGTGATACGCGAGGCGTTCACGCCGCCTCAGGGCGTGTCTTCAACGGGGCAGGGCAGGTTCAACGGGCGAGGGTGCTGCCAGAAGCGAAGGCCTCCTCCCAGGGCGGGTCCTGGAGCGGGAGGAGATCGCCGCGGCAGGTTGGCGCGAGCGGAAGCGCCGTGAACGGCGCGCCCCGACAACTTGCGGGTGCGCCGGGATGCCGTGCATCCCGATGTTGTTGGTAGGGCGGGCCTGTCCCAGCCCGCCGCCCACTGGATGCAAAACATCATGCTCCGGCGGCGCGCCGGGACGGACGCGCCCTACCTGCATCACCGGCAACATCGGGATGCACCGGCCGGGATGAGGGCGGGGCCCAAATCCACGGGTAAGCCTGGGTGCATGGAAATCTCTGATTTTTCCTGTCAGGAAAACTGCATGAAATCTTCAGGGAAACGCTAGGTCGGCCACCCAAGCTCGCGGAAGTGTCCTCCCGCGGGGCAGAAGCTTCGTGTTCTCACAGTCGGACCGCTTCACGACAAAAGGCCGCTCTCGCCCGGATGGGCGTGGCGACCTGATTGGATGGGGAGCGATCCTACTTGAAGGCCGTGGCCTGCGTCGGCAACTCGAACACTTCCCCAATCTTCAAAATCCGTGCGATCACCTCCTTGCTCGCGC
>Ga0194132_10007389_pt1 | contig 16415 bp, 19 predicted proteins | sample TA2KigOf80mmetaG_FD_148612 | JGI IMG/M metagenome (GOLD analysis project Ga0194132, IMG submission 148612) | Freshwater microbial communities from Lake Tanganyika, Tanzania - TA2015054 Kigoma Offshore 80m | ecosystem: Environmental > Aquatic > Freshwater > Lake | place: Tanzania: Lake...
TCGAAGGCAAGACCTTCCGCGAGGTGCCGCTGGCGGCCGAGCTTATCGTGGCGAGGGACCCCAGAAGCCTTGAGCGGGTCGGCGGGGCGCTGCTGCGGCTGGCGCTGTTCATGCTGGCCGACCATCTGGCGGATACGAAATAATATTGCGTAATAATCTTGCGTAGCGGCCGGTTGTGGGGCAGATTGCGCTCACGCTGGCATCGTTGCGTTCAGCTTTTGCAGGGGCGAAAACCTTGCCCGCTGGCCACTGCCAGCAGCGCGAATTGGCACCGCGTGGTAGCTAGGTGGTAGCTACGTCGCGCCGCTCTATCCCGGCTTCTGTCTAAGTCATTGTTTTCATGGTGGGCGCGGTAGGACTCGAACCTACGACCTCTGCGATGTGAACGCAGCGCTCTAACCAGCTGAGCTACGCGCCCGTGCCTCAAGGTTTGCCAATAGACGGCCCCTGCGCCGGCTGTCAAGGCGACATGGCGGCTGGCGCGAGCGCGCGCTACCCTCGCGCCGCGCGACCAGGGGGCGAAACCAGTGAGCGAGGAAACCAAGCCTGGACCGGTCGGCCGGCAGCCACGCTGGCGGGCGCCGGCGGGCGCCACCGACTGCCATTGCCACGTCTTCGGGCCGGAGAGCCGCTACCCCTATACTGCGGTCCGGGCCTACACCCCGCCCGACGCCTCGCTGGATGAATACCGCGCCCTGTTGGCCGGCATCGGCTTCAGCCGTGGGGTGATCGTGCAGCCCTCGGTCTACGGCACCGACAACCGCGCGAGCGAAGCGGGGATCAAGGCGCTGGGCTCGGCCGGCCGGGGCGTCGCCGTCTTGGCGGCGGACGTCGGCGCGGCCGAGCTGCGCCGGCTCGACGGTGCCGGCTTTCGCGGCGTCCGTTTCAACCTGGCGACGCTGCCGGACAGTTCGGACGCCAGTCTGGAAGCGATGGCGCGCAAGCTGGCGCCGCTGGGCTGGCATATCCAGATCTTCGCCGAGGCCGCGCGGCTGGCCGCCATGGCGGGGCGGCTGGCGGCGCTGCCGGTCGAGGTCGTCATCGATCATCTGGGGCTGCCGGAACTCGCCGCCGGGGTGGCGCAACCGGGCGTGCAGGCGGTGCTGCGCCTGTTGGGGGGCGGCCGCACCTGGCTGAAGCTGTCGGGCGCCTACCGCGTGGATCCGTTGACGCCGCGTTGGCCCGGCGCCACGCCGTTCGCCAAGGCCTATCTTGCCGCCAACCCGGACCGCCTGGTCTGGGGCACCGACTGGCCCCATCCCAACCTGGCCGGCCCCATGCCGGATGACGGCGAACTGTTCGACCTGCTGCTCGACTGGGTGCCGGACGAGGCGACCCGGACGAAGATCCTGGTTGAAAACCCGGCGCGGCTCTACCGCTTCGATTGACCGGGCGACAGCCGCCGGGCCAGCGTTTCGCGCAGCGCCGACCTGCGCTAGGCTTATGGCTGCGACCGGTGCAATCGCGGACAACCATGGGGGATCGCAATGCAGACCTTGCTGCTGCCCTATCACGACGACGCCTTTTGCGATGCCGCGCTGGCCGCCGCCTGCCTGACCGCGCAGCGCTTCAACGGCCATGTCGAGGCGCTCTATGTGCGCGAGGTGCCGCAAATCATCGTCAGCGAGATCATCCCGGCGGCCTATGTGACGCAGATCAACGACCAGACGGGGCGTAGCGCGGAGACCGCGCGTGCCCATTTCGCCCGGGGGCTGGAGCCTTTCAAGCTGCGCATGGCCGAGCTGGACGGCCCCGCCAACGCGGCCACCGCCGGCTGGCGCGAGGCCACTGGGCGGGAAAGCGAGATCGTCGGCGACCATGGCCGATTGTTCGATTTGATCGTGGTCGCCCGCTCGGACCGGCCGAACGCCGCAGGCTGGCGAGAGACCGCGGAGGCGGCATTGTTCGACAGCGGTCGGCCGGTGCTGGTGGCCGCCGCCGCGGCGCCCAGCGTGCTGGGCGAAAACATCGTGGTGGCCTGGAACTGCTCGACCGAGACGGCGCGCACGGTTGCCTTCGGCATGCCGTTCCTGAAACAGGCGAAGAAGGTTCTGGTGCTGACCGTGGAAGGCGGCACGGTGCCGGGGCCGAGCGGCGAGGAAGTGGCCCAGCACCTCCGGCGCAACGGCGTGCCGGCCACCGCCCGCACCGCGCCCGCCAGCGGCCGCAGCATCGGCCAGGCGATGCTGGCCGAGGCCATGGCGGCCGGCGCGGACCTGATGTTCAAGGGCGCCTACACGCAAAGCCGCCTGAGGCAGATGATCTTCGGCGGCGCCACCGACCACATCCTGACGGCGGCCATGCTGCCGGTCTTCTTCACCCATTGAGCCGGCGGGTCAGAAGGCCGAGGCGAACAGCCCGCCGTCCAGAAGGATGTTCTGGCCGGTGATGTAGCCGGCCTGCTGGCTGCACAGGAAAGCGCAGGTCTCGCCGAATTCGTGCGGCGAGCCGAAGCGTCGGGCGGGCACGGAATTGGCCCGTTCGTCGGCCACTTCGTTGACTGAGCGGTTCTGCATCTTGGCGGTGGCGGACATGCCGGTACGCAGGCGGTCGGTCTCGAAGAAGCCGGGCAGGATGTTGTTGATGGTGACGTTGTGCTGCGCCACGGTCCGGGCGACGCCGGACAGGAACGCGGTCAGGCCGGCCCGCGCGCCGCTCGACAGGTCGAGACCAACGACCGGCATGCGCACCGAGATCGAGGTGATATTGACGACGCGGCCGAAGCGCCGCTCGATCATCTTGTCGATCACCTGCTGGATCAGCTCGATGGGTGTCGCCATGTTCATGATGACGCCTTCCAGCAGGGCCTTGCGGTCGACCTGGCGGAAATCGCGAAACGGCGGACCGCCGTTGTTGTTGACCAGAATGTCGGGGTCTGGACAGGCGGCCAGCACTTTCGCCTGCCCTTCGGGCGAACCGATGTCGGCCAGCACAGCCTTGACCTGGACGCCGGTAGCCTTGGCAATCTCCTCCGCAGTGCCATTCAGCGCCTGCTCGTCGCGACCGTTCAGCGTCACGTGCACGCCGTTGCGCGCCAGGGCGAAGGCACAGCCCTTGCCCAATCCGCGGCTCGACGCACAGACAATGGCCTTGCGGCCGGCAATACCCAGATCCATTGTGACTTCCCCCTTGGCAATCCGCTGTGGAACTATAGCGCCGGAACAGGGGCGAAGGTCGAGCGCGGCCGGAGACGAGCGACGTCATGACCGGCAGGTCGGCTGAGGAACAGAAACGCGTCACCGCCGAAAACTGGGCGGGGCGGGCCGCGGCGTGGGGCCAATGGGCCGAACGCATGGCCCGCCTAGCGGAAGGCCTGAACGAGCCGCTGATGTCGGCGATCGGTATCGCACCGGGCATGCACGTGCTCGATCTGGCCTCGGGCGCCGGCGAGCCGGCGCTGACCATGGCGGCGCGGGTTGGCCCGCAGGGCGAGGTCACGGCCAGCGACCTGGTGCCGGAGATGCTGGCGGTGGTGCAAGCCCGCGCGCACGCGGCGGGCCTTGCCAACGTGCGCTTCCAGCAGGCCGACATGGAGGCCCTGCCGTTCGCGGAAGCCAGCTTCGAGGCGGTTACCTGCCGGCTTGGCTTGATGTACGTGCCGAACCCCTCGCGCGCGGCCGGCGAGGCCCGGCGCGTGTTGCGGCCGGGCGGCCGGGCCGCCTTCCTGGTTTGGGGGCCGCACGAGGACAATACCCAGTTCGTCGTGCTGGACGACGTGTTCCACAACGTCATGGGACTGGAGCCGCACGAGGGCGCGTTCACGCCGACCCGCTTTGGCGCGGCCGGCGACGTGACGCGCGTGCTGCTGGCGGCCGGCTTCGCCGAAGTCGAGGAGCGCGAGTTGCGCTTCAACCCCCGGGTCGATCCCGCTTCGAGATTCTGGCGGCCGCAGCTCGGGCTCCGGCTTGGCGACAGGCTGGAACGGCTGAGCCGGCCCGAGCGCGAGCGATTGGATGCCGCGATGGCGGCCGGCTTCGAACGCTTTCGTGACGGCGACCGTATCCAGCTGCGGGTCCACGCGCGGCTGGGTATCGGCCGCAAGCACTAGGAGGACGAGCATGCGCAACCAGGACGTCTACCTGTTCTCCGTCGGACCGAAGACGCCGCCCAGCTTGACCGTGCGGCCGGACGAACTGTTCGAGGTCGAGGTGCGCGGCAGCCTGGCGGATGTCGAGGACGTGCGCGAGGTGCCGGTGCCGTTCACGCCCGAAAGCGAAGGCCACCCGCTGTCGCCTGTGACCGGTCCGATCCTGGTGCAAGGCGCCGAGCCGGGCGATGCGGTGATCATCGATCTGGTGCAGATCACGGCGCATGCCGATGGGGTGACCGCGATTCTGCGCAAGTTCGGGGTGCTGAAGGAGGAGTTTCCGGAACCGAAGGCGCTGGCCTGCCCGGTGCGCGGCGGTCAGGCCTGGTTCGGCGGGCGGATTCCGATTCCGATCAGTCCCAATCTCGGCACCATCGCCACCATGCCGCCCGAAGGCTACAAGCCGTCCTATGCCGGGCCGCATGGCGGGGACTTCGACCAGAAGGACGTCGGGCAGGGGGCCAAGGTCTATCTGCCGGTGTCCTATCCGGGTGCGCTGGTGTTTTTCGCCGACCCGCACGCGGCGATCGCCGACGGCATCATCAGCGGCACCGGCGTCGAATGCGGTGCCACGGTCAAGGCGCGCATCGGCCTGGCGAAGGGCCGGACGATCGAGCGGCCCATCGTGGAATATCCCGATACCATCCAGGTCATGGGCATGGGCGAGAGCGTCGAGGCGGCGACGGCCGACGCGGCTCGCGCGGCGCTCAACCTGGTGGCGGCCAAGACCAGCCTGACCCGAGAGGAAGCCTATATGCTGCTGGGCATTTGCGGCGAGGTGCGCATCGGCACCTCGCCCCGGCCGATGATGGCGGCGCGGGTCATCCTGCCGCGGCCGATCCTGGATGCCGCCGGCTTTGCCGGCTTGCCGTGAAAGGACCGGACGCATGAGGATCCGCGGCGTTCGCGCCTTCTGGCTGCATGTGCCGATCCCGGAGGCCCGCCAGCACACCTCGGATTTCGGACGGGCCAGGACCTTCGATACCGTGCTGGTGCGCATCGACACCGAAGACGGGCTGACGGGCTGGGGCGAGGCCAAGAGCGCGGTCGGCAGCGACTCCGCCAACCAGTCGCTGGTGACGATGGTGGAGAAGGAGCTGGCGCCGCTGCTGGTCGGCCAAGACAGCCGAGAGATCGGCCGGCTTTGGGAAGTCATGTATAGCGGCAGTCGGGCGCACTACGCCCTGGCACGCGGCCATGTCTACCCGGTGCTGGGCCGGCGTGGGCTCCGGATCTCCGCCATCAGCGGCATCGACACGGCGCTTTGGGACATCCAGGGCAAGCGGCTCAACGCGCCGATCCACCAGTTGCTGGGCGGCCGGCTGCGCGCCGAGATGCCGGCCTATGCCTCGGGCGGCTGGGCGCCGAAGGAGGCGATCGGCGAGGAACTGCTGAGCTACGTTGCGCGCGGCGGCTTCCGAGCGGTCAAGATGCGCGTGGGCGCCCAAGACCGAGAGGTGCCGGTTTCCGCGCAGCGAGTGGCGGCGGCGCGCGCCGCGCTGGGACCCGACATCGACCTGATGTGCGATGCGCACGGCACGCTGACGACGGCCGAAGCGAAACGCTTCTGCCGCATGGTAGCCGAGTGCAACCTCGCCTGGTTCGAGGAGCCGGTCGCCAGCGACGACCGGCGCGGCCTGGCCGAGGTCCGACGCGGCACCGATGTGCCGATCGCCGCGGGGGAATCCGAGTTCACCCGGTTCGACTTCCTGGAACTGGCGGAACTGCGCGCCGTCGACATCTTCCAGCCCGATCTGGCGATCTGCGGCGGCATCAGCGAGGCCCAGCGCATCGCCGCGCTGGCCGCCGCCTACCAGATCCGCCTGGCGCCGCATCTGTGGGGCGGCGCGGTGATGTTCATGGCCGGCCTGCATGTCGCCGCCGCGGCACCGGCCGGCTTCATCCTGGAATATTCGCTGGGCGCCAATCCGCTGCTGCACGAGCTGACGGCGGAAAAGCCGCAGGTCGCGGACGGCAAGATCGCCATTCCCGATCGCCCCGGCCTGGGCTTGACCATCGACGAGGGTTTCGTTTCGCGCTACGCGGTCGGTTGACGTGGGCCGTCGGTCTCGTCGGCGAAGAATGCGGCCGCGCCCGCCGGCATTCGACTGCTTTCGATCTCGAACAATTCCAGCAGGACCTGGTCCGGCGCCTCGCACATGATGTAGCGCCAGCTGCCGAACTCGCGGATCGGCGATCGAAAGGCCTGTCCTTGCGCTTGCATGCGGGCAACCAGGCCAGCCAGGTCGTCGGTTCGGATGCCGACATGGTGGACCGGGCCGCGCCCGGAATCGCGCGCCGGTTGATCGTAGAGATGCAGGCGGCCCGTACCGACCTTCAGGAACACGTTGCGCGCCCCGCCGAACTGGCCATCGAAGAACACCCGCGCGCCCAGCATTCGCTGCCACCAGTTTACGGTCCTTTCCAGGTCCTGGGCGAAGACGTGAACATGGTGCAGATGCTCAGCCATGCGCTTCTCCACCGGCTCGCGAGGCTATGGTAACCATACGCCGATGGCGGTTCTTTTCCAGGGGGCGGGAAACATGGCGGACATCGTTACTGAGCGGCGCGGGCCGGTACGGCTGATCACCATCAATCGCCCGGACAGGATGAATTCGATGGATTTTCACGCGAACGAAGAGATCATCGCGGTATGGGAAGCGTTCCGCGACGATGTCGAGGCGCGCGTCGCGGTGCTGACGGGGGCGGGCGACAAGGCGTTCTGCGCCGGCGCCGACCTGAAGACCTACACGATGGCGTTCGCCAACACGCCCGCGCCCGAGTTCCGCCGCCGGTTCACCGACGGCCCCGGCTTCGGCGGCATCACGCGGGGCCTGGAGATCAACAAGCCGATCATCGCCGCGATCAACGGCTTCTGCATTTCCGGCGGGTTGGAACTGGCGCTGGCCTGCGACATCCGGTTTTGTTCGCCCGATGCCGAGTTTGCCCACCAGGATGTGCGTTGGGGCTTTCATCCGTGCGACGGCGGCACGGTGCGCCTGCCGCTGATCGTCGGCCTTGGCAATGCCATGGAACTGATCCTGTCCGGGGAACGGATCGGCGCCGAGCAGGCCTACCGCATCGGCCTGGTCAACCGCATCGTGCCGAAGTCCGAACTGCTCGGCCATGCGCTCGACTACGCGGCGAAGCTGGCGATGCGGGCGCCGCTGGCGCAACAGATGGCCAAGCAGGTGGTGATGGCGGCATTTGGCCGGCCGATGGCCGACGGCCTAAAGCTGGAATCGCGCTCGTTCTACGATCTCGGCCGGACCGATGACTTGGCGGAGGGCACCGCCGCCTTCCGCGACAAGCGCCCGGCCAATTTCAAGGCGCGCTGACAGGGGGCTCGCAGGCACCGACATGACCGGCTTCAAGATCAAGGTGTCGCTGCAGATACATCCAGACGCCTACCAGATGCTGCAGACCGTCGCCGAGAAATATCGCCTGCCCGACGCCGACAAAGCCTTGCGCTGCCTGCTGGACTACGCGGCGACCGACGGCGACTGGGACGAGATCTTCGGCAAGGTGCGCTGCCGGCGCTGCGGCTAATAGCGCCCCGCTTGCGCCGTCGCGCGGTCGCGCTGCTGTTGCTGCGCCGTGGCCATCTGTTCGGCGTCCCACCGTTCTTCCCCCTGCATCGCGAACAGCGAAGTGTAACCGCCCGACCAGTCCGGCGGGGCCGGGCAGGGCCGCGGATCCAGGTGCACCATGCGCGCCCTGCGGCCGCGCACGATGGCGCCCTCGTAGGGGCTGGGGATCGGATTGACGGAATAGGTATAGGCGTCGGCGGCGGAATAGACGTTGAGCAGCAACGGCCGGCCAAGATTGGACAGGTTCGGTTTCGAGCCGTGCACGCTGCGACAATTGTGCACGGTGACCGAACCGGCCGGCCCCGTCAGGTAGACCGCCCGGGTCAGGTCGATGCCCGCCAGGTCGCGCGGCAGGATGTGGCCCACCCATTGTTCCTTGTCGTTGAAATGATTGTAGAGCGGCCCGTCGTGGCTGCCGGGGATGATGCCGAGCGGTCCCTGCTCCTCGCCCACGTCATAGAGGTAGGTGCCGAGCGTCAGCGGTGAGTAATTGGTATGCGGCCAAGCCTGGATGTCCTGATGCCACTTCACTTCCGCGCCACCCTCCTGCCATTTGAAGTTCAGCTTGGAGTGATGGAACTTGACGTCCGGGCCCACCAGGTCGGCCACCACGTCGCCCAGCACCGATTTGGCGGCGAACTCCCAGTAGACCGGATGGTGCGACACCGGGCTGGTCAGACGCCGGAGCCGCGGCCCAGCGGCGGAGTGCCCAGGCTCCAGATCGAACACGCCATCCGACTTGGCGTTAGCGCGGCTGCGCTCCACCATCTCCTCGGTCACCCGCCGCAGGCGTTCGACCCAGTCGATCGGCACCGCGCCCTCCAGCAAGAGGTATCCATCGGCGAAATAGCGTTCGCGCTGGCGCTGGCTCAGCACGCGGGCGGGATGCGACAGCACTTCCTCAGGGGTCATGGCGCTTGCTCTCCTGGCGAGGGGAGTCTAGGCCGCCGGCCCTGCGGGTCAACAGCCCAGCCGCTCGGCCAGGGCAGTGAAGCTGTCGCAGACCACATCGAAGGCGTGCTCGGCAAGCAAGTCGGTCGTCTGATGCGGCCCATGCTCGGTCGGCCGAAGCACGAAGGCGGTCCGCAGGCCGACCGCGCCGGCCGCTACCAAGTCGCCATTATGCGCGGCGACCATCAGGCACTTCTCCGGCCGGCGATCGAGGCGCAAGGCGCTGATGCGATAGGCATCGGGGCAGGGCTTGTAGTGCATCGCCACTTCCGCCCCCAGGATGACATCCCAGGGCAGGCCCGCGCGCTTGGCCATGTTGACCATCAGCGCGATGTTGCCGTTGGAGAGGGTCGCCAGGATGTAGCGGCGGCGCAGGCGGTCGAGGCCGGGCAGCACGTCGGGCCAGGGATCGAGCCGATGCCAGGCGCGGTTGAGATGGTCGACTTCCGCCGCGGTCAGGCCCTCGACCGCGAACTCGCGCAGCAGGTCCAGCAGGTTTTCGCGGTGCAGGGTGTCGAGATTGGTCCACGGCCGCTCGCCCTTGCGCACCCGTTCCATTGCCGGCTGGTAGCGCGCCCGCCAGCGCTCGGCGAAACGCGGCCAGTCGAGCCCATAGCCCTTCGGGGCCAGGGCCCGTTCGGCCTCGCGCGCGATGCTGCCGCGCCAGTCGACCACCGTGCCGAACACATCGAAGGTCAACGCCTCGATCCTGGAAAGTCCCATCGCCCGTTTCCTCGCGGCCGCGCCGGCCGGGACGCATCCTAGCGCGGCTTGTCGCGTTCGGGCGGGCCGTGCCGCCGCCGTTGCCAGTCGGCGAGCTGTTGCCGGCCCGCATGGTCCAGCTTGCCGGCGGTCGCGACCACGCTGGCATGCAGCAGGGCCTGCGCCGCGTCGCCGCGCCGGCGCAGTTCGGCCAGTGCTGCCGCATGCGCCGCGGCGTCGTAGGGGTTGGCCAGCAGCGCGGCACGGGCCGCCTCGCGCGCACGGCCCATGGCGTCGCGGGCGCGATCGATCGCCTCGCGGGAGTGCAGCATTTCCTGCCGCACCAAGCCGCCAGCCTCGCCCGGCAAGCGCTCGATCAGCCGCTCCCAGTGCCGCGCATGCGGCGCCGCCTGGCCGACGGGCTCGCCGCCGGGTCGCGGCAGCCAGGCCCGAGGGAGCAGGAACGCACCGACAGCAATGTTGAGGGCGAGCGAAGCGACCAGCGCTCCCAGCAGCCATCGAGAAGCGGATTGCGGGCTCACAGTTCGAGATCTCCTTCCTCGATCTCCTGCCACAGCGCGGCCAGGTCGGCCCGATCATTCGCCACCTCCGCCGGCTCGCCGAGGCCGAGCAGCAAGCCCAGCACGGCGGCGGCGGCGAAGCCGCTCATTGTCGCAGCACGCAAGGGGGCCGGCCATTGGCTGACAAGCCAAGACCAGAACGGGACATCCGCGGGACGCTCCGCGATCGCCGTAAGAATGCGGGCGCGCAGAGCCGGCTCGGCAGGGCGCACCGGCCAGTCGTCGAGCAGGCTGTCGAGCCGCCCCGCCGCTTCCAGCCAAGCGTTGGCCTCAGGGAGCTGACGGGCCAGGGCAAGCCCGGCCTCGCGTTCCGCCACCGGCCAACGGGCCGGCTGGCCGCCATGCGCGGCGACAATCTGCCGCAAACGTTCCGGCGTCACGGGTTGCGATCCTCCGATCCATCGGGAGGCAGCAGTTTCGCCTTCAGCAGCCGCCGCGCCCGTACCAGCAAGGTCTCGACGGCGCTCACGCTGGTGGCCAGCGCCTCGGCCGCTTGCTGGTTGCTCTGGCCTTCCCAGTAGCAGAGCGCGAGCGCCACCCGCTGACGCTCCGGCAGCTCTGCCACGGCGGCCCGCAGCGCGGCGTTGGCCCGCGCCTCCAGCGTCTGGGCCAGGGCGTCGGGAGCCGGGTCGGCCGGATCGCCCGCGGCCTCCAGCGACAGGCCGGTCGGTCGGCGACGGCGATCGAGGCAGAGGTTGACCAGGATGCGATTGAACCAGGCGCGGAAGCTGCCGAGTTCGGGCCGGAACCGCGTCGCCTCAGTCCATACCCGCAGCATCGCTTCCTGCACCAGCTCCTCCGCGTCGCCGCGATTGCCGGCGACCCGTTCGGCCAGCGCCAGTGCGCGGGACAGGTGGCGGTCCATCAGCCTGGCGAAGGCGGCGCGGTCGCCTTCGGCGACACGGCGCATCAGCGCTTCGTCATCGACCATGCCCGTCCGCCTGACGATCGTTGCGACGGACTGCCCGGGACGGCGCGGACCGTCTGGGCCGCCCGGCGAAGGATCGCGGCCGGGGGCGTGGCCAAAACGGTCCCGCGCCGGGTTGCCCATCAGCCTCTCTTACGGCCGATGCCGCCAAACCCTGCGCCGCTACCGTCTATTTCGTCTGCATGGTGAACACGCCATCCCAGTCGTCGCCCGGCGCGCTCTCCTCCAGGTAGTACCGGCAGCGATCAAGATAGAGGTTGGTTGGCGCGTCGTTGGGGTTAAGGGCAAGCGCCGCTTCGAAGCTGGCAATGGCGCCCAACCAATTGCGCTGCCGGTAATGCCCGATGCCCCGGTCGAACTGCTCCAGCACGCGCTCGTAATTGGGAAACGAGACGGCATCGTGGTAGTCGAGCGCCTCGAAGATCGGCAGCGGCTGGGTCTTGCCCTTCACGCGGATCAGGTCGAGCTCGCGCAGGCGCCAGCGACCCTTCAGCCGGCGGGCGGTCAGGTCGCAGATCAAGATCTTGCTGCCATAGAACTTGTTGGCGCCTTCCAGGCGCGAGGCGATGTTCACGCTGTCGCCGATCACCGTATAGTCCATGCGCTTGGGCGAGCCGATGTTGCCCGCCACCACCTCGCCCGTGGCGACGCCGATGCCGATCTCGATCGGCTCCTTGCCCTCGCCCAGGCGGCGGGCGTTCAGCTTGTGCAAGGCGACCATCATCTCGTTGGCCACGGCCACCGAATTGTCGGCGTCCATCTCGCCTTTGAACGGCGTGCCGAACAGCGCCATGATGGCGTCGCCGATATACTTGTCGAGCACGCCGCCGCGCGACAGGATAACCTCCACCATGTCGGTGAAGTAATCGTTCAGCATCGAGACCGTGCCGCGCGCGCCCAGCTTCTCCGAGATCGTAGTGAAACTGCGGATGTCCGAGAACAGGATGGACACATCCTGCAGCGAGCCGCCCAGCACGGCGTCGCCCGACTGCATCAATTGATCGACGATCTCCTTCGGCATGTAGCGCGACATGGTGGTCTTGACGCGCTTCTCCCGGCTGATGTCTTCCAGCACCAACATGTAGCCGATCGCCTCGTCCTTGATGTCGATCAGCGGATAGGTTCCCAGGTTGACCGAGGTGGTGCTGCCATCGGCCAGATGCACGTCGGTGTCCAGCGTCAGGTCGAGATCGCCCGATACCGCCACGCGCTCGACGCTGTCGCGGATCCAGGCATTGCCGTCGCCGAACAATTCCGAGTCCACATGACCGACCTTCTCCTCCGCCTCCCAGCCCAGGATGCGACAGGCCGCCTCGTTCACCTTGATCACCCGGCGTTCGGCATCCAGCGTGACGACGCCGTTGCTCAGGCTTTTCAAGATGCTCTCGTTGTAGTTGCGGGCGTTGAGCACCGCCTCGAACAGCTGCGCGTTTTCCAACGCGATCGCCGCCTGCGCCGCCAATGCCTTGATGCGCCGCTCGTCCTGCTGGGCAAACGGTCCGCCGCGCTTGTTCAGCACCTGCATCACGCCCAGCCTGCGGCCCTCCTTGTTCAGGATCGGCATGCACAGGATACTGCGCGTGCGATAGCCGGTGCGGCGGTCGAATTCTTGGTTGAAGCGGGAATCGGCGTAGGCGTCGGGGATGTTCAGCACCTGGCCGGAGGCGAAACAGGCGCCGGCGACGCCGCCGCTGGCCGGGAAGCGGATCTGCTTGGTCGCCATGCCTTCCGCGACATATGACCACAGCTCGTCGGTCTTGGCGTCGTAAAGGAACAGGCTGCTGCGGTCGGCGTCCAACAAGTCGGTGGTGCCGGCGACGATGCGCTGCAGCAGTTCGGGCAGGTTGAGTTCGGAGGTGATCGCGCTGGTGATCTCTAGCAGCTTGGTTTCCTCTTGCAGGGCGCGATCGGCGGCCTCGTGGAGACGCGCGTTCTCCAGCGCCGCCGCGGCCTGCCCGGTCAACAGGGTCAGCAGGTCGAGGTCGTGCTCGCTGAACTCGCCGGTGCGCTTGTTCAGCACCTGCGCCACGCCGATCACGTCGCCCTTCCTGCTGATCACCGGATCGCACAGCATGTTTCGCGTGCGATAACCGGTGCGGCGGTCGACATCCGGGTTGAAGCGCGGGTCGGAATAGGGATCGTTGATGATCGCCGGTGCGCCTGAACTAAACACCGCGCCGGCGATGCCGCGGTCGTGCGGAATCCGGATCTCGCCGATGCCGTCGCCCTGCGCCACCCGCGAGAACAGCTCACCGGTCTCCGGATCCAGCAAGAACAGCGTGGCGCGGTCGGCGTCCAGCGTGCTGGTGACAATGCCCATGAGCTCCGGGAACAGCTGGTCGAGCGACAAGTTGTCGGAAATGCGATGGCTGAGCTGCACCAGGGTCGCGACCCGCTGCAGCACCTCGGTCATGGTGCCGACCAGGGCCTGGCGATCGCTGCTGGAAATCGACTGCAGGATGGGATCCAGGTCCGCCTGGCTTGAGCGGTGCTCGAAGATGGCACGGACGATGTCCAGATCCGATGGTGTGATCATGCTCTGAATGGCTGTTGGCGGCGAGGTGAGGGGTCGCCCACTCCCCGACACAATAGCCCACCAGTGCAGGCGGCGCGACCCGTTCGGCCGGTCGGGGTGACAAAGCCGGCGGCAGCCGGCAGAGTGTCGGGCTTGGCCATGCTGCCGGAGGCTGTCATGTCGGACCTGCCTGCCCGCGTTCACATCCACGAGGAGGGCCCGCGCGAAGGCTTTCAGATCGAGCCCGGACCAATCTCGACCGAGGACAAGGTGCGCTTCATCGAGGCGCTGGCCGGAACGGGCTTGCGCGAGATCGAATGCGTTTCCTTCGTGAACCCGCGCCGGGTGCCGGGGCAGGCGGATGCCGAGGACGTCGCCCGGTGGCTCAAGCGCAGGCCGGGCGTGCGCTACACCTGTTTGTGGTTGAACCTGAAGGGACTGGAACGGGCGGTTGCGAGCGGCTTGGACCTCGCCGGCCGGCTCTTGGTGGGGGCGTCGGAGCCGTTCACCATCCGCAATGCCGGAATGGATCTGAAGGCGGAACTGGGCGAACAGAAGCGCTGGCTCGCCAAGTACCGCGAACTGGGCCTGGCGGTCGAGCAGGTGGCGCTGTTCACCGCCTTCGGCTGCAATTTCGCCGGCGATGTCACGCCCGAGCGGGTGGTCGAAGTCACCCGCCTCAGCCTGGAGAACGCGGCCGAGGCCGGTTTCCAGGTCGGCAAGATCAGCCTCGCCGACACCGTCGGCTGGGCAACGCCGCGCGCGGTCGAGCGCGTGGTGGGGGCGGTGCGCCAGCGCTGGCCCGACAAGGCGATCGCCTTGCACCTGCACGACACCAGGGGAGTGGGGCTGGCCAATGCCTATGCCGGTCTGAAGTTGGGCGTGGCGCATTTCGACAGTTCCTGCGGCGGCCTGGGCGGCTGCCCGTTCGCGGGGCACAAGGGCGCCGCAGGCAACATCTGCACCGAGGATCTGGTGTTCATGTGCGAGGAAATGGGCATCGACACCGGGGTCGACCTGGACCGTTTGATCGCTTGCGCGCAGCTGGCGGAGAAAATCGTCGGCCACCCGCTGCCGGGCAAGGTGATGCGCGGCGGCGGGCTTGGTGCCCTGCGCGCCCGGCTCAAGGCGGCCGAATAGCGGTTCAGGGGCCGGGCACCCGCGTCAGTTCGTAGCCCTTGGCCCGCATGCAGAAATTGGTCAGGTCGAGCTCGCGAAAGAGGGCGTCGCCGTCATAGCCGAACGGGTGGCGCTCGACATAGTAGATCCGCCCGTCGCGGCCACGCACGACCTTGGGCGGAGCGTGAAACTGCCGACGCCAACTCTCCAGCCAGGCCTCCTGCCAGGCCGCCTGTCGGCAATAGGCGAGGTCGGCCTGGGTTTCAGCCGGCACCAGCCCCTGTCGGGTCCAGTGCACGGGCGTGCAGCCCGCGAGCAGCACAAGCGTTAACCCTAGCCTGATCGCGTGCGCCATACCTGGTTGATCCCGGCATCCTTTGCTGTCTCACTTGGGCGGCCGGCCCTATGGAACAAGGTCGGCGCGCCAGCCGGCGGTCACAAGCCTGTCAAATCGCGTCAGCCGCGGACCGGTCGCGCGGCATAGAGCGGCCCGTCGGTGTAACGCATGGCCACCAGTTCCACCGGCCGGTCGAGTTCGGGGGCGTCTCGCCGCCGATCATCCGCACGGCGATCCGCAGCCCTTCCTCCAGGTCGACGATACCCAGGCGATAGGGCGCCTCGGCGGCGAACAGCCCGGGGGCCGCGTGCACCACGGTTTGCGAATAGAGCCGCCCACGGCCGACCAGTTCCGCCCAAATCACCTCCGCCGACCAGCAATGCGGGCAGAATGGCTTGGGCGGAAAGGTCAGTTTGCCGCACTCCCGGCAGAGCGTGGTCGTCAGCCGGCCGTCGGCCAGTGAATCCCAAAAACGCTTGGTGAAGGCCGAGACGCGCGGTGGATAGGGGCGTGGCCGTCCAACCTCGACGATGGGCAGCTTCACACCACGCCCTCCAGCACATGCACCAAGGCGGCGTTGTAGTTGCCGAGTTCGCAGGTGACGACGGCGAGCCGCGCGCCCGGAACCTGGCGCTCGCCCGCCTGTCCGCGCAATTGCTGGACGACCTCCACCATGCTGTAGAGCGGCGTCACATAGGGCGGATGGCCGCGCGACAACAAGCCGCCGGAGGGGCAGATCGGCATCCGTCCGCCCAGCGTCGTCTCGCCTGCCGCCGCGGCCTGCGCGCCCTGTCCACGCTTGGTCAGCCCGATGGCCTCGCCGACCAGCACTTCGACAATGGTGCAGGGCGCATAGACCTCGGCGAAGTCGAGGTCGCTTACGGTAATTCCGGCCTCGGCATAGGCGCAGGCCGCCGCCCGTTCGGCCGCTTGGTAGGCGGTCATGTCGTTCGGCACTTCCGCGATCTGGCGCGCGCCTTCGTGATAGAAGCCCCGCCCGCGCACCAACACGTAGGGCCGGCCCAGGGCACGCGCGATCTTCTCGCGCGCCAGCAGGATGGCGGCGGCGCCGTCGCTGCGCGGCGAGACTTCATAGAGGCCGAGCGGCTCGACCACCATGCGTTGTGCCAGCATCTCGGCGAGGGTCAGCGGTTCGCGGAACTGGGCCAGCGGATTGAGCGCGGCGTGCCGGCGGTTCTTCACCGCCACCATCGCCAGTTCGCCGCGCGTGGCGCCGGTATCGTGCATGTAGCGGGTCGCGTCCATAGCGTACCAGGAGATCGGCGTGAAGCCAAACGGACACCTCGAAAAACCTCTGGCGTTGAGGGTCGCGGGTTGATTCTCTGACCTCTGGCGATGGCCGGAGGCGGGGATGGCGGGACAGGCTGGTTTCTTCGACACGGACGAGCGGCTGGCGCTGCACGATGCCGTGCCGGATGCCAAGACGATTTGGCTCTACCGCGAGCAACTCGTTCGGACTGGTGCCTTCGACCGGCTGTTCGCCCGGTTCGATGCGGCGCTACGGGAGAAGGGCTATCTGGCGATGGGTGGGCAGATCGTCGATGCCACTGTCGTCGAGGCGCGCCGCCCCCGGCTCACGCGCGA
>Ga0194132_10007390_pt1 | contig 16412 bp, 10 predicted proteins | sample TA2KigOf80mmetaG_FD_148612 | JGI IMG/M metagenome (GOLD analysis project Ga0194132, IMG submission 148612) | Freshwater microbial communities from Lake Tanganyika, Tanzania - TA2015054 Kigoma Offshore 80m | ecosystem: Environmental > Aquatic > Freshwater > Lake | place: Tanzania: Lake...
CTGGTCAAGCACGCCCGCTACTACTGGCTGATGTTGGCTGAGAGCCATCTGACGCGCCGGCTGTTCGGGAGCATGGTGCGGCGGATCGAGGCGCTGCCGGCGGGGTGAAGATCGGCCCGGAGAGGTGGAAATCTTGAGAGAAAGGAGGCTGGGAGGGAGAGGTGTCGAAAGAACTGCTGGAAACAGGCATGTTGTCAGTTTTCGTTTTTGTGCGATGGTCGAAAGAAGCCATCCGCAGGCACTGGCCCGCCCTCGGAAAGGGGATTCTGATCAAATCCGGCACGGGAGTGAGGCGTTGGTGTAGACTGTTGGGGTCCGGGAGACCCAAAATGGAAATCCCGGGTATAGTATAGTATACTGACCGTCGTCGTCTTTTTGAGCCTCCAATGGTCTACACCGTAGCCGGCCTCGTTCCAACTCCGCGAGCCCTTCGCCCCGGTGCCGGTGCCAATCCGGTGCCCGAACTCCCATCCGCGCGAACTGCCGTAAGAGTCAGCCTGCTCATCGGGTGGCTCGCGGTGGACGCTTTTGCCGCGGTAGACTTCGCCCGCCAGATCGAACCATTGCTGCGCAAGAACTGCCAGGGTTGCCATGGGGCCAGGCTGCAGACCGGCGGACTGCGGCTCGATCACGGCGAGTCCGCTTTAGCCGGCGGATACTCAGGCAAAGTCATTGTTCCTGGCCAGAGCGGCGAAAGCAAACTCGCTGATCTGATTTCGGCCACCAAGAGTGCCAGAAACCCGAAGGGCTTGCGGATGCCCCCGGCCGGCGCGGGCCTGAGCGCCACCGAGATTGCGTCCGTGAAAGCTTGGATCGATGAGGGCGCGCAGTGGCCCGCCTCCGCTACTCCGGTCATGACTGTACCCCGGCCCCAACTGCGCCACTGGGCCTTTCAGCCCCTGCACAAGCCGCCCGTTCCCGCGGTCAAGAGTGGAGTGCCTCGCAACAGCGTCGACAACTTCATTCACGCCCGTCTCGAGCAGGAAGGTATCGCCCCTTCTCCGGAGGCCGGCAAGATCACGTTGCTGCGAAGAGTGACTCTGGACCTCACCGGGTTACCGCCCACTCTCGAAGAGGTCGACCGCTTTGTTGCCGACACGCGCCCTGATGCCTATCGGACGGTGGTCGAGCGGCTTCTTCGCTCGCCTCACTACGGCGAGAAGTGGGCCCGGCACTGGCTCGATCTGGCGCGCTATGCCGATAGTGACGGTCACGAGAATGATCGCGTGCGGCCCCATGCGTGGCGGTATCGCCAATGGGTGATCGATGCGCTCAATCGCGACATGGGGTTCGATGAGTTCACCATCGCCCAGATCGCGGGCGATCTGCTGCCTCGCAGCGGTGAGGCGTTCGTTGGCACGGGCTTCCATCGCAATACGCTCGTCAATCGCGAGGCCGGCACCAGTCTGGAGCAAGTGCGCTTCGAACAGATCCTCGATCGGACCAATACGGTGGCCACCGTGTGGCTGGGTTTGGGATTCGGCTGTGCGCAGTGCCATGACCACAAGTACGACCCCATCACGCAGAAGGACTACTTCCGGCTGTTTGCATTCTTCAACTCCACCGCCAACGTCGATCTCGATGCCCCGTTGCCCGGCGAACTCGGACCCTATTTGCGCTCGCGCGCCACCTATGAGAACAAGCGCCGGGCGCTGCTCAACGACTACCGGATCGCCGAGCGGCAGAAGGAATGGGAACGGCGCTTACTCGAGGCCAAGGCCAATCCCGGCAAGTGGACTGACTGGGATCATCACTACAGCCGCGTCACTCTTTGGGTGGACAACGGCGAAACCATCCTTGTGACGCCGCCGACTGAACGCCTTCCCCAACAAGCCGAGGAACTCACGGCATTCTTCATCGCGCAGTATGGCGAGGTAACGTCCAAGAAAGAGTACGACGACCTGAAGTTCAAGGAACTGGCCGGGAAGCTCAACCAATTGAACGAAGCTTTTCCAGCCTTGAGCCGCGCGCAGGCCATTCGCCAGGATCCTGTTCCCCGCCGGAGCCATGTCTATCTCCGCGGCGAGGCCGATGCCCCCGGAATAGAGGTGGAGCCTGGCTTTCCTTCGTTTCTCACCTCCGGCGAGCAGGGGAAAAACGCCAACCGGCTGGCGTTGGCTCAATGGCTGGTTTCAAAAGAGAATCCGCTCACCGCGCGCGTGTTCGTGAACCGGATTTGGCAGGAGTACTTCGGACGCGGCCTCGTGAGGACGGCCGAAGACTTCGGAACGCAGGGCGAGAAACCGTCGCACCCGGAACTGCTCGACTGGCTCGCGGCGCGGTTGATCGACAGCGGATGGAGCATGAAGGAACTGCACCGCACGATTGTCACTTCAGCCACGTACCGCCAGGCATCCACGTCGCGTCCGGAGTTGGAGACGCGCGATCCGGAAAACCGGCTGCTGGCCCGCCAGTCGAGGCTGCGCCTGCCGGCCGAACTGATCCGCGACACCGCTTTGGCCGCCAGCGGCTTGCTTGACCCGGCCGTGGGAGGCAGGAGCGTGCGGCCCTTTCAGCCGTCCGGCGCCATCATCTATAACACTGCGCTCGCCTGGAAGGAAAGCGAGGGCCGGGACCGCTACCGCCGCGGGCTCTACGTTCATCTGCAGCGGTCTCTGCCGTATCCTCAGTTGATCAACTTCGATGCTCCTGACTCGAAGATGGCCATGTGCAGCAGGACACGCTCGAATACGCCGCTCCAGGCTCTGAACCTCCTCAACGATCCGGTCTTCTTCGAGGCGGCGCAGGCACTGGCGGCACGGACTCTCATGGAATCCGGCGGTGTCGGTTTCGCCGACCGGATGGAATACGCTTTCCGGCTCTGCCTGGCCCGCAAGCCCACCGGGCGGGAGTCGGAACGGCTGTTGACCGCCTATCAGCAACAGCGGGAGTTGTTCCGCACAGACCCGGCGGCCACGAAAGCAGCCCCGGCGGTGGCTCCGGGTCAAGTGGATCCGGCCGAAGCCGCTGCGTGGACCGGCATAGCGAGCGTGCTTCTCAACCTTGACGAGTTCATCACTAGGGAATAAGCCACGGAGCAAGCATGATACAGCACCCTCTTCTTGCGTCGCGGCGGCGGTTCCTCAATCAAACGATGGGTGGCATCGGTGCCATCGCACTGGCCGAGTTGATGGCATCCGAGGGCCGGGCCGCGGACTCCGTCGCGCTAGAGCCCAGGCAGCCCCATCTTCCAGCCAGGGCGAAGAACGTCATCCTGCTGTTCATGGCCGGCGCGCCTAGCCAGATGGATCTGTTTTATCCCAAGCCGGGTTTGCAGAAGCTGCACGGCCAACCGCTGCCGCAGTCGCTGACGCGAGATCTGAAGCTGGCCTTCCTCAAGCCCAATGCCACGGTGATGGGCAGCCCACGGATCTTTCAGCGGCATGGGCAATCCGGCATGTACTTCTCCGACTACTTGCCGCGGATGGCCACCATCGCCGACGATATCTCATTCGTTCATTCGATGGTTACCGACGTGGTGAACCACACCCCTGGCCAGAGCCTGATGATGACCGGCAGCCCCATCGCCGGCCGTCCCACCATCGGCGCCTGGTGCGTTTACGGCTTGGGCAGCGAATCGAAAAACCTGCCCGGCTTTGTGGTGCTCAGCGCGGGCAGAGGCACGGTCAACGGCGCTGAAAACTGGTCCAGCGGATTCCTGCCCTCCACCTATCGAGGTGTTGAATTTCGCAGTTCCGGGGACCCGATTCTGTTCCTCTCCAATCCGGCCGGAATCTCGCGGGAACTCCAGCGCACCCGGCTGGATGCGATTCGTGACTTGAATCAGGAGCGGGTCGCGGCCACTGGCGATCACGAAATCGAGGCGCGCATCGCCTCGTATGAGATGGCTTTCCGGATGCAAGCTTCCGCGCCCGAGCTGCTGGATTTCAGCAAGGAAACGGCCAAGGTGAAGGAGTCTTATGGAGTCGACAACGAGTCCACCAGGGCCTTTGGCACCAATTGCCTACTCGCGCGGCGGATGGTCGAGCGCGGCGTGCGGTTCGTGATGCTGACACACTCCAATTGGGATGATCACTCGAACCTGAACGCCAATCTGAAGAAGAACTGCGCGGCTACAGACCAGCCGGTGGCCGCGCTCGTCAAGGATCTGAAGCAGCAGGGCCTGCTCGATAGCACTCTGGTCGTCTGGGGCGGCGAATTCGGCCGCACTTCTCTTGCCGAGATACGCCGGCCTGACCAACCTGAAACCGCCGGACGTGATCATCATCCCGACGGCTTCACCATCTGGATGGCGGGCGGCGGCATCAAGCCCGGATTGCAAGTGGGCCAGACGGATGATCTGGCGTTGCACGTAGTCGCGGACCCGGTTCACATGCATGACCTTCAGGCTACGATCCTGCACTGCCTGGGCTTGGATCATCGCCGCCTCACTTACAAGTATCAAGGCCGGCAATTCCGTCTCACCGATGTCGGCGGCAATGTGGTGACCAGACTGCTGGTCTAGGAGAAGCGCTTTGAAGATGACGCAGATTCGAATTGCAATGGGCCTGCTTTTCTGCGGCGCTGCCTGGTTGAAGGCCGATAGCTCCGCGGATGTGAAAGCGGCGGCGGTGGCCTGGACCCAGGCCGCGGTAAAACAGGACAAAGCCTCGCTCGAACGGCTCCTGACCGACGATCTGGGCTACGCCCATTCCAACGGCAGGATCGAATCCAAGCAGCAGTACATTCAGGCCGTCACCGGCGGCCCGGCGCGGTATGAGTCGATGGAATTCCAGGACGCGGCCGTGCGGGTGATAGGGGACACGGCGGTGCTGACCGCGTTGATCGACGTCAAAATTGTCAACCGCGACAGATACCGGGTCCGCTCCCTGCAGGTATTCCTGCGCCGGGACGGCCAGTGGCGGCTAACCGCACACCAGTCCGCCCGCGTCACCAATCAATGATTCGTTACTACTATGGGAGAACTCATGATCTCAGCCAGAATGACAATGCTCGCCGTAACTGGCGCAGCCGCCCTGCTTGCGCAGGAACCGTATATGGCGGTGGTGGAAAAGAAAGCCGGCATGCTCGCATTCTACAGTGAGGAGGGGAAACGCCTCAGCGAAATCAAGGTCGGCACGTACCCGCACGAGATGGCGTTTTCGCGCGACAGGAAGCTGCTCTACGTCACCGACAACGGCCTCGTCTGGATGACCGACAAGGGTGAGGGCGACAAGACCATCTCCGTCATTGAGGTCGCCACGCGCAAGAAGGTCCACGTGATCGATCTCGGCAACCATCGCCGTCCGCACGGCCTGCTTGTGCATCCCAAAACTGGCCAACTCGTTGTCACCATCGAAAACCCCTATGGGCTGCTGATCGTCGACCCCGCCGCGCGCAAGGTCCTCCGCAAGTACGACACCAGGGGCGAGAGCCCGCACATGGTTCTGTTCGGACCGCGGGCCGAAACCGCTTACGTCAGCAACTCCAACTCCGGCACCGTGGCCATCGTGAACCTTGCATCGGGCAACGTGGAAGCGATTCTCAACACCGGCAAGAACCCGCAGGGAGGTGTGATGACCCGGGACGGCAAGACGATCTTCCTCACCAATACCGCCAGCAACAAGATCTCCGTCATCGATACCGCCAAGCGCGAGGTGGTGGGTGAGATCGAAACCGGCAACGGACCGGCGCGCATCCTGCTGACCCCCGACGAAAGCACTCTGGTCTACAACCTCCAACCCGGCGAAGGAGTTGGTTTCGCCGACGTCAAGACGCGCAAGCAAACAGGCGAAGTCCGGATTCCTGGCCGGCCCCTGTCGCTCTCCTGCTCCCGTGACGGACAACTTGCCTTCCTCGGCCTGCAGGATGCCGACAAAATCGCAGTAGTCTCCGTGCCGGAACGTAAAGTGGTGCGGGTCATCACGACACCGGCGGGCGCGGGTCCGGACACCATTATGCGTTTGGACTGATCATGGCGCGCACAACGGCGGCGGCCTGGCTGCTCACTGCCTGGTCCCTCGATTTGTCCGCACAGGTGGCGCTCAAAGCCAACCTGGAGTACCGGACCGCCGAGGCCCGGGAACGGGCGGTGACCGAGATGACGCATCCGGTCCGTCCGCAAGTGGAGCGCACCGCCGACTTGGTGCGTTCGCTCCAACTGAAGCCGGGCTCCGCCATCGCTGACATTGGCAGCGGCGCCGGCTACCTCATTCCCTATCTGCGGGCCGAAGCGGGACCGGCTGGCTCGGTCATCGCCGTGGATATTCACACGGACTTTGTCGGCTTGGTCTCCCGCAAGATTGCCGCACAAGGATGGAGCAATGTGCGCGCCTTGCGCGCCACCGAGCGCGACCCTCGCCTGGCCGGAAACAGCGTGGACACCGCGGTGATGCTCGATACGTATCATCATCTCGATTACCCACTGGATGTCCTCGACCAACTGCGCACGGCGCTCAAGCCCGGCGGCCGGATGTACGTAATCGACTACTACCGCAGCCGGAAGCATCCCGGAGCGAGCGACGCGGATCTACGCTCGCACATTCGCCTCGATCGCGACGAGGTCATCCGGGAAGTGGAGGCAAGGCGTTTCCGCCTGGTCCGTGGTTGGGACCACCTGCCCCATGAATATGTTCTCGAATTCGTTCGCCGCGACTGACCCAGATTGGGTGAAAAGTCTACTGAAGGAGACCTCAATGTCTACAGCTACACCACCGCGGAACGCAGCAATCCTGGCCGCTGCATTATGCCTGCCTTTCTCCGTCGCCGTTCAGGCGCAGGTCACCACCGGCACACTAAACGTCGCTGTACAGGACCCCTCAGGCGCCGGCATCGAAGGCTCCACCATCAGGATTCGGCACGTTGCCAGCGGTCAGGAACGATCGGGAGCCACGGGCTCCGCGGGCACATTCCGGGCGGCATTCATGCCGGTGGGAGAATACTCGGTCAGGGTGGAATCCAGCGGCTTCAAGTCCAAGACCATCGCCGGTATCGTCCTTCAGGTTGATCAGAACACGACACTGCCGGTCACCCTAGAAATCGGCTCGGTGCAGGAGGTTGTCGAGATCAGCGCGGCGACGCCTCTGCTGGAATCCAATACCTCGTCGATAGGGCAGGTGATCGACAACAAGAGAATCGTGGACCTGCCGCTCAGCGGCCGTAATCCGTTTGCCCTTGGATTGCTGGCGGGCAACACGGTACCCGTGTTTGGCCTGGGCACCAATCTGCCGTTCGTTGGCGGCGGCGGGCGCGCCTCATCGAACGAGATCATGATTGACGGACTCGAGAACAACACCACCCAGAACGGCAACAACATCGGAAGAACCGGCGCCGCTTATGTTCCCTCCGTGGACGCCGTTCAGGAGTTCAAGGTTCTTACGAACAACTTCTCCGCGGAATTTGGCTCATCGGCGGGAATGGTGATGAACGTCACCATGAAGTCGGGGTCGAACGAGATTCATGGCGGCGTGTTCGAGTTTGTGCGCAATGACAAGTTCGATGCCAACAATTTCTTCAGCAACAAGGCAGGACGGAGAAGGGCGGCGTTCCGGCAGAATCAGTTCGGCGGCACCATCGGTGGACCCATTGTGAAGAACCGGCTCTTCTATTTCGGCAGCTACGAGGGAACGATTCAGCGCACCGCCGCATCCTCTTCCATCTCAGACCTTCCACCACAGAGCTACCGCACCGGGAACTTCGCCTCTTACCGCGAGACCATCTTCGATCCCAGGGCGAGGGTCTTAGGGCCGGCCGGCACGGTGGTCAGCACGCCGTTTCCCGGCAACGTGATCCCGTCCTCGCAACTCAACCGTGCTGCCACGGCGATCATGAACGAACTGCCGGCCCCCAATTTCGGCGCTGCCAACGCCGAATCGCAGAACTACTTTCTGCAGGTTCCGCGAGGATTTGACGTGAGGAAGTGGGACGTGAAGGGCGACTACGTGTTCAGTCCCAGCAATACTCTGTTTGCGCGATACTCCCTGAGCGATCAGTCGATTCCCAATCCCGGCCGCTTCGGGCCGGACCACCCTCTCGGCGCCGGCAGCGTCCAGATCCTCGATTCCCGCCAGTTGGTGCTGAACGACACCCACGTGTTCAGCCCCGCCGTTGTCAACGAGTTTCGGTTCGGCTACACCCACTACGACGGCAGCGTCATCGGACTCAAAGCGAAGGAAGGGGCCGAACTGGCCAAACGGGTGGGGCTCGCACTGTTCGAACTGCCGTTTGAAACCTTCACCGGTCTCACTTTTCCTTTCTCCGGCGGCGCACAAGGGGCCTCACAGTTCAGCGGCATCGGCGGAGGCGGCAACTCCACCCCCAGTTTCGAAGATCGCTTCCAATGGTCCGACAATCTCAACATCATCCGCGGAAATCACACGCTCAAGATGGGCACGGACTTGCGCCGGCTCCGAATCGATGTTTTGCGGGCAGGCGGCGGTTCGTTTGTGTTCGGATCGACTTTTACGGCCAGTTCGAACGTTTCCGGGTCGGGTGCTCCCTTCGCTGACTTCATGCTCGGATTCCCGACAGGGATCAGTGCCGCCAATAATATGCTGCAGTTCGGCCGGGCGCGAGAGATCTACTCAGGGACCTACTTTCAGGACGACTGGAAGGTGTCGCGCAAATTGTCGTTGAACCTGGGCATCCGCTACGACTTGTTCAGTCAGCCGGTTGAAGCCAGTAACCTCGGCAGTATGTTTAATCCGCGAACCGGAGTCTTCGTCCGGCCGAACGAAGACGGCTTTTCACGGGCGCTGGTCAAAGGCGATCACAACAACGTCGCTCCCCGCGCCGGCTTCTCTTATCAAGTCACACCCAAGCTCGTGGTCCGCGGCGGCTACGGGGCGTTCTTCGGCATGCGGGAACGCAACACTGAAACTACCCAATTTTCTATGAATCCGCCAAACACCGCGCTCTTCGGAGCCCCCATCGTGACTCCTCGGACCCTGGTCCCCCCTTTCACGATTAACGATCCCATTAGAGCGCAAGCATCGGATCACAGGCTTTCCGGCTTCACCGCGCAGCGTCCGTTTCAGTCCAACTTCCGCTTTTCCAATTTCAATGACTCCAATATGCCGGTGTTACATCAGTCCAACGTCAGCATCCAATACGAACCGGTCAGCAACTGGCTTCTGGCCATGACTGTGACGAAGGCTCTGGGCCGGGATCTGGCCAGCGGCTGGTTCAATCGGAACTCCCTCCCGTTCCAGGCCGCCTTGGATGGCCGGAACCGGCAGGCCGACCGGCCGTTCCCCCATGTGAATGGCTGGACCATCGAATCCGGCTCCTGGGGCGCTTCCGACTATAGTTCTGTCAGCTTTAAGCTGGAGAGGCGTTTCGCCAAGGGCTTCACCGTGCTTGCAAACTATACGGTCGCAAAAAACATTGAGAATCTCGGATCCGGCGTATGCAACTTTTCCCAGTACACCACCGCCATCGTGCTCGATAACTACAGTCCCCAGCGGGAGAAGACCGTTGCTCCGCTGGACGTTCCCCAAGTCCTGAATTTTAGCTACCTCTATGAGCTGCCCTGGGGTGTGGGGAAGCAATGGCTGAGCGAGGGTATCCTGGCCCATGTGCTCGGGAACTGGCAGGTGAACGGCATCACCACCCTGCGCAGCGGCTTTCCAGGAGAAGTCTTGACGAACGTGCAGCCGCCGGTATTCAGCAATTTCAACGTTCCCGATCGCGTCTCGGGAGTCAACATGTACTTGGGGCGCGGTCCCGATGGCTACCTCAACCCGGCAGCGTTTCGAGTGCCAGGGACAGTGCTCAGCGCGAGCGGCACTCCCGTTCAAATGTACGGTAACTCCGCGCGCGGAGTGGTTCGCGGCCCGGGCTCGGTAAACAGCGACTTTTCCGTCTTCAAGGAACTGGCGGTTTCCGACCGCCTGCGGGCGCAGTTCCGGTTTGAGTTCTTCAACCTCACCAACACGCCAACGTTTTTCCTGGGTGCCCCCAGCAGTTCTCCGATGACCTGCCGCGGAGTCTCAGCTGCACCTTGCGGCAATACGGATTTCGGCACCCTCAACAGTGGTACCGCCACAGGCCGGCAGATTCAGTTCGGTGCCAAGCTTCGTTTCTGAACGATGCCCAATGCGCGGGCTCGGTCGACGCCAAGTCGAACTGCGATACAACCCTTGCGGTGTACCAGCCGCCGTTTCTCAACCGCGAAGTGTACCGGAAACGCTCCGCCGATTGTTGGCCCGTCAGTCGAAGGCCATCAGATTCTCGCGCAGAGCCCCAAAGACAATGATCAAGCCCGGCGTTCGTCACCAACCGTGCATCGAAGGCCCGATGTTTCGCATCAACTTTGCCGGTAATTTCTTCTGCCCCTGGTTTTCGCCGGTTTGCCCCATGTCGTTTGGTTCCCGTGGGTACGGTCATCCTCTCACCATCGGTGGCGCCAACGCTTGTGAGCGGCCTCCGGCCAGCCGCGGTTTGGGCAGTGGTGAACGGGCTCCGGTCCGTCCGGCAGTCGTTGCCGCCGCCGCACACGGCTCCGTGTTTCACACGCCGAGTACTTTGTCGGCCACGGTGAAGAAAGCGTCGATATCGCCGGGGCGCGTGTGGACATGAACCGACAGCCGCATCTGCTGTCCGCCCAGAATCCAGATGCGTTGTTTCTCCATTGCTTCGAAGAGCCCACGCAGATCGGCGGTCTTGAAACGGATGGTTACCAGCGCTCCATAAAGGCGTTCGTCCTCTGGAGTCACCAGTTCCAGATAGTTCCTCTGCTTGACCATGTCGAGAATGCGGCGAGCCAATTGCCTTTGCCGGGCAAAAACCGTGTCCGGCCCCAAGTCCTTGAGGAAGCGCAGACCAGCCACCATGCCGTGAAAAACTGCCCGGTTATTCGTTCCCACCATCATGAAGCGGGCCGCCTTCAGGTCCTTCTTGTTATCCCAGCCGCCGGAGACGATCACCGGCCACAATCGGTCCAGCATCTCTCCGCGGCCGTACAGAAAACCGCAACCCGCCGGCGCAAACATCCACTTGTGCGGGCTTCCGGCGTAGTAGTCGCAGCCCAGTTCCTCGAGCCAGACGGGAATCTGGCCGTTCATGTGCGCCCCGTCCACCACCGTCAGCACACCCTTCTCCCGTGCCGCGCGGCAGATCTCCTGCACGGGTAGGATCAAGCCGGTGGTGGTCGTGATTCCGCTGAAGCTCAGCACGCGGGTGCGAGGAGTCAGTGCCCCGATGATACGGTCGGTCAACTCGCCTGGATTCGCCGGTGACACCGGGATCTTGACCGTCCGCAACGCGATGCCAGTTCGCGCCTCCTTCAGCTTCCAGCAGGAGATTCCGCCGGTGTGTTCCTGGTCCGTGATGAGAACCTCGTCTCCTCGCACGACGTCGAGTCCGTTGGCGATGATGCTCATCGCTTCCGTGCAGTTGTGCACGAAGGCGAGTTCGTCCCGCTTGCACCCGAGGAACCCGGCCATCTCCGTACGCTCCTGATCGAGCGTTTCGTAGCCCCATCGCGGATACTCCCGTACCTCGAGCGCAGCGGCGCGCTGGACATAACCGGTGAGGGCGGCGATCACGGGTTTGGGAATCACGCCCAGGCTGCCGTTGTTCAGGAATGCGCGGCCAGGAGGCATGACGAACTGTTCCCTGCGGATACGCGACCAATATGCCTCGGGAGTCGACCCGAGAAGTCTCTTGTCCGGCAGCGGGACGAGCGCCGGCTCGGCGGACTGCACGGCAAACGGCGCGCTCCCGAGCAGCGCGGAAAGCCCCATGGGCGGCAACGCGTCGCGACGTCTCATTGGTGACTCCCTACTCCTCCTGGATCCGTCGTGACGGCGGGTAAAGCACTCTCGACAACCCGGCCGTCCACCAGAACGAGCGAAACCCGGCGCGCGTTGCCGATGTTCACAAGCGGGTCGGCATCAAGTACCACCAAGTCCGCCAGCTTTCCAGGCTCGATAGTGCCCAGATCGTGTTGCCGGCCCAGAAACCGTGCGCCCGTGAGGGTGGCGGCCGTAAGCGCCTCCGCGGGCGTCAATCCGGCCTCGACCAGCAATTCGAGTTCGCGATGATACGCGAATCCGGCCTTGGCGTAGGGAACCGCTGTGTGCGATCCAACCACGATCGGAACGCCTTGCTTGTGCAGCACTCCGGTGTAGGCGATCATGTTCCGCGTGGCCCGCACCATCATGGCGCTTTCCGGTTCTCGCGGGTCCGCCTGCTTTTCGAAAATCGCAAGAGTCGGATCGACGTAGGTTCGCCGTCTGGCCAGCGTTCGCGCCAAGTCTACCGCGCGGGCCGAAAACGGATCGATCGCCGCCCACATCCTGTACCGGCCCATGCCCCGCGCGGCGCTGTCGGCGAGCACCTGCTGCCGGTATCGCTCGGACTCTTTGTGCGTAAGCAGCGCCGGTCCGAGCGATGTGACGTGCTCGATCCCGTCGACGCCCGCCTCCACCGCATCCCGTACATCGACGGTCTCCAGATGGGCGGTCACCGGAATCGCGTGCTGATGCGCCTCCTCGACGACGGCCCGCACTGAGTCCAACGGCAACCGGAAGTAGACCTTCACCGCGCTCGCCCCTTCCGCGACAAGGCGGCGCACTGCCGCCCGTGCTTCGAGCGGACTCTGCAGCGCGATCGAATCTTCCGGATAGGCCGGGTTCGTTCCGTCGAGGAGCGGACCACAGTAGAAAAGACGCGGTCCGGTCAAGCCGTGCGCTCGCTGCCACCGGCGAACCGGTTCGTACGATTCGATCCATTTGCCCGGATCGCGCAACGAAGTAACCCCGTTCCGGAGGAACAGCGGAACCACCCTGGTGTCCAGGTGGAAGTGATGATCGATCAAGCCAGGGATCACCGTCTTACCCGTAAAGTCGATCCGCCGGGCCTCGGCCGGGACGGCGAAACTGCCTGCCCGTCCGGTTCGCTCGATTCGATTGCCGTTGATCAAAACCGCCGCATTGTCGAGCGGCGCCGCCCCTGTACCATCGAACAGCCGGGCTCCCGTCAACACGATCGGCTGAGATGCCAGATCACCCGCGGCCAGAATAGCCAGCGTCGGGACTTGAAAAATCCACCGCACGTAATCGATACTAAACCACGATGCAAGTGCAAAGGAACCCGACTCATCGAACCTGGCTCCGTATGCTGTGCCTCTGCGCACTGCCCGCGGCGGCTTTCGCGGAAACCTCCGTCCGGATCGATTCGCCGATGGCGCCCCCGTCCTGGGCCCTCATGGAACGCGCGCTGCTTGAAGAGAACGCGCGTTTGATCGAAGCCTTCCACAGGAAGTATGTGAACCCCGCCAACGGCTTCCTGGAAGTAGTGGAACATTGGGGCGGCGGCGATGGTCCGGACGATGCGATGGAGAACTTCTACAACTGGCCGATGGTGTATATCCTGGGCGGCCCTCGCGGAACATTGGAGCGATTCCTTCATGTCTGGGAAGGCCACATCCGGCAGTATTCGGCCCTCGGGATGTACCACAAGGAATTCATCACATCCTTCGATTGGGAACATAACGGCGAGGCATACGAGCCCTTCCTGCTGTTACCCCTCGCGATTCCGGACGACCCGAAAACACGCCAGCGCACGATCCGGTTCGCCGGCTTCTATACCGGGCGCGACAAGACCGCTGCCAACTACGATCCCGTGCACAAGATCATCCGGAGCATCCACAACGGCAGCCGCGGGGCTCGTCTCGAGGCAACCGCGGAAGACTGGGGCGGCAAGACCGGTTGGAAGTACTTCGCCGAGTCAGGCGACTGGACCCAGGTGAAAGGCGATGTGCCGATCAATCTGCTGGCGACCAGCATTCCGGTGAACGCCTACATTCTCACGGGCGACAGCCACTACAAGGATTGGGTTCTCGAGTATGCGGGCGCTTGGCGCGACCGGTCCCGCGCCAACGGCGGCAACATCCCTTCGATAGTCGGTTTGAATGGGCAAGTAGGTGAAGGCTGGAACGGCAAATGGTACGGCGGGCTGATGGGCTGGAATTGGACGTTCGGCGGCTGGGGGATTCTAGGCCGCGGAATGCGAATCGGCTTCTCAAACGCGACGCTTGTTTCCGGCGACACCAGCTTCATCGATGCCTTGCGCGCGCAAGGCAGGAACTTCCTCGACAACCGCATCAAGACCGCTGACGGCTTGCGGCTTCCCGACAAGTTCGGGGAGAAAGGCTGGTCGAATCCAGTTAGCGGCCCGTATCACGAATCCCTGTTCTCCGACGTTTACCTGGCGACGCTGTCTGGTTCCGACCTTGCAAGGCTCGACGAAGCCGCGATACCCGCGGCGAGCCAGCGGCGTGCCAATCCCATGTGGAAGTACGAATATGAGGCTGGACGATTCGAAGGCGGGAACGAGGTGGCCTGGATCGACTACCTCCGTGGCAACGACCCCGGCTATCCGGAGCGCGCTCTTCGAGACGCGTTTGCCAAGATTCGCTGGATGACGGAGGGAATTCGCCGCGACACAAGCACACCGGACACACGTTTGGCGGATTCGCCCCACCAGATCCGGCTCTCTGAGGATGCGCCTCTGGGAGTATTCGGTGCGGTGACCGGCGCTCTGGTGAACCTCACTCTGGGAGGGCGCCATCCACACTGGTCGGGCGGGTTGCTCTACAGCGAACTGCGCTACTTCGATCCCGTTGCGAGGAGACCCGGTCTGCCGGAAGACGTGGGAGCGCTGGTGACCTCGATAACGCCTGATTCCGTCAAGGTCACACTGGTGAATCTCAATCAAGCCGACGAGCGCGAAGTCGTGGTCCAGACGGGAGCATACGGCGAGCACCAATGCCAGAGCGTCCAATTTGGCGGCAACTCCCAGGAGGTCAAGCAGCGCTTCTTCCGCGTTCGTCTGAATCCGGGTTCGGGCGGAGAAATTGTCATCCGCCGATCGAAACACGCAAATCGGCCGACTTTCGATTTCCCTTGGGACACTCGGGCACAATGACACGGCGGGATTGGCTAACGCTGGGCCTGCCGGCCGCCGCAATCGGCCATGCGGGTGGCCCGGAGGACGCATACCGCGGCGTTACGTCGAGGATCATTCAGGCGGCGATGAGGGATCGCGAGGGATTGCGGAAACTGGGATACCTGTGCAAACGCATCGGTCACCGCCTGAGCGGTTCGAACACACTGGCCCGGGCGGTGGATTGGACCGCCGCCCAGATGATCGAAGATGGCTTGGCGAACGTGCGGAAGCTTCCCGTGACAGTTCCGCATTGGGTGCGTGGCGAGGAGCGCGCTCGCGCGGTGGCGCCGGAACCCCGCGCGCTGACCATGGCCGGCTACGGCGGCAGCGTGGGCACCTCAGGAAGTGGGTTGGAAGCCGAGGTTGTGGTGGCTGCCAGTTTCGAGGAGTTGGAGGGATTCGGCAGACAGCGTGTTCAGGGCCGGATCGTGCTATTCAACGCACCGTTCGCCGATGCCACGGATCGATTCGAGGGCTACGGCAAGACGGCGCAGTACCGGACCCAAGGCGCATCGCGCGCCGCGGAGTTGGGAGCGGTGGCATGCCTGGTGCGATCGCTGACGCCCTCCAGCCGGCGAACCGCCCACACGGGCGCGATGCGCTACACACCCGCGGTCCCGAGGATTCCCGCCGCCGCTGTGTCGATTGACGATGCGGAGTGGATCGCACGAATGGTTGGATCCGGCCGCACGGTTCGGGTGCGGCTTGAAATGTCCGCGCATTCGTTGCCTGACGCGCAGTCGGCGAACGTGGTGGGAGAAGTGCGCGGACGCCAGCTTCCGGATGAAGTAGTGGTGATCGGCGGCCACCTCGACTCCTGGGATGTAGGACAGGGAGCCCACGACGACGGGTCGGGATGCGTCGCGTCAATGCAGGCCGCCGCGCTGCTCCAGAGGTTGGCTCTCATTCCTCGAAGAACGGTCCGCGTGGTTCTTTGGACCAATGAAGAAAACGGAACGGCGGGCGCGGCGGCTTACCGGAGTTGGATCGGGAACGAAATCCGAAACCACGTTGGGGCGATCGAGATGGACATGGGAGCGGAACGGCCGGTCGGCTTCGGCTGCAGCTTGCCTCCGGGCGCGGAAACCGCGGGCACGGTCCTGGCCCGAATCGAAAGCTTGCTCGAACCCATCGGTGCGGGCCGGCGGCTCCATCGCGGCGGCGGAACCGACCTCGGTCCGCTCATCGGCGCGGGCGTCCCCGGGCTCTGGCCGGTAAGCGCTGCCGAGCGGTACTTCGACTGGCACCACTCGGCGGCGGATACCGTTGATGCGGTCACGCCGGACGACTTCCGGCGGAATCTGGCCGTGATGGCTGTGCTCGCCTACGTGCTTGCCGACATGCCCGGCCGACTTGCAGGCCCTCGAGCGTAGTATGATCGGCGTAGTCTGAACCGGGATTTCCATTTTGGGTCTCCCGGACCCCGACAGTGTACACCAACGCCTCACTCCCGTGCCGGATTTGATCAGAATCCCCTTTCCGAGGGCGGGCCAGTGCCTGCGGATGGCTTCTTTCGACCA
>Ga0194132_10007392_pt1 | contig 16409 bp, 11 predicted proteins | sample TA2KigOf80mmetaG_FD_148612 | JGI IMG/M metagenome (GOLD analysis project Ga0194132, IMG submission 148612) | Freshwater microbial communities from Lake Tanganyika, Tanzania - TA2015054 Kigoma Offshore 80m | ecosystem: Environmental > Aquatic > Freshwater > Lake | place: Tanzania: Lake...
CGGCCACCTTCTGGTCCTGGCCGTAGCTGTGGTGCTCGGAGAGGTAGCCGAACTGGTCGCGGTCGCGGGGGATGGCCACCCCCACCGAGGCGGCGAGCAGGCGGTGGTTCTCGTCGCTGGAGCACTCGGAGATCACCGAGTGGACGATCTGGCCTGGTTTGAGTTGCTGGACCCCTTCATCGATGGAGATGATCTCGCAGTGGGGTGGGAAGATGCTGGAGACCCGCACCAGGTTGTAGGGGGCGAGGCTGGCATCGCGCAGGGCCAGCTCGAAACTCACCAGCTTCTCGCGGTGCTGGCCGATGCCCTTGGTGAGAAAGATCTTGGAGGCGACGTACATATCCGGACTCCTTGGCATGATTTGGGTTGTGCAGAGAACTGAACAATATATTCCATTTTCAGATGCAAAGCCAGCCTTCGTTGACAGTACCTGACAGGGAGCCTATACTCATTTTTCCGGCTCTCTGCTGCAGCATTCCGACGAGGTCATACCATGAGCGAAACAAATCCGGCGCCGGCCACCGATTTCATCCGCGCCTTCATCGCCGAAGACCTGAAAACGGGCAGGTTCGCCCCTCCGGTCATCACCCGCTTCCCGCCCGAGCCCAACGGGTACCTGCACATCGGCCACGCCAAGGCCTTCTGCCTGGACTTTGGCGCTGCCGCAGATTTCGGCGGGCACTGCAGCCTGCGCTTCGACGACACCAACCCCACCAAGGAGGAGGAGGAGTTCGTCGAGGCCATCAAAAAGGACGTGCGCTGGCTGGGCTGGGACTGGGGGGAGCACCTCTGCTTCGCCTCTGACTACTTTGAGCAGCTCTACGCCTGGGCTGAAGACCTGATCAACAAAGGCAAAGCCTACGTCTGCGACCTGAGCCCGGACCAGGTGCGCGAACACCGGGGCACCCTCACCGAGCCGGGCAGGGAGAGCCCCTTCCGCAACCGCTCAGCCGAGGAGAACCTCGATCTGTTCCGGCGGATGCGGGCCGGCGAATTCCCCGACGGCACCCGCACCCTGCGGGCCAGGATCGACATGGCCTCGCCCAATATCAACCTGCGCGACCCGGTGATGTACCGCATCCTCCACACCCCCCACCATCGGACCGGCAGCGCCTGGTGCATCTACCCCATGTACGACTGGGCCCACGGCCAGTCGGATTCCATCGAGGGGGTGACCCATTCTCTGTGCGACCTGTCCTACGAGGACCACCGGCCCTTGTACGACTGGTTCCTCGATGCGCTGGGCATCTACCATCCGCGCCAGATCGAGTTCGCCCGCCTCAGCCTGAGCTACACCATCCTCAGCAAGCGCTTCCTGCGCCAACTGGTGGAGGCGGGGCTGGTGGCCGGCTGGGACGACCCGCGCATGCCCACCCTGACAGGGCTGCGGCGGCGCGGGTACACCCCCGAGGCCATCCGCCGGTTCATCGCCGAGATCGGGGTGGCCAAGCGCGAGAACCTGCTGGACATCGCCCTCTTGGAGCACTGCCTGCGCGAGGACCTCAACAAGCGGGCCGCCCGGGTGATGGGGGTGCTGAATCCATTGAAGGTGGTGATCGAGAACTACCCCGAGGGGCAGGTGGAGGAATTGGAGGCAGTGAACAACCCCGAGGACGAGGGGGCCGGCACCCGCAAGGTGCCTTTCTCGCGCGAGATCTACATCGAACGGGACGATTTCCGCGAGGATCCGCCCAAGAAGTACTTCCGCCTGGCGCCGGGCCGCGAGGTGCGGCTGCGCTATGGGTACTATCTCAAGTGCGAGGGGGTGGTGAAGGACGAGAGGACCGGCGAGGTGGTGGAGTTGCGCTGCACCCACGACCCGGCCACCCGGGGCGGCTGGTCGCCGGACGGCCGCAAGGTGCAGGGGACCATCCACTGGGTTTCGGCGGCCCACGCCCTGCCGGCCGAGGTGCGGCTCTACGACCGGCTCTTCAAGGTCGAGGACCCCAACGGGGAGGATTTCAAATCCCACCTCAACCCGGACTCGCTGGTGCGGCTGGGCGGCTGCCTGGTGGAGCCCTCGCTGGCCGGTTCAGCGCCGGGCAGCATCTACCAGTTCGAGCGGCAGGGCTACTTTTGTACGGACCCGGATTCGGCGGGGGGCAAGCTGGTCTTCAACCGCTCGGTCTCCCTGCGCGACACCTGGGCCAAGATCGAACAGAAGGGGGGGTGAGGGTAGGGCCGGGAGGTGCCCACTCCGGCGTCTCTGCAGTCCCGGACCCGCGACACCATCTATATGGTGTCGCGCCCGTCTCAACCTCCGCCCCCGCAACGCCCCATACGTTGGGGCGTTGCGCCCCCTCGCTCCATAAACTACGCTTCCCCCTGCCGCCACCCTGCGGTCCTCCCCCCGGCCTCCCCCCCAGAGACGCCTTCGGGGCACTCCCCCGGCCCTACCGGTGGGGAGATGGCCCCGAAAGCCTTTCGCGGGGAGCGGTTGGGATGGGAAGTCCGCGTGGTGAGGGGCCGGGTAGCGGAGCGATGAGCGAGCGAGGGGGCAGGACGCGCCTGGCGAAAGGCTGAAGCGGGTCACTCCCCGACGCCCGCTGTGGTCACCCCTGCTTGCCGGCTTTCCACTTCTCCTCCAGTTCCGCGGCCTTTTTCTTCGAGAGGCCACCCAGCACAGTCATCGCATCCTGTATGCGGGCGCGGGTGAGGTCCAGACCCAGCAGGGCGATGGACTCGAAGAGGGGCGGGCCCACCTTCTGGCCCATGACCGCCGCAAAGAGCGGGCCGGTCACCTCGCGGATGGGCCAGTCCCAGAACTCCCCCACCTTGCGGATGGCCTCCTCCACCGCGTCCCGGCTCCAGGGCAGGGCCCCCTCCAACGCCCACAACACCGTCTGCAGCACCTGCGCCACCTCCTGGGCCTCCCGCTTCTTGGGCACCAGATCCTCGGCGTTGCACTCCACCTTGCGGGCAAAGAAGAAGGCGCACTTGGGCAGAAAATCCCCCAGGGTCTCCATGCGCTCCTGCATCAGCGGGACCAGCTGGCCCAGGTGCCCGTCGTTGAAGAGCCAGTTTTTCAGTTCGCCCAGCACGGCCTCCGGGGTGAAATCCTCGCGCAAATAGCGGCCGTTGAGCCAGAGCAGCTTATCCAGGTCGAAAACCGACCCGCCCAGGCTGACCTTGGCTAGATCGAAGGCGGCCACCCATTGCTCCAGGGTGAACTTCTCGTCCTCGCCGGGGGGCGGGAAATTCATCAGCGCCAGGTAGTTGCGCAGGGCCGGCCCCAGGTAACCCGCCCGCCGGTAGTAATTGACGGAGGTGGGGTTGCGGCGCTTGGACATCCTGGAGCCGTCCGGGTTGAGCAGGAGCGGCAGATGGGTGTGCGGCGGTGGGGTCCAGCCGAAACACTCATAGAGCAGCAGATGCTTGGGGCTGGAGTTGATCCAGTCCTCCCCGCGGATCACGTGGGTGATGCCCATCAGGTGGTCATCCACCACCACCGCCAGGTGGTAGGTGGGGAAGCCGTCCGACTTGAGCAGCACCTGGTCGTCGAGCAGGGCATAATCGAATTCGATGGCCCCCCGCAAGGTATCTTGCAGGACGGCCTTCCCTTCCAGGGGCATCTTCAGGCGCACCACGTGGGGCTCGCCCTGGGCCCGGCGCTGCTCGGCCTCGGCCAGGGGCAAATCGCGGCAGTGGCGGTCGTAGCCCAGGGAGAGCTTGAGCCGGCGCTGCTCGGCGCGCAGCCCGTCCAGCCGCTGGGTGGTGCAGAAGCAGTAGTACGCGTGGCCGGCCTCCACCAGCTGCCTGGCGTGCTCCCGGTAGATGGGCAACCGCTCGCTCTGGCGGTAGGGTCCACAGGGGCCGCCCACGTCCGGGCCTTCGTCCCAGCTCAGCTCCAGCCAGCGCAGGGCCTGGATCAGGCCCAGTTCGTATTCGGGGCGGGAGCGGACCTGGTCCGTGTCCTCGATGCGGAGGACGAACTGCCCCCCGTGTTGGCGGGCAAAGGCCAGGTTGAAGAGGGCGATGTAGGCATTGCCCACGTGGAGCGAACCAGTGGGTGAGGGGGCGATGCGCACGCGTACGGACATGGGATTCCTCTCCGGAAACAGGCTAAAAATTAAAAGATAGCGCCGCAGGGGAATCCCGCAACGCCGGCCGGGCAGGGCCCGGCGCCGGATGGGGGTTGGCACATTGCCAAGTTATCCCTATTATAGGGGTGATGTATCCCCCCTCCGCGCCCACTCTCCCCCCGGTCCGCATGGCGAGCCCCCTGGTGCCGGCAAAGCGCCCGCATCCAGGCCCCTTGTTGCCGCTGCAGGTGTAAAGGAGCAGGTATCAACCGCCGATGAAATTCACCGAACTGACCCTGAAGCCCGAGGTCCTCAAGGCCCTCGAAGAGATGGGCTACCAGGACATGACCCCCATCCAGGAACAGGCCATCCCCCACGTCCTCGAAGGCCGCGACGTGCTGGGCCTGGCAGAGACCGGCTCGGGCAAGACCAGCGCCTGCGGGGTGCCCCTGGTGAACAGGGTCGATCCCAGCCTCAACAATGTCCAGGCCCTGATCATCGTCCCCACCCGCGAACTTGCCCTCCAGTACGTGGAGGAGGTGGGCAAGGTGGCCCAGCACGCCGAGGTGGCCACCTTCGCCATCTTCGGCGGCTTCGACATGAGCATCCAGCGGGCCAAGCTGAAGCACAAGGTCCACATCCTGGTGGCCACCCCCGGCCGGCTGATCGACTTTCTCTGGAATACCGACATCATCGACCTGCGCCAGGTGCGCACCGTGGTGCTCGACGAGGCCGACGAGATGCTGAAGATGGGCTTCATCGAGGACGTGGACTTCATCATGTCCTGCCTCTTGCAGGAGCACCAGACCCTGCTCTTCTCGGCCACCATGCCCGCCGAGATCGAGCGGCTGACCAAGGCGTACCTCAAGGACCCGGTGCGCATCCAGCTCAACCGCGACCAGCGGGCCCCCCAGTCCCTCCAGCACCACTTCCAGCACGCCGGGGGCGACCGCTTCGAGGCCCTGGTCGAGTACCTGGAGCGGGAGGAGATCGGCCAGGCCATCATCTTCTGCAACTCGCGCGACAAGGGCGGCAACCTCTACCGCGAACTGCGCCGCCGCTTCCCCTCCATCGAGTTCATCCACGGGGGACTGGAGCAGGACCGGCGCATCTCCATCTTCAACCGCTTCCGCGAGAAGCAGATCCGGCTGATGGTGGCCACCGACGTGGCCGGCCGCGGCCTGGATTTCAGCCACGTCACCCATGTGATCAACTACGATTTCCCCTTCAACCTCGAAATCTACCTGCACCGCACCGGCCGCACTGGCCGCATGGGCCGCACCGGCATCGCCCTGACCCTGGTCACCGACCACGACCTGAAGAACTTCAACCGCCTGATCGCGGGCAACCGCATCGAACCGGTGTGGCGGGGCCAGGCCCCGGATATGCACCAGGCCTCTACCCGGCGGGCCCGGGGGGGGAGGCAGCGTCAGCGCGACCGGGGGCGGGGCGGCAGGGGAGGGAAACGCGGGGCCCGGCGCCAGGCCCCGGCCTCTTGACTACTGCACATATGTTTAGCATATTAATGAACACCCGGTTCGCTGATAAATAACCTGGTTCGCGGGCGGCAGGCCTCCTCCCCCCTTCCTGCCGCTCTCATCCGCCCCGCTTTTTGCAGGCCAAACCCTGTTTCCTACAGAGACTATGGAGAAGAACGCCATCCAAGCCAACGGCGCCAGCCGTGCTAATGGGAAACCGCTGGCGGTGTACGACGAAAGCAAGATCAAGACCCTCAGTTCCCTGGAGCATATCCGCCTGCGTACCGGCATGTACATCGGCCGGCTGGGCACCGGCGCCGACCCGGACGACGGCATCTACATCCTGCTCAAGGAAGTGATCGACAACGCCGTTGATGAGTTCATCATGGGCTTCGGCAAGAAGATCGACATCACCCTGGAGGAGGGGCGGGTGCAGGTGCGCGACTACGGCCGCGGCATCCCCCTGGGCAAGGTGGTGGAGTGCGTCTCGGTCATCAACACCGGGGCCAAGTACAGCGATGATGTCTTCCAGTTCAGCGTCGGGCTCAACGGGGTGGGCACCAAGGCGGTGAACGCGCTCTCCTCCTCCTTCCGGGTGGTATCCCACCGCGAGGGCCAGTATGCCGAGGCCAGTTTCGAGCGCGGCACACTCAAACAGCAGAAGAAGGGCAAAACCGACCAGCCCGACGGCACCCTGGTCGAGTTCACCCCGGACGAGCAGATCTTCAATACCTACAAATTCAGCCACGAGTACGTGGAACAGCGCCTGTGGAATTACGCCTGCCTCAACAGCGGCCTGAAGCTCTTCTTCAACGGCCAGAAGTTCGAGTCGAAGGATGGGCTTCTGGACTTGCTGCGGCGCGAGGTGGGGGAGCACGTGCTCTACCCGCCGGCCCACTGCCGGGGCAAGCAGTTGGAGTTCGCCTTCACCCACGGCGAGAGCTACGGCGAGAACTACCGCTCCTTTGTCAACGGCCAGTACACCAGCGACGGGGGCACCCACCAGAGCGCCTTCCGCGAGGGCCTGCTCAAGGGGGTCAACGAGTTCTTCCGCGAGGACTTTGACGGGGTGGACGTGCGCGAGGGGATCGTCGGGGCGGTGGCCATCAAGCTCAAGGACCCGGTCTTCGAGTCCCAGACCAAGAACAAGCTGGGCAATACCGACATCCGCGGCTGGGTGGTGGGCGAGGTCAAAGCCGGGGTGGTGGACTTTCTCCACAAGAACCCCGAGGCCGCCCAGAAGCTCAAGGCCAAGATCACCTACAACGAGAAGCTGCGCAAGGAACTCAACGCGGTGAAGAAAGAGGCCAAGGAGGCCGCCCGCCGCATCGAGATCAAGATCCCCAACCTGCGCGACTGCAAGTACCATTTGCAGGACCTCAAGCGCGGCGAGGACTCCACCCTCTTCATCACCGAAGGCCAGTCGGCCGGCGGCTCCATCGTCTCGGCCCGCGACGTGGAGACCCAGGCCATCTTCACCCTGCGCGGCAAGCCCCAGAACGTCTTTGGCCGGGGCAAGGCCGAGATCTACAGGAACGAGGAACTCTACGACCTGATGATGGCCCTGGGGATCGAGGAGGGGATCGAAGCCCTGCGCTACAACCGGGTGGTGCTGGCCACCGACGCGGATGTGGACGGTTTCCACATCCGCAATCTGCTGATGACCTTCTTCCTCTCTTACTTCGAGGAGCTGGTGGTGGCCGGCCACCTCTACATCCTGGAGACTCCCCTCTTCCGGGTGCGCAACAAGAAGGAGACCCGCTACTGCTATACCGACCCCGAGCGCGAGCGGGCCATCAAGCAACTGAGCAACCCGGAGATCACCCGCTTCAAGGGCCTGGGCGAGATCTCGCCCAAGGAGTTCGGGCAGTTCATCGGGCCGGCGATGCGCCTGGTCAAGGTGAATGTCCGCTCCATGTCCACCGTGCCTCGGACCCTCGAATTCTTCATGGGCAAGAACACCCCCGAGCGCCGCGACTACGTCATGGAGCACCTGGTCTGATGGCTTATCTAGACAGCCTTTACGAGCACAACTTCATCGAATACGCCTCCTACGTGGTCAAGGAGCGAGCCATCCCGCAGTTGCAGGACGGGCTCAAGCCGGTGCAGCGCCGCATCCTGCACTCCCTTTGGGAACTGGACGACGGCAAGTTCCACAAGGTGGCCAACGTGGTGGGCCACTGCATGAAGTACCACCCGCACGGGGACCAGTCCATCCCCGATTCGCTGGTGGTGCTGGCCAACAAGGACCTGCTCATCGAGAAGCAGGGCAACTTCGGCAATATCTACACCGGCGACCCGGCGGCGGCGGCCCGCTACATCGAATGCCGGCTCACCCCCCTGGCCCGCGAGGTGCTCTTCGACCCGCGCCTCACCGAGTACGTCGATTCCTACGACGGGCGCAACCGCGAGCCAGTGGTCTTTCCGGCCAAGATCCCGGTGCTCCTGGCCCAGGGTGCCGAGGGCATCGCCCCGGGGATGACCACCCGCATCCTGCCCCACAACCTGATCGAGCTTCTGGAGGCGGAGATCGCCTATCTGCAGGACAAGCCCTTCCGCATCCTGCCCGATTTCCCCACCGGGGGCCTGATGGACGCCTCGGAGTACAGCGAGGGCAACGGCAAGGTGCGGGTGCGGGCCCGGCTCGATCTCTCCGACCCCAAGCGCATCGTCATCCGCGAGATCCCCTTTGGCACCACCACCGAGAGCCTGATCGCCTCGGTGGAGGACGCGGCCCGCAAGGACAAGGTCAAGATCTCCAGCATCCACGACTACACCGCCGAGAAGGTGGAGATCGAGGTCAAGCTGGCGCGTGGGGTGTACACCCAGGAGGTGGTGGACGCCCTCTACGCCTTCACCGAGTGCGAGCTGGCCCTCTCTCCCAGCCTGCTGGTCATCGACGGGGACCGGCCCAAGGTGATGAGCGTCACCGAGGTGCTCCAGCGCAATGTCGACGCCCTGGTGGACGTGCTCAAGGGGGAGCTCAAGTCCGAGGAGACCCACCTGCGCGACCGGTTACACGCCAAGACCCTGGAGCAGATCTTCATCGAGGAGCGCATCTACCAGGCCATCGAGGAGATGAAGACCGCCGAGCTGGTGGAGGCAGCGGTGCGCAAGGGCCTGGCCGCCCACCAGGACCAGATCAAGCGCGAGGTGACCGGGGAGGACATCGAGACCCTGCTCAAGATCCCCATCCGCCGCATCTCCCTCTACGACATCGAGCGCAGCCGCAAGGAGATGCAGGAAATCCGCCAGCGCCTGCGGCAGATCAAGGGGCACCTCGACGCCATCATCCCCTACGCCATCGACTTCCTCAAGGAACTGGTCGCCAAGTACCGCGACGCCTTCCCCCGCCGCACCGAGGTGGTCTCCTTTGCCCGCGTCGATGTGCGCGAGGTGGCCCAGCGCAACCTCAAGCTGCGCTACGACAAGAACACCGGGTACCTGGGATACGAGGTGGACGGGCAACTGCTCTGCGAGGTCTCGCACTACGACCGGGTGCTGGTCATCCGCAAGGACGGGACCTACTCGGTCATCGACGCGCCGGACAAACTCTTTGTCGATAAAGGCATGCTGCATTGCGGGCTGGTGGACAAGGAGATGGTCTTCAACGTGGTCTACAAGGACGGGGAGGACAACACCTACCTCAAGCGCTGCCAGATCGACCAGTTCATCCTCAACAAGGTCTACGCCCTGGCCCCCGAAGGCTGCAAGGTGCTGCGCCTGACCACGGACTCGGAGCGCGTGGTGGCCCTCGACTACAAGCCCAGGCCGCGCCTGCGGGTGCTGCAGGAGGAGTTCGCCATCGCCCAGTACCCGGTGCGGGGCCTCAAGGCCGGCGGCATCCGCCTGAGCAACAAGGAACTGCAGGGCTGCAAGATCACCTGAGCGCCGCCAACGCCTCTGCGACCATCGCCTCGCCCGCCGCTGCCTCCACATGCATGGTGCCCCCGGAGCTGGCGCCGTACCCGCCCTCGCGATTGGCCTGCAGGGTGGGGAAATAGCCGGCGTAGCCGTTGACATATCCCAGCAGGAAGGTGTGGGGCAGGGGTGAGCGCCGCTTCAGTTCCAACTGCAATTCGACAAAAGGTTCGCCGGGCAGATTGAGGAAGGCCAGGTCCCGGCCCACGCGCAGGAGGCTGTACTCGATCCGGCACCGCTCCTCCGGTTGGTAATAGCGCCGGCATTCCCGGCTCAGGCGGATCAGTTCGAGCCCCGGTTCCTCTTCTAACGCCACCCCCCTCTCCCGCGCCACCCGCTCCACCTCCCGCCCCAACACCTCGCCCTGTTCCCGGGCGGGGCCGAAGTCTTCTTGCACATCCACGTAGGGGTCGAGGTCGCCGCAGCCGCCCTGGAGGAAGAGGGCCAGGGCGCCGGGGAACTGCCTTTCGAGATAGGCACAGGTGTAGCCGGGGAAGTCGGCGGTCAACCACCGGTTCTCCGCGCCCAAGACCACCGGGTGGCAGGCGTAGTGGCACAAGAGCGCCACCGGCTGTCCCTCTAATCCATCCACCCGCACCACCCCCACCTCGGGGTCCACCGGCCCGTAGGGGTGGCGGCGTTCGCGGTTCTGGCCCCAGATCATCTCCACGCTACCGTCGGGTTTGAGCAGCCGGCGGTTGAAGCTCAGGTCCACGGCGCCCCGGCCCACCGACAGGCGCACCGGCTGGAGCGCGGCCTTTGCCTGGGCGATGCCCTCGGCGATCCGCTCCTCCACCCAGCTCAGATAGGGGGTACCTTCAGGCCAGCGGCGGTCTTCGCCGTAGGGCACCTCGAGGTCGATCACCATCGGGCCTCCGTGGGTATGGCTGGCGGCCAGGAGCAATCCGTCCACGCCCAGGTTGCGGGCCATCCCAGGCAGGCGCCCTGGATTGAGACCGATCAGGTCCAGGGCCACCAGGGCGATCCTGCGGCGGTCGTCGTCCAGGAGCAGGACGCGGGCGAAGAGGGGATCGTGGGCGCCCTCGGAGGGCTTGTCGTGGCTGTTGGTGTACCCGCTCATGAACACCCCGACCGCTGGCTCGGGGGTGAGGTCGATCCTGGCGATGCCGGCTCTCATGGTCCCATCTCCGCGGTGTGGCAGAGGAACTGCTCGTCTGGTCCTCCCCTCGGTCACTGGTGCATAGAATACGCCGAGAGCGTTCCTGTGACAATCACTCTCCTTGCGCCCATCCGAGAGCGGCGATATCTTGGCTTTCATGCCCGAACGCATCCCGGTAGCATACGGCCCGCCTGCCCATCCCCGTTTCGCCATCGAGCTGGTCACCGACACCGCCGGCTGTGAGCAGACCGGGGGCAGCGGGGCCAGTTGCTGGGGGTACAACCAGTCCAATATCGTCCGCTGCGGAGAGGAGGTCTGTGCCCTCAGTTGGCGCGACGACCTGAGCCTGGTGGTTTTTCGCCGTGTCGGGCCTGGGCAATGGGAGCACAGCCCGCCCACCCCGCCGGTGCCCCAGAACGGCAATCTGCTGGTGGACCAGAGCGGGCGCCTCCACCTCATCGGCGGGGCCGAGGCCAGCTTCCAGGCGGTCTTTGAGCCTCCCGGCCAGGTGCAGCACTACCGCCTGCGCCAGCAGGCCAGAGCCGACAGCCGCTTCGGGGCGGCTAGCGAAAATGACCGGATCTTCGTTGCCGGCGGCCTGGAGCGCCTGGGCTGGTACCTGCTCGACGCCGGGCAGGATTGCCGGCCCCCCCTCTCGGGGGAGTTGCGGCACGAGGCGGCGCGGGGCTACCACTTCGTGGCTCTCCAGGGCGGGGCAGCCCACACCTTTTGCAGCGACGACTACTTCCTGGCCGGCGAGCAGTACCCCAACCAGACCGTCACCTACCGCGACGCTGCCACCGGGCAGATGAAGACCGTCGAGACCCCGCACGGCATCTATCCGGTGTTGAAGAGCTACTACTACTACTGCCCGGATCTCCTGCACGCCCCGCAGGACTGGCGGCTGCAGGTGGTCAGCGACGTGAGCGATACCTTTGCCGATGGGAAGCGCGGCACCACCGAGCAACAGGATCTGCTGCTCGATGCGCAGGGTCGCGTGCATCTGATCTATTTCGAGAACCGCCAGCCTTCCGGCACCGTGTGGGCGGCCACCGGCCAGGACCAGGAGCACAGCCGGCTCTACCACGCGGTGGGGCAGCCGGGTGGGCCTTTTGTCCATTATTGTCTGGGGAACTTCAACAGCGGCCGGCTGTACCAGACCCCGGACGGCCGGATGCACTACCTGCTGACCAGGGGCCGGCGCGGCGACGCCGAGAGCCTGTGGTACGCGGTGGGCGCGGAGGATTGGGGCCGCACCAGCGAGCCGGTGCCCTTGGAAGTACCGACGCGCTTCTGGCATTTCTTCACCAACACCACCCGGGCCGGCGGCACCCAGGCCCCCTTCATCGACTGTTACTGGACCGGGGCGTACCAGAAGGACAGCCACCAGGTCTGGTACGGCCGGCTCGACCCGGAATGAGAGGAACGGGATGTCAGCGCAGATGAACTGGGACCTGAGCAGCTATTTCCCCGAATTCGATGGCCCGGAGATGCGGGTCTTCAAGGAAGTGTTGATCCGCGAGCTGGCCGGGTTGCTGGCCGAGGCCCAGGCCCTGGCACCGCTGGGAGCGCCGAATGCCGGCCAGTGGGAAGGGGTGTGTACCCGGGCCGAGGATCTGGGTGTCCGGCTGGGACACTGGGCTTCCTACACCGGCTGTCTGTCCTCGGTGGATTCGGGCAACGAGGCGTATATCGAGGAGGAGGCCGAACTGGACCGGGTGCGGGCCGAGTACACCAAGCTGGAGGTGGAGTTGCGCCGGGCCCTGCGCGAGGCGGACGACCAGGTCTTTGCCGCCTTTGTCGGGGGGCCGGTCCTGGCCGGGTGCGAGCACTACCTGAAGACCCTGCGCCGCGAGGCCCAGTGGTCCATGCCCCCGGCCGAGGAGCGCCTGGCCGCGGACCTGGGCGTGGACGGCATCCAGGCCTGGGGCCGGCTCTACGACACCCTCAGCGGCAAGCTCGAATTCGCGATGGAATTCCCGGATGGCTCCCGCCAGCGCCTGCCCATCTCGCAGCGCCGCGCCCTGATGGCCGACCCGGATCGCCAGGTGCGGCAGGCCGCCTTTGCCGGGGGCAACGCGGCCTGGCAGCAGGTGGAGGACGTTGCCGCCGCGGCGCTCAACGCCATCGCCGGCACCCGCCTCACCCTCAACCCCCGGCGTGGGGTGCCCCACTTCCTCGACGTGGCCCTCTTCCAGGCCGCCATCTCACGGGCCACCCTCGACGCCATGCTGGAGGCGGTGCGCCGCCGGGCCGAGCTGCCGCGCCGCGCCCTGCGCCTCAAGGCCCGGGCCATGGGCCTGGAGGGCATCTCCTGGTACGACCTGGAGGCGCCCCTGCCCTTCCCCGACACCCGGGCCATCCCCTGGGAGGAGGCCAAGAGTCTGGTCGAGCAATCCTTTTCCCGTACCTATCCGGCACTGGGGGCGTTTACCCGGCAGATGTACGCGGATCGCTGGATCGAGTGGGAGCCGCGCCCCGGCAAGCGGCCAGGGGGCTTCTGCACCTCCTCGCCCCTCAGCGGCGAGTCGCGGATCTTCATGACCTACCGCGACACCCTCCACGACCTGCGCACCCTGGCCCACGAGGCCGGCCACGCCTGGCACCAGCAACTGGTGCGCCCCTTGCGGGACTGGGCCAGGGCCTACCCCATGACCCTGGCCGAGACCGCCTCCACCTTTGGCGAACTGGTCCTGGCCGAGGGGCTGGCGGCCGAGGGCCGGACCGGCGAGCTGGAACTGGCCCGCCTCCTGGACATGGAGGCGGGCAATGCCTGCGCGTACCTCCTGGACATCCCCACCCGCTTTGTCTTCGAGAAGAGGTTCTACGAGGAGCGGGGCCAGGGGCCGCTGAGCGTGAGCCGGCTCAAGGAACTGATGGCGGGGGCGCAGCGCGAGGTCTTTGGGGAGGTGCTGCTGCCGGGGGAGGAGGACCCGTACTTCTGGGCCTCCAAGCTGCACTTCTACATCACGGGGACCACGTTTTACAACTTCCCTTACACCTTCGGCTTCCTGCTCAGCCGCGGGCTCTTCGCCCGCTTCCAGGCCGAAGGAGCTGCCTTCCTGCCGCGCTACGAGGAATTCCTGCGCCTCACCGGCAGTGGCACCGCCGAGGAGGTGGCCCGCCAGGCCCTGGGCTGCGACCTGGAGAAGCCCGCCTTCTGGGAGGAGGCCATCCAGAGCCTGGAGGAGCCGCTGGGCCGGCTAGAGGAACTGCTGCCCCGGGTGTTGCCGCAAGCTTGAGCGGGCAGTGGCGCCTCCACTACACGGCAGTGGATAGGCCGCGTAACAGGGAGCCGCTTCTTTCCAGCCTGTCTGCCGAGTGCTTCGCCCTGGATCGGTTGTTGCCTATATTCCGGGCAACCCGGTTCGGAAGGATTTCATCCATGACCTCCACCCCTGAACTCACGACCCGCGACGTGCTCCAGCAGGTGGACCGCCGGCTATGTCTGATCGAGGAGGACCTGCGCGGACTTGACGCCAAGGTGGATACCAAGATCGGGGCGCTCGACGCCAAGCTGGACGCCAAGATCGATGCCAAGATCGGGGCGTTGGATGCCAAGCTGGACAGCAAGTTCCACCTGGTGGTGGGCCTCATTCTGGCCAGTTGGTTCTCGATGATGGGCGCCTTCCTGCTCAAGTAGCCGCCGGTTAGGCGTTGCGCCGCATGCGGGTGTACTCCTTGAGGAAGCCCACGAACAACTGGCGGTGGTCCTCTTCGTCGCCCTTGAGCCGGATGGCCAACTCCTGGGTGACGTAGTCGGCCCGGTCGCTCAACTCGATGATCTTCTGGTACTGGTCGATGGCCGCCTCCTCGGCCTCGATCACCCCCTTGATCACCGCCTCCACGTCGGTGGTGTCCTCCTGGGCCTGCAGCGAAGCCTGACGCGCCTTCAGCCCCATGGAGCCGGGCACCTGGCCGCCCAGCACCTTGATGCGCTTGCCCAGCAGGGCGGCGTGGCCTAGCTCGCTTTGGATCTCGGCGGTCAGCGACTTCTTGATCTCCTCGGCCCGCACCCCGTCGAGGTTGATACTGTGGCACAGAAAATTCAGCACGGTCTCCACCTCCATGTTGTAGGAGGTGATCAGCTCGCGGACGAGTTTCTCGCGGACCTGGGCAGCTTTTTTGGATTTGGCCATGACGTGCTCCTTGTTTGGGGAAAAGGTGTGAGGAAGATACCCTGAAGCGCCGGCCGGGGCAAGCACCTCTCACACAAACTCTGCGCTTGAAACGGGCCAGTTTTCTGGAGAAATATAGATGAGAAGAAATCGCTTACGCAGATGGATCTTGGCCACGGCCCTCGCCCTGGCCGGCGCCCTTCCCGGCGGGGCCGGGGAGAACCCGCCAGCCCCCGGTTTCGACCAGGCCGGCTCCGATCCTCAGGCCATTGCCCTGGCCGACCAGGTGATGGAGCGGCTGGGAGGGCACAAGAACTGGGACCAGACCCGCTATCTGACCTGGCGTTTCTTCGGCAAGCGCCTGCACGTGTGGGACAAGTGGGCAGGGAATATCCGCTTCGAGGAGGAGGGTTTGGTGGTGCTGATGAACCTCAACTCGGGCCAGGGCCGCGCCTGGCAGGAGGGACAGGAGCTTACCCAGCCGGATACGGTGGCAGCCAAACTAGACCGCGCCCATAGGGCCTGGATCAACGATTCCTACTGGCTGGTCATGCCGTACAAGCTCAAGGACAGCGGGGTGACCCTCAAGTACAAGGGCCCGGGCCAGACCCAGGAAGGCCGGCCGGCTGAGGTGTTGGCGCTGACCTTCAAGGGGGTGGGCGTTACCCCGCAGAACAAGTACGAGGTATGGGTGGACCAGCAGGACCACCTAGTGACGCAGTGGGCTTTTTACGCCGACGCGGCGGATGCGGAGCCGAAGTTCACCGGGTCCTGGGCCAACTGGCAGCCCTATGGCAGGATCTGGCTGGCCGATGACCGGGGCCGGGGCAAGCACACCGACATCGCGGTGTTCGACGAACTGCCGGCCTCGGTGTTCACCGACCCGGCGCCGGTAGAGGTGCTGAAGCTGGGGAAGTGACGGGGGTGCAGCAGAGCGCCGGGGAGATGGGCCATTCTGATCTCTCCCCAGGCGTGGACTTGTAGCCCTGCTCGTGCCTCCCCCTGCCGCCTACCCCCGCAGCCCTACCCGCGTCCCGCCGCATCCCAAGGTATGGGGTGCGGCGCAAAGGGTACTGCCCTCCCCCAAGACCCTTCCCCCGCAGCACCATTACTATGGTGCCGCGCCCCGGGAGAGATCTCCAGACCCACCTCCCCGGCACACAGAAAAAACCCCGCCTTCCTCTGCGGAAGGCGGGGTTTTCTTTTGGTTGTTGCCTTCTATTTCAGGCGGCGCGCAGGCGGTTTTCGGGCATGTTCTCCAGGCGCGAGAGCCAGTAGTGGACATCGTACTTCTCGTCGCCGATGAGGAAGCGCCAGAACTTGATGCGGTTGACGATCTCCAATCGCACCTCGTTGCCGTACCAGCGGTGGTTGGCGCTGAGGATGCCGGGGATGGCCGGGTCTTCGAGATCCTCGGTGTTCCACAGCCGGAGCTGCCGCACGGTGGGATTGAGGCGTAGCTTGAACATGTAGCGCATCTGGTCGGTGTGGTTGGGTTGGGCGCAGTGCCAGATGCCGTGGTGTACCACGATCAGGGTGCCGGCCTTGCAGGTGGTGGCCGCCTGGCCGAGGAAGTTCTGGTAGCGGCCGATGTCCGTCTCGCTGATGCGGCGGTAGTGGCTGCCCGGCAAGAGCATGGTGCCGCCCATCTCGCGCGGGGTGTCGTGGCAGAAGTACATGAACTGAATGTCGAAATGCATGCGGGTGTCGATGATGGCGTCGGCGTGCCAGATCTGGCCCTGCTCGTGGT
>Ga0194132_10007393_pt1 | contig 16409 bp, 12 predicted proteins | sample TA2KigOf80mmetaG_FD_148612 | JGI IMG/M metagenome (GOLD analysis project Ga0194132, IMG submission 148612) | Freshwater microbial communities from Lake Tanganyika, Tanzania - TA2015054 Kigoma Offshore 80m | ecosystem: Environmental > Aquatic > Freshwater > Lake | place: Tanzania: Lake...
CGCTGTGCGTCGGTCAGGCCGAGCAGTTCCGCACCGACGGGTACACGGTGGTCCGGGGGGTGTTCTCGTCCGACGAACTCGCCGAGCTGGTCGAGGCCTGCGACGAGGGTGTGGCGCTGGTCGCCGATCTCCTTGCGCAACTCGGTGGTCGACTCGGCGTCGCCGGGCTCGACAGTCAGGTGATTGCGCCGCACCTCGTGGTCCGATCCGATGTGGCGCGCCGGGCGTGCACCCACCCGGTGCTGGTCGGAGCGTGCCGGGACCTGATGGGCGACGACGTCCGCCTCTACTGGGAGCAGGCGGTGCACAAGGTGCCGCATGGTGCGGAGCCGGTGCTGTGGCACCAGGACAACGGCTACACGTTCGTCGAACCGCAGGACTACCTGACGTGCTGGATCTCGCTGACCGAGGCGACGTCCGACAACGGATGCGTGTGGGTGGTTCCCGGTGCCCAGCAGGACGGGACCCTGGTGCACGACGACACGCCCATCGGCTTCGAGTGCTGGGGTGACTTCGACGCTGCGGTCGAGGTGCCGACCGCGCCGGGCGACGTCGTCGTGTTCAGCTCCCTCAGCCCGCACGCCACCCGGATCAACACCACCGACGACGTGCGCAAGGCCTACATCGTCCAGTACTGCCACGCCGACGCCGCGGCCCGGTTCCCTGGTCCTGCGGGTGAACCCGGGGAGCCGGTGCCCCAGGATGATCCCAACCGTCAGTTCGTCGTGCTGAGCGACGGTCTGCCGGTGCCGATTCCGCCGCTGCGTTGACCGCCGCTCGTGGACGACTCCCGTGGTCCGAGTCAGTAGGGTGCAGTAGGACTGACTGAGGAGCATCGTGCGGCTCTGGCTCAACACCTTCCCCCGAATCGGCGAGACGGCGGACATCGCGCGGGTGGCCGAGGACGCAGGGTTCTTCGGCGTGCTGTTGACCGACAGTCAGTGCCTGGCACCCGACCCCTTCGTCGAGCTCGGGGCGGTGGCTCGGGTGACGGACCGGCTCCACCTCGGTACCTGCACGACGAACGTGCTCACGCGTCACGTCAGCGTCGTGGCGAACCTCGCAGCGACGCTGCAGGCTGACTCCTCCGGGCGAATGCACCTGGGGGTGGCGCGTGGTGACTCCGCCGTCCGCAAGGTCGGTCTCGACCCGGCGACGCCGGAGCAGTTCGGCCAGGCCCTGTCGGAGCTTCGGGGCCTGCTCGCCGGAGCCACCCCTTCGGTGTCCGCAACCGACTCGTCCCTGCAGTGGCTCGACCCGTCGACATCGGCGACGCCCGTGCTCGGCGTCGCCAGCGGTCCCCGCTCCATCACAGCTGCAGCGCGTCACGCCGACGGGCTCATCCTCCAGGTCGGCACCGATCCGGAGGTGATCCGGCACTTCGTCGAGCTGATTCGCACCACCACGCCGCGACCGGACTTCCGGATCCTGCTGTACGTGATCGTCGGTCTCTCCGACGACCGGGGCCCGGACTCCACCGTCCTCGGCGTGACACCGCTGCTGGCGCGGATGGCAGCCGAGCCGCTCCGGGACCTGGGCGCACAGCAGGCGCCCGTCGCCGAGGCCGCTGCCCAGAGCTACTCCCTGGCCACCCACGGACTCTCTGCTGCTCAGGGTGCGGTCGACGGGGCCCTCGAGTACGCGATCACCGGCACGGTCGACGAGTGCGCCGACCAGCTCGTCGCCCTCTCGGGGACCGGCTGCGACGAACTCGTGGTCATCCTCGGCTCGATGGACACTCCGACCAGTCAGTTGCTGGACCTGATCCGTACCGTCGGCACCAGCATCGGTCCGCGGCTGATCTGACTGGATCCACCCCGTCCGGGATCGGCGGCCCCGCGACATCGGGCCCGGCACTCGTCCTCGTTCAGCGGCAGGGCTGGATCGGCGGCCCTGCGCCGTTCGCTCACGTCGGCGGGACGAAGATCCGGTTGAAGAACTCGACGAGGACTCGTTCTGCGAGTTCCGGCGGGCAGACGTTGAGGATGGCGTTGATCCCGGCGGTCCGCTCCGGGACCTCCGGTCCGGCCCCGTCACCACCGATCCCGGCGCCGGCGAGCAGCAGGTCGAACTCGTCCGGGCCGAGGGCGGCAGGGTCCAGCGAGTGCAGAAGGGCGACGATCTCGTCGTCGGCCGGCGGGGACGGTCGGGCCCGTGCGGCGTCGCAGGCGGCGCGCAGGTCATCCAGGAGTTCCGGTACCAGGGCCAAGCTGGCCCCACCGACCGACAGGTGGATGTTCTCCCGGCTGCCGGCGAAACCGAGCTGCGGTTGCACGTACCAGCGGTGGGTGCGCATCTCGTCGACCACGTCGAAGACGTTCACCGAGTCGCTGCTCAGGGCGATCAGGTTGGACTCCGGCGACCCCATGACCTCCAGGTCGGGCACGGACTCGATGCCCACGCGGATCGCGTCGACGGCGTCGAGCGTCCGCCGGGCGATCTCCAGGTACCCCTCATCGCCGACGTAATTCAGGACGGCCCAGGTCGCAGCGAGCGCGCCACCGGACTTCGTGCTCTGGATCGTGGTGTTGATCACCGTGTACCCGGTCCAGGCCGCCTTGGCGTACAGCTGGTGTCGCCGCAGCGAGGCGTCTCGGTACAACACGACCGATGCACCCTTGGGGCAGTAGGCGTACTTGTGGAAGTCCATGGAGATCGAGGTCACGCCGGGCACGGAGAAGTCGAAGTCGGTCACCTCCCGGCCCAGTCGCCGGAAGTGCGGCAGCACGAAGCCCCCGATGCACCCGTCGACGTGCAGCAGTACGTCACGCTCCAGCGCCAACCGGCCGAGCTCAGGAATCGGGTCGACGACGCCGTGCGCGTAGGACACGGCGGAGCCGACGAGCAGGATCGTCCGGTCGTCGACGGCATCGGCCATGGCGTCGACGTCGGCCTTCCAGGTCGCCGTGTCGACCGGGACCGACACGGCCTCGACGTCGAAGTAGTGCGCCGCCTTGTGGAAGGCGGCATGGGCGGTGACGGGCAGGACCATCGTCGGTCGGCTCACCTCCGGTCGCAGCTCCCGAGCGCGGTCCCGGGCCGCCTTCACGGCGAGCATGATCGACTCGGTCCCGCCGGTCGTGAAGCTGCCGACGACCGAGTCGTCGCCCCGGAGGTGGTCACGGGCGAGACCCACCACCTCGTTCTCCAGGCGCAGCAGCGACGGAAAGACCGTGGGATCGAGCGCATTCGTGTCGTGGAACTCGACGAGCGCCCGCTTCGCGATGCGGTCGATGTCCACCCGCCCCGGGTCGTAGACGTACGCCCAGGTCCGTCCGCCCTTGGTGTCCAGGTCGTCCGCCCGGAACCCGTCCAGTCGCTCGAACAGCTCGTTCTCGGTCAGTGCCACGTCGCCCCCTCGGTCAGAGCCGCACCGTAACGTCCGCCCGGGAGTGCGCGCCGCGCCTGGTGCCGGGCTCAGCGCTGGATGACGACCATCCGCTCCTCGGTCATCTCCCGAACCGCCCAGGCCGGGCCCTCCTTGGTGTTGCCGGAGTCCTTGATCCCGCCGTAGGGCATCTGATCGGCTCGGAAGGTCGGCACCTCGTTGACGCACACACCGCCAAAGTCGAGCCGGTGCGCCGCCTCGAGGCCGACCGACAGGTCTGCGGTGAAGATGCCGGCCTGCAGTCCGTAACGGGAGTCGTTGGCCGAGGCGAACGCAGCCTCCACGTCGGTGTAGCGCTGCACGCCGACCACAGGGCCGAAGACCTCGCTCCGGCACACCGCCATGTCGTCGGTCACTCCGTCGAGCACCGTTGCCCGGAGGACACCGTGCTCGGCGCGGTCGCCACCGACCACTGCGCTGGCGCCAGCGGCCACGGCTGAGTCGACCAGTTCGGCCACGCGGTCGGTCTCCGATGCGGAGATGAGGGCGCTCACTCTGGTGGCCGGATCGGCCGGATCGCCCGTCACGAGCGCACCGACGGCGGCTGCGAACCGGTCCAGGAACTCATCGGCGACGTCGTCGTGGACATACACGCGTTGCACTGCGATGCAGGTCTGGCCGGAGTACGAGTAACCGCCGACGGTGATCTTGGCCACCGCTCGGTCCAGATCTGCGTCGTGGTGGACGATCACCGGGGCGTTGTTGCCGAGTTCCAGACCGACCCGGATGCGAGGGGCCCGGGCGCGGATGCTCCAGCCGACCTCAGGTGACCCGGTGAAGCTGATGGCCCCCACGTCGGGGTGCGTGACCAAGTGGTCGGCGACCCGACCCGGAACCGTCACCACGTTGAGCCACCCCGGTGGCAGACCGGCTTCGTTCTCGAGCAGGCGGGCGAGGAGCAGGGCGGTGAGCGGGGTGGTGGATGCCGGCTTGAGCACCGTCGGGCATCCAGCGGCGATGGCCGGAGCCACCTTGTGGGCCACCAGGTTGAGCGGGAAGTTGAACGGGCTGATCGCTGCGAGCACACCGATCGGTACCCGCAGGGTGAAGCCGAGTTTCCCGGTGCCCGGGCCCGAAGCCTCCATGGGAATCATCTCGCCGGTGAGCGTGCGTGCTGCCACAGCGGCGAACCGGAACGTGTCGAGCGTGCGGGCCGCTTCGATACGAGCCGTGGAGATGGGCTTGGCCGCCTCGGCGGAGATCGACTGCGCCAGCTCCTCCTGATTGGCGGCGAGCGCCACGACCGCCCGATCCAGGATCTCGGCCCGCTCGTGGGCGGGGAGCGCGCCGCTGCGGTGCCGTTCGACGGCCACGGCCACGGCTCTGTCGATGTCGGCGGCGGTGCCGGTCGGCACCCGCCCCACCTCGTGGCCGTCGTAGGGGGAGCGGACGACCGTCTCCTCTGCGGCGGTCACCGCCTGCCCGTCGATTCGCATGGGCGTCAACTCGGTGCTCACAGATGCTCCAGTCGGGGTCGGCCCGGGTCCGGCTCGTCCGGGCGTGTTTCGATCAGTTGTGGGTCGGGAACCCCAGGTCGGGGCCCCGGGTCGACGGATCGGCCCATCGCTCGGTCACGACCTTGCCACGGGTGTAGAAGTGCACGCCCTCGGGGCCGTGGACGTGGGTGTCGCCGAAGAGCGAGTCACCCCACCCGCCGAAGGAGTAGTACGCCATGGGTACAGGGATCGGGACGTTCACGCCCACCATCCCGGCCTCGACATCGAACGTGAACCGCCGTGCAGCACCGCCGTCGCGGGTGAAGATCGCCACCCCGTTGCCGTAGGCGTTGTCCCGGACCAGTCCCACGGCCTCGTCGTAGGAGGCAGCGCGGACGACGCAGAGCACCGGGCCGAAGATCTCGTCGGTGTAGACCGACTGGCCGACCTGCACACCGTCGAGCAGCGTGGGTCCGATCCAGAATCCGTCGGGATGGCCGTCCACCTGCACCTCTCGGCCGTCGACCACGACGCGCACGCCATCGGCCTCGCCCGCATCGACGTAGCCGCGCACCCGGTCACGGTGGGCGCCGGTGACCACCGGCCCCATCTCCGAGACCGGGTCGTCCCCGGGCCCGACCCGGATCGCCCGGGTCCGCTCTGCGATCGCATCGACGAGGTCGTCACCGACCGGGTCCACGGCCACGACCACCGAGATGGCCATGCAGCGTTCACCCGCAGACCCGAAACCGGCACTGACTGCCGCATCGGCGGCGGCCTCGAGGTCGGCGTCGGGCAACACGATCATGTGGTTCTTGGCACCTCCGAGTGCCTGGACCCGTTTCCCGGCGGCGGTACCCGTGGCGTACACGTGCTGTGCGATCGGGGTGGAGCCCACGAAGCTCACGGCGTCCACGCCGGGGTGCGTGAGCAGTCCGTTCACCGCCTCGGCGTCGCCGTGCAGCACGTTGAACACGCCGTCGGGCAGCCCGGCATCCGCCCAGGCCTGAGCCAGCAGCAGAGCTGCGCCCGGATCGCGTTCGGAAGGCTTCAGGATGAACGAGTTGCCGCACGCAATCGCCACGGGGCACATCCACAGGGGCACCATGGCGGGAAAGTTGAACGGGGTGATGCCGACCGTCACGCCGACCGGCTGACGGATCGAGTAGACGTCGACCTCGGTCGACGCCTGCTCGGTGTAGCCACCCTTGAGCAGTTGTGGGATGCCACACGCGAACTCCACGACCTCGAGTCCGCGCTGAACCTCGCCGGCGGCGTCTGAGCGGACCTTGCCGTGCTGGGATGAGATCACCCGGGCGAACTCATCGCGGCGCTCCGAGAGGATCCGTCGCAATTCGAACATGACCGAGGTGCGCTTCGACAGCGACGAGGACCGCCATTCGTCGAATGCGGCGCGTGAGGAGGCCACAGCAGCGTCGACGTCAGCGGAATCGGCCAACCGCACCTCGGCGGTGACGGCGCCGGTGGCCGGGTCGTACACCGAACTCCGTCGAGGCCCGTTACCGGGCCAGGCCTTGCCGTCGAGCCAGTGGTCGATGGTGTCGTTCACGAGGTGGGTCTCCTGTCGTGCGGCACGGAAGGCCGATCGGGCCCTCGGTGATGTCGTGGGCCCGGAGCGAAGTCTCGCACGCAGGCCGGGGGCGGGATCGGGGCGGTAACGTGCCGCCGATGCCGGCTCTGTTGAGTGATGACTATGAGGAGCGTTGCCTGTGGCAGTCCCAGGTGACCCCGCCGATGGCGACTCACGACTCGTTGCCCGCTGAGGCCGACGTGGTCGTGGTGGGCGCCGGTCTGTGCGGACTCGCCGCTGCCGACACATTCGCCCGTGCCGGTCGATCGGTCGTGGTGCTCGAGCGCGAGCCGCTGTGTTGGGGAGCGTCGAGCCGCAACGGCGGCATGGTGATTCCTGAGCTCAAGGCCGGTCCGCTCACGCTCGAGCGTCGCTATGGCCCGGTTGGCCGGCGCATGCACCACGAGATCCTCGAGGCGTACGAGTACGTGCGGGGACTGGCCACCGGAGCCGATGGAACGGACCCGGTGGCCTGCTCCTGGGACGAGCCCGGGATGTTGCTCGTGGCCCACTCGACTCGTCACGTCGACCGGGTGCGGGGACTCGTGGAGGAACTGACATCCATCGGAGAGTCGGCGCACGTGGTCGAACGCAACGATCTGCACAACGAGATCGGGAGCGACGCCTTCGTTGCGGGAGCGGTGGTCGACAAGACGGGCTCCGTGCAGCCTGCGGCGCTCCACGCCGGACTGGCGGTCCGCGCCATGGCGGCCGGTTCCTCGGTCCACGACCGGACAGCGTTGCGTTCGCTCGAGCGACGCACCGGCGGTCACGACGTGGTGACCACCCGGGGAGTGGTGAGGGCCGCCAAGGTGGTGCTCGCCACGAACGCTGCTGTTGATCGGACCGTGCCCCAACTCGAGCGGCGTGTTCTGCCGGTCGGGTCCTACATCATCGCCACGGAGGTGCTCCCGGAAGCCCTGGCGGCTTCGATCCTGCCGACGGGCCGCATGGTGTTCGACACCCGTAACTTCCTGGCCTACTGGCGACTCACCCCCGACGGTCGGCTCGCCTACGGCGGACGACGCAACATGGACCCGACCGACGTGGCCGACGCCCGAGACTTCCTCTACGACCAGATGGTCGCCGTGCACCCGCAGCTCGCCGGCGTGCAGGTGACTCACGCCTGGGGCGGCAACGTGGCCATGACGCTCGACCGCCTGCCGCACATCGGACAGATCGAGGGAGCGTGGTACGCCACGGGTTGCAACGGCAGCGGCGTGGCGTTGAACACATGGCTCGGTCACCGGCTCGCTGCGGCACTGTGCGGCGATGTCCCGTTCCCGGCGTGTGCGGAACTCAGGCATCGATCGCTCCCGTTCCACTCGGCTCGCTCGGCGTATCTACCGCTGGTCGGCCGGTACCTCTCGTTGGAGGATGCTCGCTGAGCGGGTGGCCCCCGGCATCTTCGAGCAGTGCGCCGTAGGTGTCGGGCCTGCGGGTCGACAGGAACGGGAACAGCTCCAGCCAGTCGCGCCGGGCATCGAGGTCGATGTCGGTCACGAGCACGCAGTCCCGATCACGGGGCGCCTCGACGAGGACCCGGCCGTAGCAGTCGCTGATGAACGACGATCCGTAGAACGTGACCGTCACGTTGCCGGCGCGTTCGGTGCCGTGGCGGTTGGCCACGATCATCGACAGACCGTTGGCGATGCCGTTGCCGAGCACCACCGAACGCAGCAGCGGTGCGGTGTCGAAAGCGGGATGGTCGGGTTCGGAGCCGATTGCCGTGGGGTAGACGAGCAGGTCGGCGCCGGCGAGGGAGTAGATCCGCACCGGTTCGCTGAACCACTCGTCCCAGCACGTCGGGAACCCGACGTTCGCCGCTCCGACCACGGCGACCGGGTAGCCGGTGTCGCCCGGGGTGAAGTAGCGGTCCTCGTGGTAGCCGGTGGTGACCGGGATGTGGACCTTGCGGGTACGGGCGAGCAGAGCGCCGGTCGGGTCGACGGCGATGGCGGTGTTGAACCCCGGTGACTCGTAGAGCGAGGCGTGGACGACCACGCCGTGCTCGGCTGCGAGCTCGCTGGCAAAGGTGTGGGTGGGGCCGCCGGGGAGTGGTTCGGGTCGGATGTGGAGGAACGCTGCTCCGTCGGGGAGCAGAGCGAAGTAGGGCGACAGGGTCAGTTCCTGGTGGCAGATCAGTTGGGCGCCGGCGGCCGCTGCGAGAGCGGTGCCCTCGGCGAGGACGGCGCAGTGCTCGACGGGGTCGGAGTGCCATCGGGTCTGCACCACTCCGACCCGGAACGTCCCTCGCTCAGGCGGACGGGTGCGCGCCGGTGAGTCGAGCGGCTCGTCCCGGACCAGGACGTCGAACCCGCTCATGCCGGTTCCTCGCCGGCGATCATGCCGGGACCTGCTGGGTGGCGCAGTGCGGTCCGCCGCCACCGAAGGCGAACGTCGCCCCGTCGATGCCGATGACGTCCCGCCCGGGGTAGCAGTCGGCGATGGTGTCGAGGGCGTCTTCATCGAAGGGGTGTCCGGTGACCGGCACGACGACCACCCCGTTGGCGGCGTAGAGGTTGACGTAGGGAACCTCGACGACACGAGCGAAGCGTTCCGTGCGTGGCAGGACCGGGAGCTCGATGACGTCCAGGCCGGCGGCGGTGAGGCGAACGCGGTTGTCGGCTGCCGTATCGGCGTCGGGGTCCGCCGGATCGTCGCATCCCTGGAGCAGCGCCACACCCGGCCGGGGGATGGCGACGACATTGTCGACGTGGCCATCGGTGTCGGTGTCGTCGGCGAGTCCGTCGCTGAGCCACACGACGTGCTCGGCACCGAGCCACTCCGCAAGGAGGGCGTCGAGCGCCTGCGTCGTTCGAGGGGCGCCGCCGGGTAGCAGTCCACGATTGGGGTGCAACAGGCACCGTTCGGTCGTCACCACGAGACCTCGACCGTCCACCACAACGGCGCCGCCCTCCAACACGAACGGCGCAGTTCGGATCGTCAGTCCGATGATGGTTGCAAGCTGCGTGGCGAGTTGGGCGTCGCGGTCCCACGGTTCGACGAGCCCTCCCCAGGCGTTGAACCCGAACTGCACGGCCTTGCGGCCGGAGTGGCGGTCACCGACCACGATCGGACCGGTGTCGCGGATCCAGCAGTCGTCGAGCGGCACCTCCACCAGATCCACGGCCGTCTCGCCGCCGAGGCGCACCGTAGCGCTGTCGAGTTCGCCGACGTCGACTGCCACCGTGACCGGCTCGTAGCCGGCGAGGATCCGGACGAGTTCGGCCCACGCATCACGTGCCGCCTCGACCTGCCCCTCCCAGAAGGCGCGCCGCCGCTCGGTCGGCCACGCCACGAGGGTGCGCTCGTGCGGATCCGTCTCGGCCGGCATCCGTGTGCCGGACACGGTCAGTCCTCGGCGAGGGCGTGGCAGAAGTCGGTGAAGACCTCGACGTAGCGGTCCACGTCGGCTTCTGTGTGCTGCACCGAGAGCGTCCACTGCTCCTCGTCGCCCGGGGTCATGAACAGCCCACGGTTGAGCGCCCAGGGGTAGGCGGCGCCGAACAACTGCGGCTTGGACTCGAGGAAGTCGCGGTAGTTGCGGGACCGTTCTGCCCGGAACGACACGCACCCCTTGGCGGCGAGGCTGACCGTGTGCGCCGGGATGCCCGTGGCGTCGATCGCCGCCTGACACCCTGCGGCGAGCCGGTCGCCGAGCACGGCGAGGTGGTCGTACGCCTCGGGGACGAGGACCTCGGTCAGGCAGGCCAGTCCGGCGGCGGCCACGAGTGGGTTGCCGTTGAAGGTGCCCATCTGCGCAGCGCCGTTGGCGATGATGTCCATGACGGCAGCCTCGCCACCAAATGCCGCTCCCGGGGTGCCACCGAAGAGTGCCTTGGCGTAGCACGCCAGGTGCGGCCGGACGCCGTAGCGCTCCTGGGCGCCTCCCGGTGCGACCGTCGCTCCGGCCTTCACCTCGTCGAAGATCAACACGGTGCCGTTGGCGTCGCAGATGTCACGCAGCGCCTGCAGGTAGCCGGGGTCGGGCTCGATGATCCCGACGTTCATCATGACGGGCTCCAGGATCAAACAGGCGATCTCGTCGCCGCGCTCGGCGATCAGGTCGGCGAAGGCCTGGGCGTCGTTGAACGGCACGACCACGGTGAGGTCGGTCACGCTCGAGGGGATCCCGAGGGACATCGGGGTGGTCGACGGGAGCTCCCGGCCGCCCACGGCGTCGGAGTTGGGCAGCACCGAGAACATCACGGTGTCGTGGTGGCCGTGGTACGAACCCTCGATCTTGGCCACGACCTCTCGTCCGGTGGCTGCCCGGGCCACACGGATGGCATCCATGGTCGCCTCGGTGCCGGAGTTGGCGAAGCGCACCTGGTCCAGGTTGAAACGACGGCAGATTTCCTCGGCCAGTTCGACGGTCACCGGTGTGGGGGCGGCGAAGTGGGTGCCGCTGCGCACGGCCCGGTTGACCGCCTCGACGATCGCCGGGTGGGCGTGGCCGCAGATGCCCACGCCGAACCCGCCGTGGAAGTCCAGGTAGTCATTGCCGTCGACGTCGGTGACGACGACGCGTTCACCCCGTTCGATGTAGATGGGATACGGATCACCGGCCTGGAAGCTCGAAGGGACCCCGAGTGGCAGCGTGCGCAGCGCTCGTTCGTACCACTTCTTGGATTCGGGCGTCTTTGCTACGAGCTGGGCCGTCTCGGTGTCGGCCAGCTCGGCAGCCCTGGTCGAGAGCCGCGTGTCGGTGCTGTTGTCGGTTGTGTTGCTCATCAGATCTTCACCATCACGTGTTTGAGCTCGGTGTAGTGCTCGAGCGCGTACAGGGACATGTCCTTGCCGTAGCCGGACTGCTTGAAGCCGCCGTGGGGCAGCTCCGACACGATCGGAATGTGGTCGTTCACCCAGACCGTGCCGAACATGAGGCGGCTCGCCATGCGCATGGCGCGGCCCACATCCTGGGTCCACACCGAGGCCGCCAGGCCGTAGTCGACGCCGTTGGCCCAGGCGAGCGCCTGATCCTCGTCGGAGAACCGTTGCACCGACACGACCGGGCCGAACACCTCGCGCTGGACGATCTCGGCGTCCTGGGCGGGGTTGGCCACAACCGTCGGAGCGTAGAAGAACCCGGGCCGGTCCAGCGTGGTGCCGCCCACCACCGCCTCGGCACCGGCGGAGACAGCCCGGGCCACCATGCTCGCCACTCGCTCCTGCTGGGCAGCGGAGATGACCGGACCCACGGCGGTGGCCTCGTCGAGGGGGTTGCCGGCGACGATGTCGCCCACGGCGCTCGCTAGGTCGCTGACCACCCGGTCGTAGATGCCGGGTCCGGCGATCACCCGGCACGGGGCAGTGCAGTCCTGGCCGGAGTTGTAGTAGGCGGCCTCGGCCAAGGTGGCCACGAGCGTCTCCACGTCGGCATCGTCGAAGACCACGACAGGTGCCTTGCCGCCGAGTTCGAGGTGCACGCGCTTTAGCGTGTCGGCGGCGTTGCGGGCGATCAGCTTGCCGGTGTGTACGTCACCGGTGATCGACACCATCGCCACACCGGGGTGCCGGACGAGGGCGTCGCCGACGGTCTCGCCCTGGCCGGTGACGACGTTGAACACGCCGGGCGGGAAGATGTCGGCAGCGATCTCGGCCAGCTTGAGTGCAGTGAGCGGCGTGAGCTCGCTCGGCTTGAGGATGAACGTGTTGCCGGTGGCGAGTGCCGGTCCGAGCTTCCACGTGGCCATATTGAGGGGGTAGTTCCACGGCGCGATCCCGACGCACACCCCAAGCGGATCCCGACGCAGCATCGATGTGTGGTCCTCGAGGTACTCGCCGGCCGCCTGGGCCTGCATGGTTCGGGCCGCACCGGCGAAGAACCGGAGGTTGTCGACGGTGAGGTCGAACTCGAAGTCGATGATCGACACCGGTTTGCCCACGTTGACCATCTCGAGTCGCTTGAGTTCGTCGAGGTTGGCCTCGACGGCGTCGGCGAGGGCGAGCAGCTTCTCCGATCGCTCCCGGGGGGTGGTTCGGGACCACGTTTCGAACGCCGCGGTGGCTGCTGCGACGGCGGCGTCGGCGTCGGCGGCGTCGCTCGCCGCGGCCTGGTCGATCACCTGACCCGTCGCCGGGTCGAGGACGTCGTCGAGTGCTCCGCTGGCCGCTGGTTGCCAGCCTCCGTTGATGAAGTTCTCTGCGACCACGTTGCTCCCTGCTGATCACTGCGTCATTGACAGGACAGCATCCTGCCATGGATTCCGTGGTGCAGGCACCTTCTGGCAAGCGAAATCGTTTCCGGAGTGTGAATAGACGAGCGAATCGCTTGCAGATTGGCCAGAACCAGTGTGAAGATCAGATGGCTGATAGGACAACTGCTCACACGGGGAACAGCGGAGGTGATCGTCGGGGTGGATCATTCGGGTGCCACCGAGGTGACGATCGCCTTGAGCGGGGTGACGAAGCACTTCGGTGACTACGTCGCGGTGGAGCGGGCCGATTTCTCCATCGCCCGCGGCGAGTTCTTCTCCATGCTCGGTCCTTCGGGCTGCGGCAAAACCACCACGCTGCGGATGATCGCCGGCTTCGAGACTCCGACGTCTGGTCAGATCCTGCTCGAGGGCGTCGACGTATCGAACACGCCGCCCTACAAGCGGGACGTCAACACGGTCTTCCAGAACTACGCCCTTTTCCCGCACATGAGCATCTTCGACAACGTGGCGTTCGGCCTGAGGACGGCCAAGGTGCCGGTCGAGCAGGTCCGGAGCAGGGTGATGGAGATGCTCGACGTGGTTCGTCTGCCCGACATGGCCAACCGTCGACCCAACCAGCTCTCCGGCGGCCAGCAGCAGCGCATTGCGCTGGCCCGGGCGCTGGTCAACCACCCGGCGGCCCTGCTCCTCGACGAGCCGCTCGGCGCGCTGGACCTGAAGCTGCGCCAGGTGATGCAGCTCGAGCTCAAGCGCATCCAGCGTGACGTCGGCATCACCTTCGTCTTCGTGACCCACGACCAGGAGGAGGCCCTCACCATGTCGGACCGCATTGCGGTGATGACGCAGGGCCAGGTGGACCAGATCGGGACGCCGACCGAGATCTACCACACGCCCGCCACGCCGTTCGTCGCCGGGTTCATCGGGACGGCCAACCTGCTGCCGGTCACGGTGGTCTCGCAGTCCGGTGACGACGTCACCGTCGAGACACGGCTCGGCGGCCAGTGCACCGTCTCTGCGGCCGGGACCAGTTACGCCCCCGGCAGCGAGGTGACCCTCATGGTGCGGCCGGAGCGCCTCGTGCCCGCCGGTGCGCCGCTCCACGGTGCCGGGTCCGGTGCCAGCATCCGGGCGGCCGTGACCTCCATGGTGTTCCAGGGCCCCGTCGTCCGCTGCCAGGTGCGGACCGCCGCCGGAGCGGACCTGGTGGCGCACCTGGGGCCCGAGGACGACCCGGCAGCGTTCCCGGTCGGTGCCGATATGGAAATGACCTGGTCCCGTGACGGTGCGTACCTCGTCCCCCAAGCAATCGCCGCCGACGAAGCCGGCGTGACGTCCATGGAGGACGACCAGACCGCAGCGTGAGCTGACCCGACCCGAATCAACCCGACTCGAAACCAACTCGACCCCAATCAAGGAGTGCATCATGACCAACCGAGTGACCCGCCGGCGCTTCCTCGTCTCGACCGCCGCCCTCGGCGGGTTGGCGGCCGGCTCGACAGCGCTCGCCGCCTGCGGCGGGAGCGAGGAGTCGGGGAGTTCCACCACCGCTGCAGGCGGCGGTGGCGCCGCCGCCAACACGCTCACCTTCGACAACTGGACGCTCTACATCGACAAGCCGAATGATGACCTGTTCGGTGAGGGCGGCACGCTGGCGGAGTTCCAGAAGGCGACCGGCATCGAGGTCGAGTACACCGAGGGCATCAACGACAACAATGAGCTGTTCGCCAAGATCCAGCCGCTGTTGTCCAAGGGTGATCCGATCGGCTCGACGATCATCGCTCCGACCTTCTGGATGGCCGGTCGGCTGCTGCAGCTGGGTTGGCTCGACAAGTTGCCACTGGCGGAGATCCCCAACGCCGCCAACCTGATCCCGAGTCTCCAGGACCCACCGAGTGACCCGACAGGTGAGTACTCGCTCCCGTGGCAGTCCGGGATGGCGGGTATCGCCTACAACAAGGCCATCACGGGACGTGAGCTGACGACGATGGACGACATGTGGGACCCGGCGTTCAATGGCAAGATCGGCATGCTCACCGAGATGCGCGACACCATCGGCCTCATCGCTCTGTCGCTCGGCATCGACCTCGCTGACCCGGATTCCCAGGACTACCAACCCGCCTTCGCCAAACTCGAGGAGGAGGTTGCGAACGGTCAGATTCGCCAGTTCACCGGAAACGACTACGTCGACGACCTCGAGCAAGGGAACTTCGCTGCGTGCATCGGCTGGTCGGGTGACGTGGCCCAGCTGTCGGTGTCCAACCCGGACATCAAGTTCGTCGTGCCCGAGTCTGGCGGGACCCTCTGGTTCGACACGATGGTCATCCCCAAGGGCTCAACCGCCGAGCAGATCGAAGCCGCTGGTAAGTTCATGAACTTCGTCTACGACCCGGTCAACGCCGCCCGCATCACCGAGTTCGTCCAGTACATCTCGCCGGTGCAGGGCGTGCAGGAGGAACTCCGCAAGATGGGCGGGGAGGCAGCGACGCTGGCCGACAACCAGCTCCTGTTCCCCAACGCCTCGACGCTCGCAAGGCTCCAGACCTGGGGCACGCTCAGCGTGGAGAAGGAACAGCAGATGGACGAGGAGTTCGCCCGGATCTCGGGCGCCTGATCCGACGGCGAATCGGGACCGAGAGACGCTCCGTGGCGGCCGCCACCACTGACGACACCGGGCTCCGGAAGGGACGGTTTGCGCCCTACGGGCTGTTGAGCCCCGGCATCCTCTGGCTACTGCTGTTCTTCCTGGTCCCGGTCGTCATGTTGGTCAAGGCCTCGCTGTCGACCAAGCCGAGCCGGTTCGCCGAGCCGGAGTTCGCCTGGGACTTCTCCAACTACACCGCGGCGCTGAGTGAGTACTCGCCGGAGTTCATCCGGTCGTTCCTCTACGCCGGCATCGCCACGGTGTTGGCGATCCTGATCGGCTACCCACTCGCATACTGGATTGCGACCTGCGGCGGTCGGTGGAAGAACTTCCTGATCGGGCTGGTCGTCGTCCCGTTCTTCACGTCGTACCTGATCCGGACGATCGCCTGGACGTCGATCCTCCAGGACGACGGCGTGGTGACGGGTCTGTACCAGCTCCTGCCGTGGGTCGGCAGCGACGGCAGGATTCTGGCCACACCCATGGCCGTCGTGGGCGGGCTCACGTACAACTTCATCTCGTTCATGATCCTGCCCATCTACGTGAGCCTGGAGAAGATCGACTTCCGGCTCACCGAGGCCGCCGCCGACCTGGGCTGCGCCCCGTGGCGGGCGTTCCGCAAGGTGGTGCTGCCGCTGTCGCTCCCCGGGATCTTTGCCGGGAGCCTGCTGGTGTTCATCCCGGCCGCCGGCGACTACCTGAACGCCCGGTACCTCGGGTCGCCCCAGACGTCCATGATCGGCACCGTGGTGCAGAACAAGTTTCTCGTGCAGTTCGACTACCCGCAGGCCGCAGCGCTCTCGCTCGTGCTCATGGTGATCATCACCGTCATGGTGCTCGTCTACTCGAGGTTCCTCGGCACCGAGGGGTTGGCGGTCTGATGGGTCCGCCGTCGAGTCAAGGGTGCCGTTCGTGGTGATGGCCGAGGGCGCGGCGCCGCCCGTCGTCGCCGAGGTGCGTCCGGCCACCGGTTCCACCCGAGCGTCCCGCGCCGGGTCGGGTTGGGGGAGGCGCATCCTCACGCTGGTCGCGATCGCCGCCTATGTGTGGCTGTTCCTGCCGATCCTCAACATCGTGGTGTTCAGCTTCAACGACCCGGCGGGCAAGTACAACCTGTCCTGGGACGGGTTCACGCTGGCCAACTGGGCCGACCCTTTCAAGGATGCGCAGCTCACCGAGGCGTTCTGGC
>Ga0194132_10007396_pt1 | contig 16404 bp, 12 predicted proteins | sample TA2KigOf80mmetaG_FD_148612 | JGI IMG/M metagenome (GOLD analysis project Ga0194132, IMG submission 148612) | Freshwater microbial communities from Lake Tanganyika, Tanzania - TA2015054 Kigoma Offshore 80m | ecosystem: Environmental > Aquatic > Freshwater > Lake | place: Tanzania: Lake...
TGCTTCGACAGCTTCAAATCCGGCCCGAACTACGCCAAGGTCTAGGAAGCCTTCAACGGCTTCTGCGCCTCGACCAAGGGACAGCCTTGGCAGGCGGTCCGAACAGGAGGTCCTATGATCAAGGGGCTGCACCACAACGCCTATCGCTGCCGCGATTCGGAGGAGACGCGGAAATTCTACGAGGAGTTTCTCGGCCTGCCGTTGGTCAATGCCTTCAAGATCGAGACCACCATGACCGGCCGCAAGACCAGCGCCGGCGTGCTGCACTCCTTCTTTCAGCTCGATGACGGCTCGTCCCTCGCCTTCTTCGAGGCGCCGGACATGCCGTTCGAGTTCAAGCAACAGCACGACTTCGATCTGCATATCGCGCTCAAGGTCGAGCCGGATGTGCTCGAACGCATGTTCGCCAAAGGCAAGGCGGAAGGCCGCGAGGTCCGCGGCATCAGCGACCACAAGTTCATCAGGTCGATCTACTTCCGCGATCCCAACGGCTATGTCATCGAATTGACCGCCAAAATCCCCGGCACGGAAGGTGCCATGGATCCGCGGCAGAATCGGGCGCGCGCCGTGCTCGATGCCTGGCAGGCGGACAAGCACGGTCGGCCGGCGAAGGTCGCCTGACGCCGCCAGCAAGGAGGACGCGATGAGACGTGGCCTGGTCGGAGCGCTCGGCACCCTGGTGGCTCTTGTCGCGTGGTCATCGCCCTCGGTTGCAGCCGATCCGCCGCAATTCCAGGTCGACCCTTTCTGGCCCAAGCCGTTGCCCAACAACTGGCTGCTGGGCCAGGTCGCAGGCGTTGCCGTCGGGCCCAACGACCACGTCTGGCTGCTGCAACGGCCGCGCTCCCTGACCGACGATGAAAGAGGCGCCACGCTCAGGCCGCCACGCAACAAATGCTGCGTCCCTGCCCCATCGGTCATGGAGTTCGATCCGGAAGGCAACTTCATCCAAGGCTGGGGGCATCCCCAGACGGCTCCATGGGTCGGCAACGAACACGGCATCTACGTCGACCGCACGGGCCATGTCTGGATCGCCGGCAACGGCGCCAACGACAGCGCGATCTTCAAGTTCACCAAGGACGGCAAGCCGGTCCTGACGATCGGCAAGCTCGGCCCGTCCGGCGGCAGCAACGACACCGCCCTGCTTGGCCGCCCTGCCGACGTGCAGGTCGACGAAGCGGCGCGCGAGGTTTTCGTCGCCGACGGCTATGGCAATCGCCGGGTCATTGTGTTCGATTCCGAGACCGGCGCCTTCAAGCGCTACTGGGGCGCCTACGGCAACAAGCCCAGCGACGACAAGCAACCGGCCTATGACCCGGCAGCGGCGCCCTCGCCGCAGTTCGCCAATCCGGTGCATTGCGCCAAGGCGTCGCGCGACGGCCACGTCTATGTCTGCGGCCGCGTCAACAACCGCATCCAGATCTTCCGCAAGGACGGCACCTTCGTCACCGAGTGGTTCTACGAGAAAAGCACGCTCGGCGCCGGCGCGGTGTGGGATTTGAACTTCTGGCCCGACGCCAATCAGACCTGGCTGTTCAATATCGACGGCGAAAACAATCTATTGCGCATCCTGCGCCGCAGCGACGGCGCCGTGGTCGGCGGCTTCGGCCGTTCCGGCCGGCAGGCCGGCCACTTCCACTGGGTACACACCATCGCCGTCGATTCCAAAGGCAACATCTATACCGGCGAAGTCGACACCGGAAAGCGCGTGCAGAAATTCAAGCCCGACCGCGCGCCCCAGTAGGGCCGAGATATCGCCTAGTGTCCTGATTCGGAAGTTTTGACGATCTTAGCCTGGTTATCGGCAATTTTGAGATTTGCGAGGCAGAAGCGCTTGATGGTTGCGAGGATGTCGTCGGCCGACTTGGTCCATCTGAAGGGTTTGGACTGATCGTTGACGGTGTTGATGTATTCGCGGATGGCGCGTTCGAGTTCACGGGTGGAGCGGTGAACGCCGCGTCGGATCTGCCGCTCGGTGAGGTCGGCGAAGAAGCGCTCGACCTGATTGATCCAGGACGCCGAGGTCGGGGTGAAGTGGACGTGCCAGCGAGGATGCCGCGCCAACCACCGACAGATGGCCGGCGTCTTATGGGTTGCGTAGTTGTCCATCACCAGATGGACATCAAGATCGTCTGGAACGTTGCGTTCGATCTCACGCAGGAACTTCAGGAATTCGCTGCCGCGATGGCGCGGGAAGCACTTGCCGATGACTTTTCCTGTCGCCACGTCGAGGGCAGCAAACAGCGACAGCGTTCCATGCCGCGTATAGTCGTGGCTGCGCCGCTCGGCCTGGCCGGGCCGCATCGGCAGCAGCGGCTGGGTGCGGTCGAGCGCCTGGATCTGGCTCTTCTCATCGACGCACAGCACCAGCGCCCGTTTCGGTGGCGCCATGTAGAGCCCGACAATGTCCCGCACCTTCTCGACGAAGAACGGGTCTTTCGACAACTTGAAGCTCTCGACCCGGTGAGGCTGCAGCCCAAAGGCCTGCCAGATCCGGTGGATCGTCGAGGGCGCATGACCCACTGCCACCGCCATCGACCGCAACGACCAGTGTGTGGCGCCTCTCGGTGTCGTCTCCAGCGTCAGGCGGACCGTCTCGGCGATCTCCTCATCGCCAATCTCGCGCGGCCGCCCCGGACGCGGCTCATCATAAAGGCCCTCCAGGCGAAGTTCCGCGAAGCGCCGCCGCCATTTGCCAACCGTGTTCTCCACTGCCCCGACACGACGGGCTATTACCTTGTCCTTAAGGCCGTCAGCTGCCAGCAGTACAATCCGTGCTCGCTGCGCCAAACCCTGCGCCGTGCGCCGCCGCCCCGACAAACCTTCCAGTTCGCCGCGTTCCGCCGTCGAAAGTTCAATGGCAACAGCTGGCCTTCCCATCACGAGCCTCCGTCCGTTACAGAGGCTATAATCACACGAACTATTCGATCAGGACACTAGACATGACGCGCCCTTCGGAGTGAGTGTGCGGTCTTGCGAGCGAGCGTGGAGTTGTCCGTGAGTAAAGGTCTTTGGCGTGGCCTCCAGGCAATATTCGTCTGCACGAGTCTTGCCGGCTGCGGCTGGTTCGGCGGCAACGACGCGCCGGTCGGCAAGGCGCGTCCTGGGGCCGATTGCCTGGTCGCGCCGACCGGAACCCTGCCCTCGGCAAGTCCCGGGCCGTCGGGCGGGCAGGGCGTCGCTCCGACGGACGAGACGCGCAGCGCCACCCAGCAGATCGGATCGATCGTGACAACGAGCGGCGGCCAGCGCGCGCAACGAGAGGCCGCCGAAAAGGACGCGGCCGAGCGCGATGCCAAGGTGCGCGACCGGCGCAGGGCTCTCGAAACGTCGATAATTCCCGAAGCTGTCGATCGCGAGCCCGCTCAGCCCAAATCATAGGCGCGCAGCGGCGCCTCAGTCACCCTGACGGAGGTGATCGCGCTGCGTCGTGCCGGCATAGTCGCGGCGGAAGCGGCCGCGGCGTTGTAGCTCGGGCACCACCAGATCGACGAACTCCTCGATCGCGCCGGGGCAGTCGATCGGCGACAGCATGAAGCCGTCGCCTCCGACGTGATCGAAATAGGCTTCGAGCTGGTCGGCGATGTCGACAGGCGTGCCCACCATCTGCGGCAGGCCGACCGACTGGCCGTGGTTCTGCGCCACTTGCCGCAGGGACAGAAGCTCGCCGCTCATCGTGCGATAGCGGGTCTGCATGCGCTGCAGCTTGGGCTCGCTGCGATGCGCCATGATCGTGTCGAGCGGCAGGGTCGAGAGATCGAAGTCGAGATGGCCCGACAGGATCGCGAGCCCGCCTTCGAGCGGCACCAGCGCATTGTGCTCGGCCTGCTTGTCGGCCGCCTCGGCGCGCGAGGCGCCGACGATCGGCTGCACGCCGAACAGCATCTTGCAGGCGCTCGCCGGCCGGCCCGCCTCGATCACTCCTTGCTTGATATCGTCGTACAGCGCCTTGGCGCCGTCGAGATAGGGCTGGATGGCGAACACCGCATCGGCGTAGCGGGCGGCGAAGGCGCGGCCCTTGCCCGAGGTCCCGGCCTGCAGGATAGCCGGTCCGCTGTGCGGCGAGCGCACGACGTTGAGCGGCCCGCGCGACTTGAAGAAGCGGCCCTGGTGGTCAATGCGACGGACCTTGGCCGGGTCGGCGAAGACGCCGGCCGCGCGGTCCATGACGACGGCGTCCTCGTCCCAGCTCGCCCACAGCTTGCGGCAGACCTCCATGAATTCGTCGGCGCGATCGTAGCGCTCGTCGGTCGGCTTCAGCTCCTCGCCGAAATTGGCCGACTGGTTGTGGTTGAGCGTCGTCACCACGTTCCACGCCGCGCGCCCGCGCGTCAGATGATCGAGCGTGGCCCACAGCCGCGCCGCATGGAACGGATGCTGATGGCTGACCGAGTAGGTGGCGCCGAGCCCGATATGCGTCGTCGCCGCCGCCATGAACGAGAGCAGGGGGATCGGGTCGTGCTCGGGCGCCTGGGTGGCGTTGCGAAGGGCCGGCGCCAGCGAGCCCGTATAGGTGTCGGAGATGTAGTTGAGGTCGGCGAAGAAGACCATGTCGAAGCGGCCGCGCTCGCAGACCTGCGCGATGTGCTGATACAGTTCCGGCCGCGTCCAGTCCCAGCCGGCCGCGGCGGTGCGCGGATGTCGCCACATGGCGAGACTGTGATAGGTCGGGCCGTGCACCAGGAACTGCGCCAGATGCATCATCGGTTTGGGCAATAGGGCCTCCTCGCGACATCATGCTCACACATCCGGATTGCGACGGTCCATCCCCGACGCTAAGGCTGCTTGGAAAAGAGGAGGAATGTCGCCATGGCCGTGGGTGACAAGTACCGTGCCGTGCATCGGCGCTCGCTCAGCGATCCTGAGGGATTCTGGGCCGAGCAGGCCGGCGCCATCGACTGGACGCGTCGTTGGGACAAGGTCGTCGACCGGGCCAATCCACCCTTCTATCGCTGGTTCGCCGGCGGCGAGCTCAACACCTGTCACAACGCGCTCGACCGCCACGTCGAGCGCGGTCGTGCCGAGCAGACCGCGCTGATCTACGATTCTCCCGTCACCGGCACCAAGAAGAGCTTCACCTACTGTGCGCTGCGTGACGACGTGGCCAAGCTCGCCGGCGCCATCGCCGCCCAGGGCGTGGTCAAAGGCGATCGCGTCATCATCTACATGCCGATGATCCCCGAGGCGGTGATGGCGATGCTTGCCTGTGCGCGCCTGGGCGCGGTGCATTCGGTGGTGTTCGGCGGCTTTGCCGCCAACGAGCTCGCCACCCGCATCGACGATTGCGCGCCCAAGCTGGTGTTGACCGCCTCGTGCGGCATCGAGCCCGGCCGCATCGTCCAGTACAAGCCCTTGCTCGACCAGGCGATCGATCTGGCCAGCCATAAGATTCCGCGCTGCCTGGTGCTGCAGCGCCCGCAGGCCGCCGCCGCGATGGTGCCGGGCCGCGACATCGACTGGACCGAAGCGGCCGCCGCCGCGTCGCCGCATGCTTGCGTGCCGGTCAAGGCGACCGACCCGCTCTACATCCTCTACACCTCCGGCACGACCGGCCAGCCCAAGGGCGTGGTGCGCGACAATGGCGGGTATGCCGTGGCTCTCGCGTGGTCGATGCAATACCTCTACGGCGTCGATCCCGGCGAGATCTGGTGGTGCGCCTCGGACGTGGGCTGGGTGGTCGGCCACAGTTACATCGTCTACGGGCCACTGATCCATGGCGCCACGACGGTGCTCTACGAAGGCAAGCCGGTCGGCACGCCCGATGCCGGCGCGTTCTGGCGGGTGATCGCCGAGCACAAGGCGGTGGCGCTGTTCACCGCGCCGACGGCGTTCCGCGCCATCAAGAAGGAGGATCCCGACGGCAAGCTCCTGAAGCACTACGATCTCTCGAAGTTCCGCACCTTGTTCCTGGCCGGCGAGCGCGGCGATCCGCCGACCATCGAATGGGCGAACAAGCTTTTGGGCGTGCCGGTGGTCGATCATTGGTGGCAGACCGAGACCGGCTGGGCGATTTGCGGCAACTTCGTCGGCCTCGAAGCCATGCCGATCAAGCCGGGCTCGTGCTCGGTGCCCTCGCCAGGCTGGCATCTCGATGTGCTGGACGAGCAGGGAAGCCCGATGAAGGCGGGCGAGGTGGGCTCGCTTGCCGCCAAGCTGCCGTTGCCGCCCGGCACGTTTCCGACGCTGTGGAACGCCGACGAGCGCTTCCGCCAGTCCTACCTCGCCGACTATCCCGGCTACTACAAGACCGGCGATGCGGGCTTCATCGACCAGGACGGCTACGTCTCGGTGATGACGCGCGTCGACGACGTGATCAACGTCGCCGGCCATCGGCTGTCGACCGGCCAGATCGAGGAGGTGTTGGGCAGCCACAACGATGTCGCCGAATGCGCCGTGATCGGCGTCGCCGACGAGCTGAAGGGCCAGGTGCCGTTCGGTTTCCTGGTGCTGAAGGCGGGCGTCACCCGGCCGCCGCAGGACACCGTGCGCGAGGTCGTCCAGTTGGTGCGCGATCGCATCGGGCCCGTCGCCTTCTTCAAGACCGCGATCGTCGTGCCGCGCCTGCCCAAGACGCGCTCGGGCAAGATCCTGCGCGGCACCATGCAGAAGATCGCCGACGGCCAGCCGTGGAAGATGCCGGCCACCATCGAGGACCCGGTCGTGCTGGACGAGATCACCGGTGGGCTGAAGACGGCGGGGTATGCAAGCAAGGGGTAGTCATCGGACCGCGGGCCTCCAGGCCCGCTCGTGATCATGATGCGGGCCTGGAGGCCCGCGGTCCGGCAAGATTCCGAGGGAAGGACAGAAGAATGACTCTCGATGTGAACCGCCCCGACCTGGTTGTGGGCGTGGTCGGCACCGGCGCCATGGGGCGCGGCATCGCGCAGGTGACGGCGCAGGGCGGCATGAAAGCCGTCCTGTTCGACGCGGCAGCCGGTGGCGCGGCCAAGGCGAAGGCGGCCATCCTGGAGACGCTGAAGGGCCTGGTGGCCAAAGGCCGCCTGACCGACGCCGATCTTGCCAAGACCGACGCCAACCTCGCGATCGCCGAGTCGCTCGATGCGCTGAAGGCCTGCCAGGTCGTGGTCGAAGCGGTGTTCGAGAATCTCGAGGTCAAGCAGAAGCTGTTCGGCGAGCTCGAAGCCGTGGTTTCGCCCGAAACCATCCTCGCCTCCAACACCTCGTCGATCCGCATCGCCTCGATCGCCCGCGCGCTGAAGCATCGCGAGCGGGTCTGCGGCATGCACTACTTCAATCCGGTGCCGCTGATGAAGCTGGTCGAGGTGATCCGCGCCGCCGACACCGCGCAATGGGTGGTCGACGCCATGGTGGCGCTGGGCAAGCGCCAGACCCGCGTGCCTGTGGTGGTCGGCGACACGCCGGGCTTCCTGGTCAATCTCGGCGGCACGGCGATCGGCACCGAAGGCCTGCGTATCTACCAGGAGGGGCGGGCGAGCCCGTCGCAGATCGACGCCGTGATGCGCGACAGTTGCGGCTTCCGCATGGGGCCGTTCGAGCTGATGGACTTGACCGGCATCGACGTGAACTTCCCGGCGCGCAAGATCATCTACGAGGGCTTCTTCCACGACCGGCGCATGACGCCGAGCCCCTATCACGAAAGCCTCTATGCGGCGGGCCGGCTCGGCCGCAAGACCGGCGGCGGCTGGTACGGCTACGACGCCAAGGGCGGCAAGATCGATCCCGGCGCCGACCACCTGCCGTCGGTCGTGCCGGCGGCGCGTGTCGTGGTGATGGACAGCCACAACGAAAAGCTGGTCGGCCTCGTGCTGCATGCCGGCGCGCAGGCGCTGGCGGCCGACGACGGCAAGAGTCCGATCCTGGTGGCGCCGATCGGCAAGGATTGCACCACGACGGCGGTCGAGCGCGGGCTCGATCCCAAGCGTACCGTGGCGGTCGACCTCACCGGCGACATCGCCAAGCGCCTCACCATCATGACCGCGCCCGGCGCCGACGACCTGGTGCGCGATGCCGCCGCCGCCATCCTGGCGCGCACCGGCGCCAAGGTGACGCTGATCAAGGATTCACCCGGCTTCATCGCCCAGCGCATGTGCGCCATGATCGCCAACCTCGGCTGCGAGATGGCGATGATCGGCATCGCCTCGGCGGCCGACGTCGACACCGCCATGACCCTTGGCCTCAACTATCCGCGCGGACCGCTGGCGCTGGCCGATTGGCTGGGCGTCAAGGAGTGTCACGAGATCCTGCTGCAGCTGCAGGCGATCACCGGCGATGATCGCTACCGGCCGAGCCAGTGGCTGCGTCGACGGGCACAGCTCGGCCTGAGCGCGACGACACTGGATTGAGCGGCAAAGTCAGCTGCCCGCCATCGGCCGCGACAACTTTGTGACAACGGGCGATCTGGAGCGTTGCTGACCGTCCGCGCGGCCTTGGACGGCCGCCGCGCGTGGTACCGTCATGGCGCATCTCCGGGGAAGGCGCATCATGCCAAACGTGGATCGGCCAAACGTCGCTTGGCCGGACGTGGTTTGGAGGTCTCGGGTACTGTCCGTCGGCCTGATCGTCGCGGGGATCGTCCTGGCGCTGACGTTGTTGGGGTCGGCGTGCACGCTCGATCGATCGGGATTGAGCCCCAATCCCGTCGGCCTCGCGGTAGCGCCCGAGATTGCCTGCTCCGGCGACACCGTCGGTGTGCGCTGGAACCTCACCGGCCTGCCGCGATCGGCCGACAACTGCCGCCGTTGCGCGACGACCGCAGGCTGCTCCGCCGGGTTCACCTGTCTCGACGGCGTGTGCTGCCGCGATGCGCCGCTGGCCGGTGGTAGCACCTGCAACGAGGGCGGCCGCTGTTTGCCCGTGAGCATCGAGATGACGCTCAGCGCCAGCGACCCGGCGATCAGCCTGCCAGCCTTGGCCAACCCGCTACCGTTGCGCGGCGGCGTCTCGGTGCCGGTGACCGCCACGACGCAGTTCGCGGCCGACGGCCGGTTCGGCTTGCCGCTTGGCGGCATCTGGGATCGGGTATCCGTGCGCGTGCCGATCGTCCCCGACGAGCCGTTGCCGGTGCCGTTCGCCTTCACCTGCGCTGGCGGCACGCCCGGTTGGACGTCGTATGACTTCGCCATCCTGGGACCCTCGACCTCGGAGTTGATCCGCATCGATACCATCCGCAATCCCACCGACTTCGATATCGTGCTGACGGGAGGCGAGCCCGTTCGCCGCTCCGAACGGATTCCGGCACGCGGCGCCACGGCCGTATTCAGCGGCGCGCAGCCGCGCGGCTTATGGGTCGCCTTCATTCCGACGGACGCCCGGGTCGGCCTGCCGCCGCCGATCTGCAGCCCGACCACGATCATGAACCCGCTGCCCGACATCCGCGTCGACATGCTGGTTTCCTGTCGCCGCAAACGCTGACCATGAGCCCCTCGCTGTGGCCTACCGATCCGCGTTGACGTTTACGTAAAGGTAAACTAAACCGCCGGTGCTGGCGGACCCCACGGCAACGGCCCAAAGTCCTCCCAAGAAGACGGAACTCGACCCTCCGGAGGACAGCAGTGACCGCGTTGGCCGCCCACTACACGCCCGAACACCAGATGTTCCGCGAGACCTGCCGGCGGTTCTTCGAAAAGGAAGTCGCGCCCTTCCATATGAAATGGGAAGAGGAGGGCATCGTGCCGCGCGCGCTGTGGCGCAAGGCGGGCGAGCAGGGGCTTTTGGGCATGACCATGCCCGAGGCCTATGGTGGCACGGGCGCCGATTTTCTCTATAGCGCCATCCTGATCGAGGAGCAGGGCCGCGCCCTTGCCTCGGGCCCGGCCTTCTCGCTGCACAACGACATCGTCGTGCCCTACCTGCTGCATTACGGCACCGAGGAGCAGAAGAAGAAGTGGATCCCCAAGGCCTGCTCGGGCGAGCTGGTGACCGCCATCGCCATGACCGAGCCGGGCACCGGCTCGGACCTGCAGTCGGTCAAGACCAATGCGGTGATGGACGGCAATCATTGGGTGATCAACGGCTCGAAGACCTTCATCAGCAACGGCCAGCTCGCCGACCTCGTGATCGTGGTCGCCAAGACCGACCCCAAGCTCGGCGCCAAGGGCACGTCGCTGATCTGCGTCGAGACCGACACGCCGGGCTTCAAGCGTGGCCGCAATCTCGAGAAGATCGGCATGAAGGCGCAGGACACCTCGGAGCTGTTCTTCGACAATGTGCGCGTGCCGGCCGACCATCTGCTGGGCGGCCCCGGCATGGGCTTCATTCAACTGATGCAGCAATTGCCGCAGGAGCGGCTGGTGATCGCGGTCCAGGCCGTTGCCGCGATCGAGGCGGCGATGGAACACACCGTCGCCTACGTCAAGGAGCGCAAGGCGTTCGGCAAGCCGATCATCGATTTCCAGAACACCCGCTTCAAGCTTGCCGAACTCAAGACCAAGGCCCATATCGCGCGCGTGTTCGTCGACGACTGCGTGGCGCGGCATCTCAAGGGCGAGCTCGACGTCGCCACCGCCGCCATGGCCAAGTACTGGGCCACCGACCTGCAATGCGAGGTGGTCGACCAGTGCCTGCAGTTCTTCGGCGGCTATGGCTACATGTGGGAATACCCGATCGCCCGCCTCTACGCCGACGCCCGCGTGCAGAAGATCTACGGCGGCACCAACGAGATCATGAAGGAACTGATTGGACGTACGCTTTGATGGACCGCGGGCCTCCAGGCCCGCTCATGAATGCGGGCCTGGAGGCCCGCGGTCCGCAGACTTAACAGGAGACACACCATGACCGACGCATTCATCTACGACGCCGTCCGCACGCCGCGCGGCAAGGGCCGCAAGGACGGCTCGCTGCACGAGGTGACGCCGGTGCGGCTCGCCGTGACCGCCCTGCAGGCGATCCGCGACCGCAACAAGCTCGACACCCATCTGGTCGACGACGTGGTGCTGGGCTGCGTCATGCCGATCGGCGAGCAGGGGGCGGACATCGCGCGTACCGCGGCGGTGATGGCGGGCTATGCCGAGACGGTGTCGGGCGTGCAGATCAACCGCTTCTGCGCCTCGGGCCTGGAGGCCACCAACATGGCGGCGGCTCAGGTGATGTCGGGCCAGAGCCAGGCCGCGATCGGCGGCGGCGTCGAATCGATGTCGCGTGTGCCGATGGGTTCCGACGGCGGCGCCTGGCCGACCGATCCCGCGGTCGCCATCCCGATGTACTTCGTGCCGCAGGGCGTGTCGGCCGACCTGATCGCCACCAAGTACGGCATGAGCCGAGACGACGTCGACGCCTACGCCGTGGAATCCCAGAAGCGCGCCAAGCACGCCTGGGACAGCGGCTACTTCAAGAAGTCGATCGTGCCGGTGAGGGACCAGAACGGCGTCGAGCTTTTGGCGCACGACGAGCTGATGCGGCCGACCACCACCATGCAGACCCTGGCTGCGCTCGAACCGTCCTTCAAGATGCAGGGCGAGATGATGCCGGGCTTCAACGCGGTGGCGCTGCAGCGCTATCCCGAGGTCGAGAAGGTGACGCACGTTCACCATGCCGGCAATTCGTCAGGCATCGTCGACGGGGCAGCGGCCATCCTGATCGGCACCAAGGAGTTCGGCGCGAAGGCCGGGCTGAAGCCCAGGGCGCGCATCCGCTCCTTCGCCTCGATCGGCTCGGAGCCGGCGATCATGTTGACCGGCCCGGCGCCTGCGTCGGAGAAGGCGCTGAAGCGGGCCGGCATGTCGGTCAAGGACATCGATCTCTGGGAGCTGAACGAGGCGTTCGCCGCCGTCGTCCTGCGCTACCTGCAGATCCTCAAGATGCCGCACGACAAGATCAACGTGAATGGCGGCGCCATCGCCATGGGCCATCCGCTCGGTGCCACCGGGGCGATGATCCTGGGCACGCTGCTCGACGAGCTGGAGCGGCGCAACCTCTCGACCGGCCTCGCCACGCTCTGCGTCGGCGGCGGCATGGGCACCGCGACCATCATCGAGCGGGTTTGATCGGCTTCCCTGTTGCCCACCCTTCGAGACACCGGCTTGCGGCCGGCTCCTCAGGGTGAGGTAGTGAGTTTGAAACTGGCCTCACCCTGAGGAGCGAGCAAAGCGAGCGTCTCGAAGGGTAGATACGCGAAGAATTCGGAGACAACCATGATCACCTACAACGTCGACAGCGACGGCATCGCCACCATCACCTGGGACATGCCCGGCCGCACCATGAACGTGCTGAACGAGGCCTCGATGACGGCCTATGCCGGCGCCCTCGAGGAGGCGCTGAAGGACGACAAGGTCAAAGGCATCGTTCTCACCTCGGCCAAAGCCGACTTCATCGCCGGCGCCGACCTCGAGATGCTGCTCGCCACCGACACGTCGGATGCCGTCAAGCTGACCGAGCAATTCTCCCAGCTGCAGAAGATGTTTCGCCGCCAGGAGACCGGTGGCAAGCCGATCGTGGCGGCGATCAACGGCACGGCGCTGGGCGGCGGCTTCGAGATTTGCCTCGCCTGCCATCACCGCATCGCTGCAGCCAATCCCAGGGCCAAGGTCGGACAGCCCGAGGTCAAGATCGGCCTGCTGCCGGGCGGCGGCGGCACGCAACGCATCCCGCGTCTGATCGGCGTGATGAACGCGGCCCCCATCCTGCTCGAGGGCAAGGACCTCACCGTCGATGCCGCCAAAGGGTTGGGTCTGATCCACGAGGTCGTGCCGGCCAACGAGCTCCTGGCCAAGGCCAAGGCGTGGCTGACCGCGCCCGCCACCGAGCAGGTCGTGCCCGAATATGCCGGCAAGGGCGCCAAGGCGATCGACGGTCGCGCCGTCCAGCCGTGGGACCGCAAGGGCTTCAAGACTCCGGGCTTCCCCGGCGGCCAGGTGTGGAGCCCGCCCGGTGTCCAGACCTTCATCGGCGGCAACGCCATGATCGCCGGCAAGACCAACGGCGTGTATCCCGCGCCCAAGGCGATCATGAGCTGCGTCTACGAAGGCCTGCAGTTGCCGTTCGATGCCGGCCTGCGCGTGGAGACACGCTATTTCGTCTCGCTGCTGCGCGATCCGGTGGCCAAGAGCATGATCCGCACGCTGTTCTTCGGCTTGCAGGAAGCGAACAAGCTGGCGCGGCGGCCCAAGGGCGTGCCCAAGCAGGAATATAAGAAGATCGGCATCCTGGGAGCGGGCCTGATGGGCTCGGGCATCGCCACCGTGTCGGTGCAGGCCGGCCTGGGCATCGTCCTGATCGACCGCGACCAGGCGTCGGCCGACAAGGGCAAGGCGCACATCGCCGGCGAGCTCGACAAGCTCGTGAAGCGCGGCCGGCTCGCCCAGGACAAGCGCGATGCCATGCTGGCGCAGGTCACGGCGACGCCCGACTTCGGCGCCCTGAAGGACTGCCAGCTCGTGGTCGAGGCGGTGTTCGAGAACCGCGACGTCAAGGCCGAGGCGACCAAGAAGGCCGAAGCGACGCTGCCCGCCACCGCGGTGTTCGCCTCCAACACCTCGACCTTGCCGATCAGCGGGCTGGCCGAGGCGTCGGCGCGGCCAGATCACTTCATCGGCCTGCATTTCTTCTCACCGGTCGAGAAGATGCCGCTGGTCGAGATCATCGTCGGCAAGAAGACTTCGCCCGAGACCTTGGCGCGCGCCATGGACTTCGTGCAGAAGATCCGCAAGACGCCGATCGTGGTCAACGACAGCCGCGGCTTCTTCACCAGCCGCGTGTGCGGCGCCTTCATCAGCGAGGGCCATCGGCTCCTGAAGGAGGGTGTGCCGGCAGCGATGATCGAGAACTGCGCGCGGCTGGCCGGCATGCCGGTCGGCCCGCTGGCGCTGAACGACGAGGTCGCGATCGACCTGTCGTGGAAGATCATGGACCAGACGCGGCGCGACGCTGCGGCGGCCGGCGAGAAGTACGAAGGTTCGGGCACCGAGGACATCCTCGAGCTGATGGTCAAGAAGCTGGAGCGCTTCGGCCGCAAGAACGGCAAGGGCTTCTACGAGTATCCGGCCGACGGCAAGAAGCGGCTGTGGCCGGAGCTGCAGAAGCATTTCCCGGCCGATCCCAAGCTGCTCTACGGCGAGGGCGAGGACAAGCGCGCCAAGGAGCAGGAGATCAAGAAGCGCCTGCTCTATGTCCAGGCGGTCGACACTGCGCGCTGCCTGGAAGCCAATGTGCTCACCAACCCGCAGGACGGCGACGTCGGCTCGATCATGGGTCTGGGCTTCGCGCCGCAGACCGGCGGCGCCATCAGCCTGATCGACCAGGTCGGCATCAAGGCCTTCGTCGCCGAATGCGACGACTTCACCAAGAAGTACGGCAAGCAATTCGAGGTGCCGAAGCTCCTGCGCGACATGGCCGCCAAGGGCCAGAGCTTCTACGCCAACTACCATCCGGCGAAGGCTGCCTGACCAGCCGAACGCCGATCGCCACCTACATCGCCGCGCTGCCGGGCATTCGCCGGGAGCGCGGCGCGGCGCTCGACTCGCTGGTGCGCCGGTTGTTTCCTGAAGCCGAGTGCGGCCTCGGCTATCGCATGCCGACCTATCGCCTCGACGGGCAGTTCCTCGCGTGGGCCGGGCAGAAGAAGTATTTGTCGGTCTACACCTGTTCGGCCTTTCGCATCGCTGCCTTCCGCGCCAAGCATCCCGAGGTCGCCGGTGGTGTCGGCTGCCTCAATTTTCGCGACACGGACTCTTTCCCGCTCCGTGACCTTGCTCAAGTCGTGCGCAATGCGCTGCGGCCGAGCGCGGCGCTTGCGCGGCAGGAGAGCGGCGGCAATGATCGCCGCTCCTCGAAGGGCAAGGGAGACCGCCGTGAACGACCAGCAAATCGCCGCACTCGCCGACCGCATCGCTGAAGGCCGGCGCAGTCGCACGGTGATGACTTTCCTTGCCGAGGCGACGGCGACGCTGAGCGAGGCCGACTCCTACAAGGTGCAGTTCGCCGTGCACGACCGGCTGACCGCCGGCGGCCGCGATCGCATGGCCGGCTGGAAGGTGGCGCTGACGCTGCCGCAGCAGTACGAGCCGCTGAAACTCTCCGGCCCGGTGTTCGCCGGCCTCTGCCAGAGCGGCGTGCGCCAGAGCGGCGCGGTGTTCGACAAGAGTTGGCCAATCAAGGCCGGCATCGAATGCGAGATGGTGGCGCGCATGGCCAAGGACGCGCCCGCCGGCGCCACCTATACGGCGGATACCATCAAGCCGTTCGTCGCCAATTTCTACTGCGGCGCCGAAGTGGTCGACAACCGCTACGGCGACGTCGCCAAGTTGAATGGCCCCGGTCGTATCGCCGACGATGTCCTGCAGGCCGCCTGCATCGTCGGTACCGAGGTCGAGAACTGGCAGGCCGTCGATTTCGCCGGCCTCAAGGGCCGCTCGCTGTTCGACGGCAAGGAGATCGGCGCGGGGCCCGGCACCAACGTCATGGGCGGCGCGCTGATCTCGCTCGCCTGGCTCGCCAACAAGCTGATCGCCCATGGCAAGCGCCTGAAAGCAGGCGATGTGGTGCTCACCGGCTCGGTCCATCCGCCAGTGTTCCTGCCCGGGCCGGGCAAAGCGAGCACCGAGTATCGCGGGATAGGCGGCACCGAGATCACGCTCAACTAGGGTCCAGGCTCATTAGGTCCACCACACGAGTGCGGCAACGAGACAGACGGAGGCGAGGTAGTTGCGCGCGAGCCTGTCGTAGCGCGTGGCGAGACGCCGGAAGTCTTTGAGCCGGTTGAAGGCGTTCTCGACGCGCCGCCGCTCCTTGTAGAGACGCTTGTTGAAGCTGAACGGCTGCTTGCGGCTGTGGTTGAGAATGACGGCCCTGGTTCCACGTCCCTTGAGCCACAGGCGCAGACCGGCGCTGTCATAGGCTGTGTCGCCGAGCAGGCGTTTGGAGGGCTTTGTCCTGCAGATCAGCCGTTTCGCGGGCGGACAATCGTGCGCCTGCCCGCCGGTGAGCAGGATGGCGATAAGGCGGCCCCTAGCATCGCCAAGTGCATGGATCTTCGTGTTGCGCCCGCCGCGTGAGCAGCCGGCCCCGGCGAGCGCCCGGAACAGGTTTTCCCACACCCCGCGCTTGGCCCAGCGCGCGAAGCGATTGTAGATCGTCGTCGCCGGGCCATAGGCCTCAGGACAATCGCACCAGCGACAACCGCTCTTGAGCACATGGATGATGCCACTGGTGACGCGCCGGTTGTCCACTCGCGCAACGCCACGCACGTCGGTCGGCAAATGCGGCTCGATCCGAGCCCATTGCGCCTCGCTCAGCCAGAACACACTGCGTCTCGCTCAGCCGGAACAAATGTCTGCTCATCGTTCCTTCCCAAATGGCTTTGCCGTTGCCCACAAACGGGAAGCGCCCGACTTTCACTTCGCGCCCCGCCGCTTTCGCTGCGGTCAGGTCCACGCTCAAGTGCGTGGCCCTGGGTTCCGGCTCTCGCTTCGCTCCACTGGAATGACGGCT
>Ga0194132_10007398_pt1 | contig 16401 bp, 15 predicted proteins | sample TA2KigOf80mmetaG_FD_148612 | JGI IMG/M metagenome (GOLD analysis project Ga0194132, IMG submission 148612) | Freshwater microbial communities from Lake Tanganyika, Tanzania - TA2015054 Kigoma Offshore 80m | ecosystem: Environmental > Aquatic > Freshwater > Lake | place: Tanzania: Lake...
TGTCGTAGGACAGCACGATAGAGGTGCCTGCCGCAGTGACCGTCGTCGCTAATTTGTTTCGTTCCTCGACGGTTCCCGACAAAAGTTGACGACTGGCCCTGTTGAGTAACTCGCCAGCGGTTGACATCTGCTAGTAGTTTTTCGCCTTCCTAATCGGTTTCCCGGTTTTCTTCGCTTCTTTCTTGGCCGCCTTCTTACCTGCGGCTGTGTACGGAAAATGTTTCTTTCCTACTTTCGGCATGTCAATTTCTCCTTTTCGTTACAACCTGAAAAGATTGTACATATTTTGCACGGTCCAATATATCATAAACGTAGTCGGCCACCACGTACTCGATTCCCGGCTTGAAAACCCAATGGTCGTTGTTTATGCCCGCTTCACAGACACGGTTCACCGTCACTTTGATCTCGGCGAAAAAAGGTTCGTAGCGGGGGTTGCCGACGATCCCCCCGACCGGCAGAACATCCAACAGTTTGCGGCAGGATTTCACCCAACTGTATTCGGCGACCCGATCAAGCCGTTGCAACGCCTCAACCTTGTACCTGTCGGGGTTGTCGTGGACACGCCTCAAAGCGTCCACAAGCGCATCAAAATTGGGTTCATCCCAGTATCCTTCGAAATCGACGATTTCGCGGACGTTACTTTTTTTGGGTTTCACCGGGACCACCACCGAGGCGAGATCGGCGTACTGTGCCTGCCCCGATGTCGGGGTGATAATCGTGGGGATACCCATAGCCATCGCCTGTAAAGGCATCAACCCGAACCCTTCGCCGCGGCTCGCGTTGATGAAACAGTCGGCCTTGTTGTACCAGTTGAACTGTTGCTGTTTGCTCATCCATCCCGTGTGGATGACGATGTTCGGGGGCCATTTGCGTTGCGGCACGAACCGTTTCAACGGCATTTTGATGTGCAATTCCGCGTCAACACCGGCTTTTTCGAACGCTTTGACGACGACATCCAACCCTTTGCGCAACCACATCGACCCGCCGGCATGGAACCTGAACCTGTCGTTCACCAGTCTCGGTGTCGGCTTCCAATGGTCGATGTCCACACCCAACGGCACCACGGAAACATTGTCCGAATATTCGCCGAAAAGTTGACGGTTGTGTTCGCACGGCACGATCACCTGGTCGTAGCCGCCCAAACGTCTGCTGTAACCGAAAGGCAGTTTCGTCGTTTCCCACATCGAATAAAGCACGCGATGTTGGCCGCGCAAAAACCCGTGCGATTTGCTCGGGTCGCACATCAGCACCGCGACGGAAGCATGGTCGTGGAACTGCACACCGTCAGGCAACCCCGACTTGAACCCCTCCAACATGGCGCCGAACCCGTACATCGCATCTTCGATGCCGAACCAATACTGGTAGTTCATTACCCGGCCCGGTTCCCCACCCCGCCCAACGCCTCCCTTTTCTGTTTGTGTTGGAACGTCGACCGCACCCTCGCGATCCTGCAATACTGTTTGGACGTGGTTTTCACCGTGTACGAAACGTATTTTTCGGGCTGTTTAAAAAAATAGCGGTCCAACGGAAAACCTATCGGATCGGATATGTCGTCCAATATTTTTTTGGCGGTACCCCTGTTTATCACGTAGCACAAAGTCGACCAGTCCTGGTATGCCTTGCACACGTCGATCCTGTCCGGGTCGGCCGCCGACGGGCTGTACGACAAATCGAAGTTGTTGTTGTCCGGTGTAAAATAGAAAAAAACATCCCAATCCTCCGGCAACTGGGACATGTAACGAACCAGGTTCTCGTAGAAACCGGCGAAATATTCGATGTCGTCCTCCATCAAAATCAAAAAATCGGCGTCGGTTTCAAGAAATTTGGTGTACGCCTTTATGTTGCTCGCCCACAAACCAAGTTCCCCGAACCTCCACCCGGTCCGGTTGTTCAACTCGTATCCGGTGTCGGTGAACCTGACGTTGCAACCGGCATAAAAATTTTCCAGATCGTTGCCGGAAGATATCTCGATTGTCGGGGTGTCAAGTTCGGAAGAATACCGGCCGATATAATCGTTCATGGATTCGCAAAAATGTTCCCGTTCAACGTCTTTGTCCAGGTGGAACACCTTGTGCGCGAATTTCATTACCCGGCGACGCTGGTTTTGTCGGGCACGATACCCGTCGCCACCTGCCAATTCTCCTCGGCCCGACGCTCAACTATCGCGGCACCGTCGATACCTTTGGGTTGCTGACCGTTCTGGCGCAAACGACGGTATGCGTCAAGGTCCTTGTCCAACACCCGTTCCTTTTCGATGATCCGTTTCGATTCGGGTTTGCGGGTCGGCAACGCCTCGGCGGACACCCCGAAACTCGCTATCTTGCATTTCCAGCAGCCGTCAACATCCAGATTCGGATGCACCCCTTGATGGATCATGTCTAGTAGGTTACGCCGCCACCGTCATAATATGCGGCCCCGTTGATGAAACCCTGGCTGAACGCGCGAACAATCGCGTCGAAACCACCGACGATAATCGCACCGACAACAAGATCGTCGAAGGCGATGTTCGCGTCTTTCGTCCCGTCGCCGCCGTTCTGCGAACTTATGAGGCGTATCACGCCGTTGAACTCCCTGCCCGTGATCCCGGCAATCGTGTTCAACGCGAACAAAAGTTCTTTGCCGGATGTGCCCGCCAGAACGTTCGCGGCACGTTGCGCTTCCAACCCGGATGTGCCCGCCATACGGTTGATTTCTTTTTGGAAACTCACGACAAATACGCCCCGTATCCCGCCGTCGTCAAAGCGCTGGCTTCCGCGGCTGTGACGGTGTGGTCGTGCCCGCCGTGGTACAGCTTGTCGACGGTCGACATGTCGGACGGTTGATCCTCGGTAAAAGTGCCGTCGGTCAGTTTGTAGACGTTGCGGCCACGCGCACCCGGCGACAAAAACCTGAACAGCCGATGCTCGATACGTTTGTCGAACGGGTCGGCCCAGCGAACAAAATTGTCCGTCGGTGGGGTGAAGGTTGCCATGATTACACGATAACACAAAAAGGGGTTGGGCAATCCTGTTGTGACCACCCAACCCCGACGAGCAGAAGGGACAACTGCTCGACTTCTTTTTGTTTAACCCGCTTCAGTTAGTGGGGATTATGCGCCACCAAGCGAGGACGACGAGTTGATCAGACGGATCGCGGCCTGACGGAAAATACCGTAGCCACCGAGCCAGTACCAACCAATCGGGTTGAAACGCATCAACGAATCGACCACCGGACCACGCACGACTTTCGGGAATGGCCCGTTGCCGTCTGTGATCGAGTGTGCTTTCGCCAACGACTGACGACCCAAAATGATCGTCTGGTACAGGTCGACAGTGCCTGCCGAACCGCCAGTCAAATCGAGTGGGGCGCGGGGTGTTTCGATGAAACGCACCGCTTCAAACGCACCGATTTCGCCGTTGTAGATTGCTCCGATGTTGCTGTAGTTGTGCGGATCACGCCACGATGCCGCACCGGTTTCACGGCGAAGATCGTAGGACACGTCCGGATGGATGAAAGCCATGTACATTCCGTTGAATGACTGTGCTTTGGCTTTGCGCAACTGGGCCGTGACGATACGAATATCGTTGGCTTCGATGATGTCTTCCGATTGGACCGTCGCATTGCTGGTCGGGGTTGTCGCACCGCCACCACCGAAAACGATGTTGGTTGCGGCTTTGAGAACGTTTCCAACAACGGTGTCGATAGACGAACCGGCGTTGTAACCGATCAGGTTTGCGGCGACGGCATCAACGTCGAGGAACGAGGTTCCGCGCAGTTTGGCCGTCGTGTTGACCGCCGAACCGTATTCGGCGAGTGTGACCGTCACCTGGCTGTCTGCCATCGCGACAGCGGTGACATCCGACGTTTCGGTGAGTGTCGCCGTGACATCATCGAGTTCACTGAAAATCGTGAACGCGACCGATGTTCCCGGCATTGATTGTGCAACTGGTTGCACGTCCGCTGCCGCATCAAATAGCATTTCTGCTCGGAGCGCGAAATACGCGATCTGATCGAACGCCGCTTGATCGACGGACAGGGAACTGGTTGTTGTATATGCCATGACCTTTGGGGTCTTTCTCCCCGAAGGTTTGCTTCAGGGCTAGATGTTTTGTTGTTGCCTTGCCTGGGCCAACAGTTGCATAACTTCGTCCTGAGATTTGGCGTTCTGGATTTTGGTGGTCCAATCCGTTTCGGGTTCGCTCGCCTCACCGAAACTTTTCGCTTTGGAAACCCGGTCCCAAACCTTTTGTTCGGCTTGGATGTCCTGTTTCGATTGCTGTGTATTGATGAGATTTGCTTCCGTTGCGGCTTGGCGGATCGCCTCTGTTGTCATTTCACCGTCATAGGCTTTCACGAAGTAGCGTGAAATCGGGGCACTTAAATCGATGCCCGCTTCCACAAACGCCAACTTTCGTTGTGCCTCTGTCGCTTGCAACAGTTTGGCTTCCAGTTCTTTGTTCTTGGCTTCGAGGTTTCGAAGCTGTGCGCGAACCGGATTCCGTTCTACCTGGTCCTGAACGTCTTCCTCAAACTCTTCGTTTGCATCTGACATGACCCACTCCTTCTGCCCACACCCCGGATGGAGGAACCGGAATGGCTGCAAATCTCACCCTTGTTTTACACGCCGAAATCGGGGGGTTCCTGCGGATATCCCCAATGGGGATACTTGTAACTGTAACACCACTTTGGGTGGTTGTCAAGGATATCGATTATTCGGCTACACCCAAGCCTGTTTCGGTCACACCCGATGTTTTTCCGGTGGTGCGGGCGAACGATCCGCCACCCTGGAACGGTGCTTTACGGGTTGCTTGGCGTTGGGTCAACCTTTTTGTTGCCGTGACATCGTATCCGAATACGGCCCCCAATTTTTGTTGTTCCGTCAACGTTTCTTCGCCGGTCATTTCGGTGTACAAACCTTTCATCAAACCGAGTTGTGTGAACGCCGTTTCGGCTTCCTCTTGACTGACGCCGCGGGTTATGATTTCTTCGGCCGTGAGTTGCCCAAGCTGCATACCGGCTTGTTCTTTGGCTCGCGCCGCAACTTTTGCCGCTTTGGCTCGACGAACAAGGATCGGTGCCGCCCTTTCGGGGTTGAGGAAATAGGCGGCCAACCCCGCTTCATCCACGCCGTACAGTTGTTGCATTTGTCGTTTCACTTCAGGATCGGCGTCTTCCACGGCGCGGAAACCGTTTTGGATGCGATCCTGAAGTTCTTGTGGCGACACATCGCCTGCGATCAAATCGGTAAAATCTTTTGTTTCATCAAACAAATCGGTCGGCAAATTGTTGGATCGCATCAGTTGACGATACGCATTTTCAAGTCCAATATAGGATGCGGGGTCCAGTTCAAACAATTGGCCACCTTTGCGATTAGGGGCTGTTCGAAGGGCGTTGGCGGCAAACCGTTTCTTGTAGATGTCCTGGTCACGAAGGGCAAACAGAAGGGCGTCAGGTCTGTTTATGTCCACTTTTTGTGCGGCATAAAGATCGTACAAATAGTCGGCCAACCCCCCCAAACCGTAGGTTGCGAGAACCGCTTTGATCGTATTTTTGGCGTCTTTTGCTGGTTCCCATGTCGTCTTGCCGCTACCGCTGCCGTCGCTACCGCTGTTGCCAGAATTTCCGTTGCCTTTACCGTCGTTGCCATTATTACCACCAGCAGCGAGTCGCGCTTTGCCTTCTTCAATTAACCTTTTCAACGCAGCAATACGTTCTTCAACCGTGCCGGCACCACTTCCGCTATTCGCCACAAGAAGACGGATATAGGCCGCCGTCGCCGGGTCGCCAGAAAGTCCAGCAGCCTCAAGGGCAAGTGCCTCAATTTGTGAGGCCCAAGCACCAGCATCGACGGCCGAACCGGTAACATTCACCGGATCAGACAAACTGGCATACACTTCTTCGCCCCCGCGTAACGCAAGATTTCTTGCTTTACCTTCTTTAATTAACCTGTTTAACGCATCGATGCGTTGTTGAGGCGTGCCGGAACCATCTCCTTGATTTGCTATAAGACGACGGATATAGTCCGCTGTTGCCGTGTCACCAGAATAACCACGGGCTCTATCAGCAAGTGCCTCAATTTCTGCTTGCCTATTATCTCCACCACTGCCGCTACCGCTACCAGGTTTATCTTCTGGTTTTTTAACCGGCGTAGGCGTAATCATCGTTGGTGGAACATCAAACCCACGGATTCCGGGAACAGGACCAGGCGCGGCAACGACCGGGGGTACGACTACCGGTGCAGGCACATACGGTGCTGGAACAGAACCGGCTTCTATGTCGCGTTCAAGGCGGTCGGGACCAGGCATAGCAACAACCGGTGCCGGCCTGACATTTTTTTTGGACGGTTTTTTCTTAGCCATTATTGGACCTTTCCGAACGCACGGGCGATCATCAAACCAATATTAGTGGCATCCTGATTGGCCTGTTTCGTGAACCTAAAACCGTACTTGTCGTTAGTACGCAACTCGGTTTCCCACTCCGACATCGACAACATTCGAGGTTCCTTATCTTTGCGCCAATTCAAGGCTTCGCTGTAATCTTTGGCAAAATTTATCGCGTTCAAATCCAACTCCAAAACTTTCGCGGCCATCTCTTTGTAGCCAGCGGACAAATCCTCCAAAGTCAAACCGGCGTCGATTGCTTCCGACAAATGCCCATAGTTTGATTTCGCAAAAATACGGGCTTTGCGAATAAGGTCGTCGCGTGACGTGACCACCCCCGTAGAATCAGGTGTCGCAGCCAAAACATTTTCAATAACCGAATCGCCGAGAGAATCCCAAAAATATACTTTGCCGATATTTTTCAAATCCAAATACGGTGTCGAACCACGAACCTCCTTGATGGCGAGATCGTTCACATATTGACCGTTAACCTTTTCGAACAATGCCGCGTATGCTTTGTGTTTAAGATTTTCGCCCGTGTAACCATAGTTGAGTGCCTGGGTCAGAAATTTCGCCAAATTGCCTGAACCCCACGTAAAGTTGCCGATAGCGGCGGACAATTCTCGGCCTTTTTGGCTGGTTGCAAGTTCACGATAAAACGATGTGCCTTCCCACCGACGCTTAAATTCTTCTGCGCTGTAAATTTCTTTGCCGTCTTTAATGGCGGACTTGAACAACGCAAACACATCCGCATATTTGGTGCGGTCAATGTCGGTGAACATAAAATTATATTGCGGGTAATGTTCTTTGAATAGCACCTCCCATGACGTATCTTCCGCTGTTTCGCCGTCTGTTTCGCCGCCTGTTTTGCCGCCTGGTTTACCGCCTGGTTTACCCGATTTTTTGGCTATCAACGCTTGCCGAACCTTTTTGCGGTTTGCCGGCGTGTCCTCCAACCCAAGACGGACAAGTTCGGCGTCAACCTCCGCCTTCGTAACCTTGACGGATGCGGCCGCGTTTGTCGCATCGTCCTCGCCAAGAAGATCGGCTAAAGCGAGCCGTGCTTCCGCCGTGTCGGGTGCCGTTTTGGCTAAACCGACAGCAGGAACAACCCGTTTGTTGACAACGACACCCGGCGGCCTGCTTATTATTGTTGTTGCTGCCGGTTCCTCAACTACCGGCCCAACTATCCCGTCTGGTTGTTTGTCAACCAAACGATTAAAAGACATGCCTTGATTTTCGAATTTTGTGTATGCGGCATCCAACGCATCCAAAGCGGCCCTGTAGTCATCTGCTTTGCGTTTGTTGATCGGATCGTTTTGGTAACGCTCTTGCGCATTTTTGTAGTGTCTTTCGGCGTCAGATATTTCGACATTTGCAACTTGCTCTTTTAACTTCGTTTTTGTTGTTTCCGCGGCTTGCGCTTTGGCCCGTTTATCGGCGGCGGATTGTAAATTATCGGAAATTTTCTTTTTGGCGTCATAGTCATCTTTCGCCAGCTTATACGTTTCTAGTTTGTTTGCATACGCAGCAGTACCGGGTGTGATTTTGCCCAACTCTTTCTTAAGTTTTTTGACAAGCGTGTTTGCGTCGCTGGTTGCTTTTAGGGCGTCGTCTAGTTCGTCGGCCAATTTACCCATCACGCACCCAAAGCCTTTATGCTTTCATCCATTATTTGCGCATAGTTGGCGGCAGCAAAACTTTGTGCCTCGGATTTGAATTGTTTGAGGATCTGTTTCTCGGCGACCGTGGAAGGTGCCGCGGCCGAAACATACGCGCCACCGGCGGCCTGACCGCGCCCTTCGGCCACCTCCATCTGTTGATACGATTTCACGAACTTTTGCGCTGTCGCATCGTCAAGTTCGTAACCCAACAAATCCCGTGAAGCTTTACGGAACACGACTTTCAGATCGTCCGGCGAAGTCAACCTGACAGACGGCGCCTTTTTGCCCGAGGCTTGTATCTGCGGCATCCCTTCAAGCATCTGGAACGCGACCTTGTATGTCACCCCGTTCGTGTTCGCCACATTGTTCAAAAATTCGGCCATCGCTGCACGGTCCCTGTCATCGACGCGACCGACACTGGGTTTGTTGTTCCCGTAATATCCGCGTGTTTGCAACAGGTTCGTGAAATATTGGTATGTCGTCGGATTTTTTGTGAGTTCCGTCAAAAGTATTGTGTTGGCGTCTGCCAGCGGCGAAATGTCGTATTGTGGACGTTCAATGTCTTGGTTTTCGTTGACAAGAAACGATCCGCGATAGAACCATTTGGTGCCGCCGCCGCCGCGGGCGAAATAAAAATCTTGTGGGTTGGTCCCCGCCACTAGGTTTTTCCTGATAATGCGTGACGGATAGACGAAACCGGACAAATAATCCGCGCCAGTTTGCTCGATGCCGCTGGCAGCCATAAAATCGAGGATTTGTTCGGGTGTCATTTCCGACAATTTTGGTGCCTTCGGATCGGCTTTGTTTCCGTCGCCGTTAGCCATCAGTCCTCCACTTCCCTAGCCAGAAACCGTTGCCACACACGACCAAATTCGGGGTTTTCCATAATAAGCATCTCACCTATACTAGCCAACTTGTCCCGAAGGTATTGTGTTCGCTTCGATTGTTTACCGATGTTGTCCGAACCGAATCGTTGAAAAGCGACTTGTTTGGCCGCGGCGCGGAACTGCAAATATGTCTTAATTGATTTGGCTATTTCGTTGTCGGCGACACGCTGATCGTACACCAACTTGCCCATGTCCAGAATATTGTTGTCAAATTCGCCGACGGTGAACTCGGACACAAGCGGAAACCCGGGCAGTTCGGCGTGCAACGCCTCCCGGTACCGTTTCAAAAGTATGCGTTGATTTTCGTTCGGGAACTGCCCGATTTGTTTTTTGGCCCAACGATATTTCGCCGAACCGATACGTTCCTGCGCCAAATCGATGATTTCTTTGTCGGTCAACCGTTCACGTTTACCGGTGCGGATTTGGCGTTCCCACACGGCGAACGAAAAATCGTCGCCACCCGGCGCGAGATACGCGGCGATGTCCGGGTATTCTTTCATCAAATTTTCGTTGGATCGTTCCCAGTCGCCGAACTGTTCCGTGGCTTCCAAACCTTGCACAAGCGACCTTGATTTCGATGAAACATACAAACTTGTTTCGTCGCCGAACTGATCCAAAAAGGTTTGGACCGCGGAATCGTAGTCTTTTGTTTGCAGGGCATAAAACTGTTTGATTAGTTCGCTCACGAAAATGTCGCCGTCTTTGGTGGTGATTTTGAACTCTGTCGCACCGGCTGTCGGCCCCAAGAATTGTGACAACGCCCTGAACGCCGTCAACCATTGTGCTTTGCCTTTGGCGTCTGATTGCAACAATTTGATTTCGTCGGGGTTGCTTAAATCATATTTGCCTGTCGCCGACAACGCCCGCAAAGTTTCGACGTAGGTGTTGGCGTACACGGTGTCCATTTTGCCTTCGTCGCGGGTTAACGCTTGCAAAAGTTTTCGTGCATAACCCGGGAAAAACGCCGTAGTTGTTTCTGTGCCGCCTTTGCGACCGTATGGTAAAAGGATTTCAACGATTTTGTCTGTTTTCGGTGTGTCCGGAATAAATTTTGATGCGACGAACTGCACAAACGGGCCGATAGCAGGAAAAATCTGTAAACCTTGCGACAATCTTTGCAACGGCGCTTTCAAAGGGGCATCCAAACCTGTAGCCGCTTTCGCCAAAGTACCCGAAGCCGGGAACATGAACGAAACAACGTCGGTCACCGGGTCCCTGAAAAAGAACCCGCGACCGTCGTTGTCGGGGTCGGCGGTGGCCGCCCCGTTGTACACCCTCGTCGTGTTGCGGTACAGGCGCAGCGGGTCCTCCCTGAAAATGTGTGCGTATGTTCCGACAATTTCTCTCCACGCGGGCGCGAACGGGGCGACGATCCGCATGGCGTCTTCAAGGTTTGACCGGTTGCTCGCGTCATACAGAAGTTCCCTTGTTTTGTTCAGGCTCGCATATTTCGCGTAATCGTCAAGTTCTTCGAGGCTGGCCGTACCGTTGCCGTCCAAAGCTTTTTTGAGGTTTTTCAACAATTTTTCGTCGCCGACATATTTTTCTACGCTTACCCCGGCTTCGTCCGCCGCCTCTTTGATGGCTTTCAAAGCGTCTTTTGCGCCTTCGGGCGAAAGTTCGTCGACATATTTGCCGACTTCTTCGTAATAGTATTTTCTGAACACCGGTGAACGATCAAGTTTGCGTGTCACAAAGCCGTACAGTTGACCAAAAAACCAGTTGGTCGCCTTGTCTTGTGTCTTTCTCCATGTTTCCGTGTTCCGTTCGCTCGCCAACTGTTCCCGTTTAAGTTTTGACGGCAAACCTTTTGAACTCCCTGTCACCCAGTTCGGATCATCCGATGTCGGGCTTTTTTGGACGCGGGAACGAAACTTTTTGGTGCCCAAACCGTTGTCGCCAAAGGCGGTCATCGGTACGGTCACGTCTTTGGTTTTTTGTAGTTCTATTGGCTGTATTTCCGCCGAAAAATGCGGTTCGATCGCGATTTCGGTGCCCAAACGTCGCCCCGTGTCGGGGTCGACAATCGCGGTTATTACACCGAACGACGGCGCGTTCGGATCGGTGCTTGTCAAAACCGTCGAACCTCTTTGCAAAGGTTTTTGGGGATCGAAGGCTTCCAGTTCGTCGACCTGTCTGTAAATTTTTGCCACAATATTGCCGTCCGCGTCGTGCAACAAAAGGCGGTTGAAAGCGTAGGCGAACTCGATTTCCGGGAGGTTCCCGGTCAACATTTGCGCATCGGCGACGGGCGCAAGTTTGGCATACCGGTACAGCAGGTTTTCTAGTTCGTTTTCGGGCATTTCGTTGATCCGCATGGGTGGGAGTTTGCCCGAACGACCGCCGGATTCGACGATATCGAAACCAAACTTGAATCTTTGTTGCACCGTGTTCAACAAATCTTTGTCGGCTTTTATTGCCGCCACGATGCGTTTTGTGGCGACTTTGACCGCCTCATCGGACACCCCGCCGTATTCAACGAATGTTTGTGCCGCAATCTTTTTCAATAAGTCGTTGAAAGAAATAACCCCGTTTTGTGCGACCGCATCCGTGTGCAGTTTGCGGCCGTTGACCATTTCGCGGCTCACTATGTTCCAGTTGTTCGTTTTGACCATGTGCGTATAAACGTCTTTGTCCGATGCGCCCGCTTGGCGCAAACCGAAACTCAGCGCGTCACGAACATCGGCGGTTTGTTGGCCGAGGTTTTTATATTTGATGCCCGTCAAAACGTCGCCTTTGAGGGTGACACGTTTGCTGGTACCCAACACAAGTTGGATGTATTCAATCGGGTGCGTGAACACGGAAGGCAAACCTGAGAACGCCATACGAACCTGGGCATCAATCGAGTTGCGGACGATGTATCCGCCCGTCATCAAAGTCAACGGTTTCCAAATTTGGTTTTGCAAAAGGTCGATGGCACTCCAGGCGGCGCGTTCCTTGCCGGTGCGGACACGAACATCGACCGATTCTTCCAACCCTTGCCGTTGCATACGCAGCATGTCAAGCGCCTCGTCGATGTCGTCGGGGATGCCGTGCCCGGCATTTTTCATTTGCAACAAATACGAAATATCTTCGCCAAGTTTGTCGTATTCGTCTTCTTTGCCTTTTACCACCCGATGAACCTGCCGGATGCCTGTTCGTCCCGCGACAGAACCCAATTTTTCGGTCAACCCGAAAAATCTGTTCGATGTCAGCCGGCGTATCTCTCTTGGGTCGGGCAGAACCACCACACGTTTCAAAAATTCCGAGATTTGCAACGGGTCGACGATCCTGTAGTCGCTGTTTTCGCCGAAAACTTTGATGATTTTTTCTATTTCGTCGTTGGGGAAAAATTCGAGAAACTCGTTGGCGAGAACTTTCGCCAAACCGTTGTCGGTCGGGTTGCCTGCGCGATCATTCATGTATGAACGCAACTCGTCTACACCGTTTTTGGCGTTGTTGAAAAGTTCGTCTTGAACCTGTTTGTTCACCTTTTTTTGCGTCAACACCTCGCGCATCGCCTCCTCGAACACGTCCAGAACTTTTTTCTGTTCGGGTCGCGTCCCGGTTTCGGTGAAGGCTTCTATGGCTTGTCTTCCGATTCTTGAAACGGTTTCTTCGCTGGCCCCCACGGTGCGCAAATAGTTGATGATGTTTTTTGCGGCGACCGAGTTTTGGAACCTGTCGCCGTGTACGATCATCGCCTTTTCGGGTTGTTCGGTCAAATATTTCGTGACGACACCATCGATTTTTCTCACGAATTTGCTGTTCGCCAAATGGGTGCGCTCGACAAAACTGCCGCCAATGTTTTTGAGCGACCTGCCCAAAATAGGCAACGGTTTGTTTAACACGAAACCTGTTTTTTGAAGCAACCGAATTTGGTCGGTCAACGACCCGCGTTCAAGCGAAAACCCCAAAGCCAAAACCGCTTTCACCTGGTCGTCCGTTTCGGCTCTCGCCAACAAACCGATAAGGTCGTTGGAAATGTTCGGGCTTTGATCGAAAATGTCCATGATTTTTACGGGATCGGATTCTTTGCGCAAACGTGCGACAAGCGTTTGCGCCCTCAAATTGTTGTTCATAAAGTTTGCGTATTTGGTTTCGTTCAAACCGACATCCGACAAACCCGGGATCATGCCCGCTTCGGACCTAAAAATTTCGCTCAATTCGGCTGTCTGTTTTTTCGTCAATCGTGGCACCAAAGTCGTCACATCCTTGTACTCTTTGACCGCTTTGGCTATCGGCCCTATCGGGTCTGTTTTGACCAACAACAATGCGTCTATCACGCCCGAAAAAATGTTGTACGGCAAAGTTTTCGGTTTGAAAATGGTGCTGGCCGCGGCGCGACCGACCGTGAAAGCCTGCCCGTTTATTGTTCCGCGGTATTTTCTTGCTCGTTCACCCGCCCGTTCCAACACTTCGTCGCTGACGAACCATCCCGTACCGACATTAACGGGCAAACCTGTCGCCGGATTGATGTCGCCTTGTGTCGCTTTAATCAACGAACCAAGCCTCGTTGAGGCGAACCATCCGTCAACGTTGTTTATGCGTTCTGTGCCCTGCCCGTAACTGCCGATGCCGTATTCGCCGGCGATTTCCAACGCCTGCGAAGCGGCACCCTGCGCCAATTCGGGAATAAAATCAAGTGTCGCCGTCAGCCATCGTGAAACCGTTTTGATGTTTTTGTAAACCAAATTCGATTGATCCGGTTCCACGGGTTCGGCTTGCATGTCGACGGCTTTTTTGGCCGCCATTTGTCCAATTAAATCGATAGCCTGGTTGGATGCGTTCGCTTTCGCCAAAGCCAACTGTGTTTCGACGGGCACCCATCCGGCCCGCTGTTTTATGTTGGAAAGGTTCGCCGCCACGACGGGGTTGACTGTCGGTCGCGGCACCGTGGTTTGCTGGTTGTTTATGATACTGTTTTTTGTTACCGCATCAATCGCCGTTTCCCATGCCATTACAGTTCGTTTCCGTAGGTGTCCAACAAATCGAGCAAATCTTCTGTCGGGAACATTTGCGCTATTTGACGCAACTCATCTATCGCCGCTTGGTTCGGTGAAATTATTGTCGGGATACCCGCGGCGGCGGCGTTCGGTCCCGGCCCGAAATTCGCGCCCGCGGTGATCGGTTCATCCGGTCTTGTGGTTGGCGCCGTCAACGGCGTCAAACTACCGGGGACGATACGCGGTTTTTTGCGCACCGGTGAAGGCACCGATGTCGGCGGTGCGCCCATCGGCACGGCTTCTTGTGCGCGTTGCTGCGCCAACCGTTGCCCGTACTGCTGGTTGGATGCGACGGTGACAGGTAGTTTTTCGGCCATTTACGCCCCCAGTTGCGCCAACAACGCCTCCAACGGTGGTGCGCCCACCGGTGCCGCGACCGGTGCTTCGGCACCCATTCCCGGTGTGGCGAGTCCCGGCATCGTTTCCGGTGAACCGGCGGGCATCATTTGTGCCTGACGGTCACGTGCCCGTTGATCGGTTCGTTTCACCGCCTCGTAAAGCGTCACATCCTTCTCCAACACCAACGATGTCAGATAGGCGAGATCGTCGGGCTGGTATGGGCCTTGCGGGTTGACGGCCTGCTGTTGGATCGACGACAGCAACGCGGATTCGACGCCTTCGGCGACGAGGCGATCATGTTCAAGTTCGGGGTCGGAGATCAGCGGGTCGGCTTCCCGTGCCGATTCTTTCGACATCAAACCGGTGCCGAGGCGTTGACCCAGGCCGATTATCAGCGAGTTGATGTCGGAACCGGACGCCGAATATGCGACATAGTGGAAATCGGTTTGCCATATTTTGTTCGGCACATAGGTTTCTTGCCCGACCGTGGATCGTGACGGGATGAAAAACGTTTTCGGTACGTCACCCCAATACGCTTTTTCGACGGCGATGGCGATTTTGTCCTCCTCCATCATCGACGTTTCGAAAGTGGATTGGGCTTCCTGTACACGGTAGTCGATTGTCGCCGACAGGATCGAGTCGCCTCGCCGTCCTGTGCGAATGTTGGTGCCTGATTCGCCGCCGAACTCGGCGGGGATTGAACCTTCCAGCCGTTCCTGTCGTTCCAGACGATCCAAAGCGCTGTCCGTTTTGTAGCCGGGGTTGAGTTGCAACTGTTGGATGTCGCCGCCTTTGACGACACCGAGCTGTCCCGCTTTGCCGTCGGCCATCTGCAAAATTTCCGGGTTTTCGCCGACGCGGGCGACGAGATATTCTTCGGGGAAAATGCCGCGTTCAATCGCGATTTCGGTCAACGCCTGCAACCGTGCCCGCGTATAGTACATCCCGAGGATGCCGTCGAACTGTCCGCGGGGTTTGTCGAGGGTGATCCTGTTTGCGACGACGGCCAAAGGTCTGCCGGTGCGGTTCGGCACATATTCCAAACCGAGCGCATCCATGCCCGCCCGTTCGGCGACGTTCAAACCGGGGTTGTCTTCGGCGCCCAACACGACGAGTTGCAGCGAATCGGCGTCGACGTATTCGAGCATCGTGTATCTGCTGTCCGAGTTGACCCGACCCATGCGAAGTTTTTCGGTGATTACGGGGCCGTAATTTTTTATCAGATACGACGCCGATGCACGGAACGTGAAAATACAGTCGTCGGGCAGCATGTTGTCCGGGTCGTCGACGGGTGCGGCGAAAGTGTCCAACGGGTTGCGTACAGTCCATGTTGGTACCAAAGTGCGGAAGTTCGGTTTCAGCACGACCGCCGACTGCGAATATCCGAGGAAATGGCGGGCGCGTCGACGCAGTTTCATTTGCATCTTGTTTTCGTCCCACATCGCGAGCATCGCTTTGCGTCGCAGACGGGCCGACGATTTGGCGCGTTCCGACCCTTCTTTGATCGGCGGAAAAAACGGGGTTGGCATGGTGCTGGACACGCGCATCGACATCTGATCCAAACCTTGTACGAGCAGGTTCGCGACGGAGGCTTTCGCGTTTTTGTCAAGTTCGTTCAACGGTACGATCACGTCGCCGTTCGCCAGTTCGCGCACGCGACGCATCTGGTTTTGTACCGGGCCTGCGGCTATACGCCTCTGGTTGTATAGTTCGACGATTTCTTCGACTGTACGCAAAGCGTGTCCTTATTTGCTGCCACGCGACAGTCCACCGCCACGAATGAATGCTTTGAAACCTTCCAACAAGGATCGTGTGCCGCCTTCGGGTGTGCGACTCGAAAGAGCATCGCTACGAGCAGCATTAGTATTGATTGCTTTGACGTAACGATTCATCGCTCGATTTTCCAACATATTGTTAATACGGGTATCGCCTTTCATTTGTGACCTATAGCGAGCTTTGTTTAATTGCTGTAATCGTTTTCCTTCACGTTCATCGTCTGAGATGTTCGGTTTTTTTGCTGCCATGTTCTGCTCCTATGCGTAGATGCCCAACATAGTATCATGCCACGAACCATGAAGGCCTCCATTGGCGCGGCGGGGCGATCAGCGGACGCAGTTTCGGCACATGAAGTTCCGCGAACCAGTGCGCCATCACCAGATCGGTGCCG